>Ga0207984_1000537_pt1 | contig 22310 bp, 16 predicted proteins | sample ETNtaG_30_FD_185760 | JGI IMG/M metagenome (GOLD analysis project Ga0207984, IMG submission 185760) | Marine microbial and viral communities from oxygen minimum zone, Eastern Pacific Ocean - ETNP201306PF43B (SPAdes) (version 2) | ecosystem: Environmental > Aquatic > Marine > Oceanic ...
AGGGACCAGATACTGGTGTAAAAACTTACTCCATAACCAAAATCTTTCGGTGGTGAAGGCACATGCATGGAAATATAGCCTTTTAGTCCCCCGCTTGACTGAGATATACCTTCGAAGTTTTGGTGGGAAAAAAAATCGGATCCGAATGAGAATCCAATTAATTTACCATCTCTTTTTTCTAGTTTGAACTCTTTCCAACCACTATCAAAGTAAGGGTTGTCATCACCAGTTTTAAGAATGTTCTGATCGAAGTTGGCAAAGAGATCCCAGCTTATACCTGCATCGTTAGTCCATTGCAGGACCTTTCTGGAACTATTTTTGTAAGATATCGTTCCGATGTGCCAAGGATTTTCTACTGGTAGACGTCGATAGGTTCCTAAAATAGCATCTGTTTTTTGAATAGACATCTCATCTAAATAATGTAAATCAGAGGGTTTAAGATAATCTTGATTAGTTTTAAACGTCTTGCTTAATACAGTAAATTTTTCCGTCACTTGAGCCGACTAGAATTTCAGCTAAAGAATCCCCGTCAATGTCTGCTACCACAAGGCGATCTACTGTACTGGGCAAATCAATATGCCAAATGATTGGCGACTCTCGATCTGGGCGTTTAGCAACGGCTCGAAGTTGTTTCCCATTTCCGTAGACAAATTCTTCGATCCCATCACCATTGATATCTGTTGTTACGCAGTTGGATACCTGATGGTCCAAGTTAGTTACAGTCCATTTGATCTCACCTGTCATTAGGTCGACGCATCGGAACCCATCACGACAACCGGGTAACCCAATTTCAATTTGGCCATCACCATCAACGTCACCAATCGACGGAAAGCCGTTTACACCGTCGTCCGGTTCCGTTCTCCACAAAATACTTGTCTGATCAGATTTGTTTTGCAAAGCAAGTATCATTGATGGGTGAGTCAGAAGAGTAATTTCGTTATTAACGGCTATTGGTGTTCCATCCATAACCCAATGTGCTATACCTTCAACTGGACCTAGGTTTAAAGTTGTAATCTGATCTCCAGTGGTACCATCAACAACCGAGTATTCTGCCGGATAACCTAGGATAATATCGTCAAGCTTATCGCCATCCATGTCTAAAATAGCACAACGCCCTCCACCGTAACCACGTGTATGATTCGGCATTTTCAGTATATCTTTGTGCCAAGCAACCGTGTTAGTTTTGGTGTTGATAATCACCGTTTCATCGCTGTGCATAATTGATCTACGGTTAGATACCATGATATCAAGTCGATCGGAACTCATAAAATGTCCAACTGCCCAGATTGTGGTACCACATTCATTCCAGATAGGTGCCCTGCCGTTGAAATTGACAAAGTCATGATGCCACCGATCTTTCCCCTCAAGGCCAATAGCTACCAGGCGGCTATGTCCATCTGGCATTTCTCGTACGCAAAGGATTTCGTTGATTCCATCCTGATCAATGTCGCCTGAAATCAACCCTTCCATTTGAGGCATTTGTGTTGTCATGGCCCTGCCAGATGTGCGCCAAATTAATTTTAATGGTTGGTTTGGATCTGTGGTGACTTGGTAAGAAGAGATAGAATTTAATGGTTCAGCAACCACTAGTTGGTTATGACCGTATTGATCTGTTAACACCAAAGGTTGAGGGGCGGATAAAACAATATAGTGTTTGGCAACAGTATGGAGTTGGAGGCCGTCAGTTGTTAATTTTACGGATTGATGGTGAGCAGATCGTGTTCGAATTAGCACTTTGTCCTTTGCCACTGCAACAGCTGATACTTCTACTTGCGGGGAGGCCTCAACACTCCATAGAATATCGGGTTCATTCTCTGTATTGACCTGCAACGCATTTAATGATTCGCTTGGATTTATTGTCGTAAAAAACACGGTTGGGTTACCTTCAGCTCCAAGCTGACCGGTCACTGGTGTTTCCATTCCTCGAAGCGCACCTGTGATTCGTTCCAATGGTAGTTCAGGTAAAGCTTCTATAGACCAGCGGGCATTTTTCTGGTGCCATATTTGTTGATCCCAGCGGTAGATGCCAATTTCTCCATAGGTTGCCAGACAACGACTGGAACAATCCTGTGTCAAGAGTTCCGGCACATTGTCTTGATCAATATCAAGATGGCCGTGTAGGTAAACATCCGGCAGATCAAGTTTGTGCTGACCAGTTTCAATGTCATAAGCTATCAGATGCCAACGATTATCGTTATTTTCGTTAAAAACGTTGATCAGGATTTCCGCTGCTCCATCCCCGTTGAAATCACCAATTGGTTTCGGTCCCACTGTATTAATAGTGAATCTTCGGTCAATACCTTGAGTGGATTGCGGGTCAAAAGTATGATACCACAGGTTTGACAGTTGACCATTTTGAACTGTCAACACACCAACATGACCAGCAAAATCGCCTATTGGCACCAGATAAACCTGACCTGATGAATGGACGTAGGCGCCAAAGAATCCATATTGTCGTCCATGTTCCGATCGATAAGTACACCGATATTTTTCCCTGCCAGTCATTAGGTCATAGGCAATTACTCCATGCCAAGTTGACAGCACAGCTTCCAACTCACCATCTTGATCTAGATCAACAATCACTACTAATGGTGAATAGATGTCACCTTGGAACTTAATATCCCAAATCTTTGTTGGATTTTCAATTCCATTTTCAAAACTGTGTAAATGGAAATGCGCATCCTTCCCCCATGTTGTGGTCCAGCTAATCCTTTGTAGACCGGAAACCTCGGGTAGGAATTTGCCCCATCGGGCTCCAGGTGCAGGTGGTGGGTCGATCAACTGTCCACTACCAGTCACATCAAGTTTTGGTGGCACTATTCCCCATAACTGTTGTAATTCTATTGAAAGTGGGACTAAATCTTCTGGTGGAGACAAACTAAATCCCCCCTCCCTTAAACTCCCACTCCAGAAGTATTCCCGCCCTCTGAGGTCAGCTTCCCAAGACAATTTTGGCTTATTAATTTGACCAATTGCTGGTGTCCGGTTGCTTCGTGATCGGTCGTAATTAGGTTGATTCCATTCAGCAGGTGCGGAAAATATAAGGCTGAGTAATATCGTGGTCATCTTGAGTTCTATATCCAACTGAGGGGCAATCTATTTGGTTTTGTTCATTTTTTTCAATAAATGCCCAGCATAAGTGAGTGAACTAGCTTATGCTGAATTACCAATAGAAAGATCCCTCTTACATTTGCAATTAGTATTATCCATAAACTGTTTCAGTTCTGGTAAGGTACTGTTCCTCTTTCGTCGACAGTATACCCCCAAGTATTGATATATTCCATTCCTGAAAGAAACTGATCTTTTCTTTGGTCAAGTTTGCGTTGCAATTGTTGGTCTAAGTCATCTTGTAACGGTAAATGTTGAGGTAGATCTACCAAATTATCTAACTGATAGGGATCGTTCAGGTTATCATAAAGTAACCAAGGACCTTGTAGCGAACGCACATAGGTATGGTGGTTGGTACGAATGCCGCGAAATTCTCGACCGGTAAATTCATAAGGTCCTCCATCTATACCAGATCTCCATTGACCAAATGGGTGATAGCAGGCCAGTAATGCTGTGCTGTCTGAAGGATTTTTGCTCCCCTGCAAGAAGCCAGAGTAATCGATGCCTTCTACCTCTTCTGGAATTGGTAGTTGTGATAATCCCAACAGTGTTGGCATCATATCCTGCATACCAATCATGGCATCTGGAACTTGTTTTCCCTCTAAGTCAAAGAGAGCTGGATAACGCAGTAAAAATGGGATTCGGATAGATTCTTCCCAAGGTTTTTGTTTTTTTATTAATCCCTGTGATCCTAGCATATCGCCATGATCGGAGGTGAAAACAACTATAGTGTCTTCCTTAATATTTTCAGTCTCTATGGTTGCCAATAGGCTGCCCATGCAATCATCCAACACGGTACAATGAGCATAGTATCCAGCAATATCTTCTTTAGCCTGTTTCGCCGCCTCTACTGGCACGTTAGGCCGAAGTGGGATGTTTTCTGGTTGATAGAGCTCTCGATACTCTTCTGGTGCTGTCTGGTAAGGTGCGTGTGGACCTCCCCAAGAAATCATCAGCAGAAAAGGTTGATCTGAGTTGCGATGCTGCCGAATATAATCTTCAGCAGCCTTAGTTTGATCAATAGCATCATATCCGTCCCAAAATAATTTTTGGTCAGAGTTACCGGAATAATAGGCCGATTGATTATAGTTGTGTGTGCACTCTAATACTTTCCAGTCTTCAAATCCTTGCCGTCTTTCTGGGGGAATATAGTTACTACGTCCATGCCCATCCACATGCCATTTGCCAATATAAGATGTTTGGTAACCACCTTGTTTAAAAGCTTGAGCAATGCTAACAGTACTATTGTCCAGATGGACGTCATTGACAAAGACCCCATGTGTTAATGGAAACTGTCCAGTTAGTAAACTTGCACGTGCAGGGGAACAAACAGGATACCCTGAGACAGCTTGAGTTAAATTTATGCTTTCTGTAGCGAATCGATCCAAATGCGGAGTTTTAACTGTTGGATTACCAGCATAACCGGTGGCTTGCGCTCGCCACTGATCGCCAAAGACAAAAACGATATTTGGTTTTTTCATCATGCTCCTTGATTTTATCAATATATTTGCAGATATTTTAATTTCAAGACTGAGACTTCATAACCTAGAGATTCAGAGATCAGATATGTTATTTTTTCTTATGTTTTGAAAATTATCGAAACCAAGATTTGGAGCTTTGTTTTTCTTGGAAAGACGCCGATTCTCTGTAAGGATCGAAGTACGGTGCCCTATGATTGTCTTCATCGAAAGATACATTAAGTCTTGCTCCTGAATAGAATACATCGTCATCAGGCAGTAAAATGAGTTAAGCAAACCAAGATAAAATAAAAACAAAACACATAAAATGACTGTTGGTTACCTCTTCAGAGTAAACTTGATTTGGCACCTTATTTCCTACTCTGAATATCTTTGCAGTTTATAAAGGCTTCAGTATAGCCACCTATTAGTAAATTAAATCAAGCAGGAAATAAATCTTGGATTTAGATGTCGAATTCGATCTGGCGGTTGAGAAAATACCATAAGGAGGCTTGGAAGTCCAGACATTTTCCGAGACGAAAATTCGATTGTTCCTCAACAAAAAAAAACTTCTGTTATGATAGATTCAATTCTTTGGAAAATATTAAACAAACAAATAAGCCCATTCGTATTCTCGATCAGTATCAAGTTATAGTTTACCGATGACAAACAAATCTGACAACACACGCAAAACCAGTGTCATCGCAATTCTAATCGGTATTCTTCTAATTCCAGCGAATAACCTCTGGCTGATGCGTGGAGCAACTTGGGGCTCAGGTTATCCAACCACTTTCTCCCTGTTTTTTCATGTCATTTTTTTCTTATTCTTCATCACACTATTTAACCTGTTTGTCCATCGTTTATTTCCACGCCTAGCGCTAAACTCCTCTGAACTATTGTTGATATATACTATGTTATCTGTGGCTTCTGGAATTTCGGGGTTAGACATGATGCAGGTTCTAATCACGTTTGTGGGTGGAGTAAAATGGATGGCAACAACCGAAAACGAATGGCAGGATTTGTTCTTCCACTATATTCCTGATTGGTTAGTTGTCAGTGATGCTGTTGTGCTGAACGGATTTCATGAAGGTGATTCTAGTCTTTATCTGAAATCTCATATGATTCGTTGGTTAACACCGGTCCTAGTTTGGTCTGGATTTATTAGTCTTCTTGCTTTCGTCATGTTGTGTCTGACAGTAATTGTCCGTAAACAATGGATCGAAAGCGAAAAGTTAAGTTATCCGATTATTCAGCTACCATTACACCTGACACTCAAACCAGAGTTGTTTCTGAAGAATAAAATCATGTGGATTGGATTTATACTAGCTGGGGGCGTCGATTTTATTAATGGTCTTCATTTTCTGTATCCAGCTGTTCCTGGGTTTGGTGGCCAACTTTATGATTTGCAACCTTTTTTTACTACCCCACCTTGGAACGCTATTGGATGGACCCCTATTCCAATTTTTCCCTATGCGGTAGGACTTGCTTTCTTTATGCCCCTGGATCTCTCATTTTCCTGCTGGTTTTTTTACCTTTTTTGGAAAGCTGAACGAGTGTTTGGAAGTGTGCTTGGGTTACGAAACTTACCAAAGTTCCCCTATATCGAAGCCCAGACATCAGGAGCCTATATAGGCTTATGTGTTTTAGCGATTTGGAGTACACGACACCATATTAAGCAGATGTTCTCTACCATCTTTCATAGAAATAAGACACACAACATGGATTCCACGGGAGAACCAATTAGCTATGCGAATGCGCTACTCGGAGCTGTAATTGGATTTACGCTTCTGATTGTTTTTTCAGTTAAAGCGGGAATGACTTTTGGGGCGTCTATTATCTTTTTTCTCATTTACTTCGTTTTGTCTATAGGCATTACTCGGATGCGCGCTGAACTTGGTTCGCCAGTACATGACCTTCATCGCGCAGGTGCGCATTATATGATGGTTGATACGCTTGGATCTCGCGCTTTTACTCCTGGAGATTTGACGATTTTTTCATTTTATCAGTTTTTTAACAGGGCTTATCGTGGACATATCATGCCTCATCAACTTGAAGGATTTAAGCTGGCGGAGCGTAGTCGTATGCGCTTGAACAAATTCTTCTGGGCAATTATTATTGCTGCCGTTGTCAGTAGTGTGACCTCCTTCTGGGCTGCTTTGGACTCTTTCTATCGTTTTGGCGTTTCAAATGTGGGTAAAGTCCCAGAATCCTTTGGTCAATTGCAGAGATGGCTGAACATGCCATCGCCAGTCGATTATGGTGCAGGGCTAGCTATAGGGGTGGGTTTCTCTTTTACGTTTCTGTTGGCGGTTTTACGCATGAACTTGTTTTGGTGGCCATTACATCCTGCCGGTTACGCAGTGGCAAGCAACTGGTCAATGAACCTGTTCTGGTTCTCCATTCTCATCAGTTGGATAATCAAATACACCATATTGCGATTCGGCGGACTAAAGCTACATAGACAGGGTATTCCGTTTTTTACAGGCATCATTTTAGGAGAATTCATCATTGGTGGATTTTGGATGATACGTGGTGCGTTCTTTGGTGTTCCAACTTACAAGTTTCTATTTTAATTATAAGTGTAGTTTTCTGAATCGGCTACTTGTACTTGGTCATATAAAAATACTTAGCGCATCTTTAATGTAGCCAAAATCAAGCCTTACTCAAAACATCCCGATAATCCAACTAACAAGTTCTTTGGCAAGGTTGAAAGAAGTTCCCGTAATACATCCAGCGCACCCTCCTATCACGCAACCAAGAAAAAATGTCCCAATTTTTCTTGGCGCGATAGTTAGTGGTTTCCCTGGTGATTTCTTTCTCTCTGGCATTCCATTGGCAATTTCTTGGGTAATATCCAATTCGCGTTGACGGATGAATTTGCGCGTTTTGTCTAAGGAACTAGTAAACACATTTTCTGACTTTTGTTTTTTGCCATTGCCGTAGATTTGGGATTGAACTAGGTGTGGTTTGAGCATGACTTCGATTCGGTTGATTTCAGCTAACAATTCGTCCTTATGCCAATGTTTTTCTATAATATCCATGATGGTCTTGGCATAACGTTCCCGACCTAGCTCAAGTTGATAAAGTCTATGTGCAATTAAGCCTTGAGTCTTGACAGAGTTCAGATCATCGGAGCCGCTACCTTTAAATCCTGAGTCTGCCCCCCAAGGGAAAAAGTGAAATTTGTTAGTATCCGGATTGAGGTAAATGAAGAAATTGTTTTTGTTACCAGAATATCCATCCCCTAAACCGAGTAGCCCTTCCATGGCCCAAAAGGTATAAAAGGAGTTTAGATCAACCAATTCCCCAATGGCTTGATCGGTGTTTTCGTCCTCATTTTCGAGTATCTTGATAAGTTGCTTGATTTTCTTTCTACCTGGTTTATCCTTGCCTGACTTATGTTCGAAACTACCTTCCCAACCTGGGTAAAAATCGACGTATGGTCCTTCGTACAAGGTACCACTATCGTTTCCAAACGCGCGTTTAAGGAACGGTTTTCGGACTGTTTCCACATGTGAATAGATACCGAGATTAGTACCATTAACTGTTACCTTGGCGTAGGCACAACGAGGCGCGGGCAAATTAGCAGCATTGAACAAAGCATAGCCTATGAATTGGCTGACCAAACTCTTATCGTTTCTGTTGTTATTAAAGGTCAGGTTCGTCAAACCCTCAATTTGGCCTTTTTTGTCGGTATGATTCAGTTTAATCTTGAGTGAGGGGCGGCTTGTACTTTGCGAACCGATGAACCCTTTTTTTCGAATTCCAACCTGAGGAAATTTGACCCCATCAATTGTAACGTCGGCATCAACATAGGTATAAGGTGGTTTGATCGGCCTAAATTTTCGGCTCTCGTGCAGAGTTGGTATGAAATCCCGCGAATGATATCGAATGGTATCCCAGTCCTTTTCGGCAACGGTGATTTGTACCTCTAGTACTCGATCAGTAGAGAAAATATCTTCTGAGGTCAGTTCCCTAGCTTCCAGAAAGTTGTGCCCAACCATACAACACAGACTTATTGCTAATACTTTACATGCATGTATCCATTGCGTTTTCATACTTTAGATAACTTTACCTGTATAACAAGTTTTTGGTGCATATGTCTCCCCGTTTCTTTTAATCTCCTTGTTCTTCTTTCAGTTTGATAAGAACATAATTGAGCATTATATTCTCGTTGACGAATTATAGAAAAATAGAATCATGAATCTTCTTGACTCGCATGGTGAAATTTGCTAGACAAACCATGTGAATTTCACTTCATTAAAATGAGTTTATAATGATTCCTTATTGTTCCTACAGTCTTGATTTGACCGCTTGCCATCGTTGAGAAACCGGGGTGATCATAGATCGTCAAAGTTACCCAAGATCAGTGGGGGGGGGCTTTTGCACAGTTTATTTGCCTTAAGCTTGCAATTCTTTACCCATTCTACCGCCTTGTTTACGGATGAGGGGGGCGATTTCAGTTTTCTTGTATTGGATGGCCACATCTAGCCGTGTTTCGGCACTATTGTTGTTGCATTCATATCCGAACCTTGGCCAAGCGCCGATTCAAAGACCTCTTTGTTCGCTCTGCCGAGTCCTTTGATTTCCTGTATTTGATTCGTCGGACCTGATTTTCCGAAGAGGTCCCCATTCTCCATCTTCCAAGATACGACAGAGAACAAGGCCACCAGCAACAACCGTCAATGGACCTTTATACAAATGTGCGGCTGAATGAACATCGCCACCAAACATCCGCGGATCCTGACCGGTGGTGGTGTAGTAGGTTTTGAAGCCATCAGCCATAAGTTCCAACTCCCGCTCACCACCTTCCGACCAACGAACTACAATTTCTGGAAGGTCCGGGTACAAACCGCGGCCAAACAGCTGGTCGATAACGACTTGTGTTCGATGAGGAATGTACTCTTTCCTCGTTCGATCAACTTCATCATACCATGCCTGGTGTTTTGCCACACCTGAGTTATGATGTTCAACTCGCCACGCCGAACCAGAGAGTGCTGCTTCGTATGTCTTGCGTGGATTACCCCACCGAGCTGCTTCGGCAAACAATGCGGGTTCGATTTCAGCGATACGTTTATCGAACATTTCTGTCAAACGCTTTGGCGTCAGAACTCCGTCGCGGAACAGGTGCTTCGAAATTCTGTCCGCTACCAATACACGGAACTCTTCGTTTTCGAGCAATCGTTGGTATAACCAAGTTGGATTGTTACGCTCAGCTTCGTTCCCCATTGGGAAAGGACCAAGGCGGTCTTCTATCAGTTCTAACATTGTGTGCTCCGCATCCCAGACGATAAATTGTAAGCCTATGTTCCTAGTTCGGTTTATTAACCCATGCCAATTGTTGGCGCCACGGTCTCCTCCAAACCAGCTGACCGACGAATCGAGGTTGCCTGCATAAAAAAGGGTGAGCATGTAGTCAATGAGGTTGACTGGATCAATCAGTCGCCTCAATTTTGGGTCAGGGCTGCCATCGAGTTTTGCACCAAGCAGTAGGCGGTAGTTATCCAAGTCTGACATGTCTTGCTTCGAAAGTCGATCAAGCTGTTCCCAAAGAATTGTGTTTCCATCGGTTGCAAAGACCTGATAACGACGCTCCTGATCTTCGTCCTCTGAGTAACCACCCATGATTTTCACCACGTCAAAGTCCTCTTTCTTGCCACCAATATATGATTCGCCAAAGAAAGCTTTTGGTCGTTCACACGTATTGTAGAGCCCCCAGTAGTGTCCGTTGACATAGACATGGCGAAAGTTTCCGCGTGGGGATGGGTGGCCCATGGCTAAATGAAGATCGCGACTGAATTGATCGCGCATGTACAGTGCCTTGGAACTGAAGCCGTGGTGCCAGGCGTAGTTCTGGCTACATCGCAAATCGATATGACTGAATTCTTTTGCGGCATTGCCACCAAACAAGTCGTATTTGAGTTGCTTGGCTCCATAGCGTCTGCGAAAGAAAAGCCGGAAACCGTGCTTGAGGACCTTTGGCTGTCGGCTGAAGCCTCCTCGCATGCGGATACCGGCGTTGATTTGGAAACCATGTTCTTGTTCGTCGGCTGTTGGCAAGAGCTCAAGGGAGCAAGCCCGTTCGGCTTTGCGACCGTGCCAACCCGCGTGGGCATAGATTCCGGTTTTGTTGCTGAACAGACTCTCGGGTTCAATCGCAATTGAGTAAGATGGAATAGACCATAGTGCTTCCAAGAGTTTTTTTCGGTATTTGGGATTGTCCGTAATGTCAGCATCCATCCCGTAGTTTGACCTTCCCGCTCCCCACTCGTATGGATAATTTTCGGGCGGTAATCCATCTGCGGAATCATCAATCCGGTCGTCTGGGAAAATGTAACTGCGTGTGACAATCTTTGTGGGTGAATAGCCAGATTTGTATCCTTGGACACGAATAATGGTGGTGTGTTCGATGTTAAATGGTTGATCAAGAACAGGGCTCGATTCGTTAGGTTTGCTTCCATCAATTGTGTGACGGATCGTGACATTGCTATCTGAGACACTTACCTGTAGCGTAAATGGTGTTTTGAACAGTCCATGCGGTTGGGATAGTTTTATGGTTGAAAGCGCGCCAAGACGGGTTGCGGTATTTCTCCTTCCAGGAGTAGGGAAGGCTAGAAAATCAGGCAACTTCTCTTCGGTGCCGTCAGCAGCTACAGGAAAACCGAACGAGATATTGGCCTTTTGTTTAGGGTATTTTTTCTCGGCGAACTCGAACCTCTCACCATTGGGATTGGTCAGGATTAAGCGTTCGCCACCCTTTTTTAATTGAAAGTTTGTGTGCAGCGGCCGATCGGTACGTCTTCGATCTTTTCCGGATGCAAATACGATCAGATATTCACCTGTTCCTAAACGGACATCAGGAAATATCCATTGGCGCAAGTCTTTTTTCGAGTCCGTTAACGACCAATTTTCTAAACTTTGCTCCTCGTCTGAGTGATTGTGAATTTCGATCCAGTCGGCTAGATTACCTTCCTCATCAACTAACCCTTTTTCATTGTCTACCATGAATTCGGTAATGCGCAGTTGAGGTGCGGCCTTCGATCGGAGTGGGTCCACGGGTGTGCTTGCTGATTGACTTCCAGGTTTGTGAATTTCGCTGGGGGAATGCTTTGATCGATCAGCCATCGTTGCGCGGGCTTCCTCTAATTCTTTTGACTCAAGGTGGCCGTTTCTGTTGGTATCAAATTGTGCCAGTAGATGATTACTTAGTGGGGTTTTGTCTTGTTGTAAACGTCTAGTTCTTTTTTTGCCACCTGCCCGGTTGATACTACCCTTAATCCAGTCATAAAGCTCTTCAGGGAAATCTTTGATTTTTCCCTGCTCGGCATCCTGCATCATCTTCTGGAGATTTTCCACGATTGGCCGATCGTCAACAAAAGCCTTGTATTTGCCAACTAGCCTGCCCCACACTTTCAACAACGCTTGGTGAGCTATCTCCTCTTCTTCCTCACTCAACTCACCATCTCCATCTTTGTCGTACTTCTTAATTCGTTGCTCATGGCGTCGGCGATCGCGGATGTATCTTGGACGCTTGACTGCAAATGGGCTCCCAGCTTTTCGAATGGCTTCACGTTCGACCGCGTTGAGCCGGCCATCCCCGTCGGCATCAAATTGTTCGAGTGCGCGCTGCCGAACAGTAAGATCGCTTTGTGCCTGATTGGCGCCACACAACAAAGACACCGTCAAGTCAAAACAGAGCAACCCCACAAAGACAGATATTACAAGTGCCAGGCTGGTTGATTTCATCACTTTTATTTTCTCCTTATTCAGTTTATAGTTAGGCTTTATCAGTAATTGATGTTTCTCATAGTTTTGGTCACTTCGAGATATCCTAATTAATTCGGGTGATGAAAGTAATAAGTTCTGGGTGTCTTTGACCAGAACAAAGTAAGTGATAGAGAAATGAAACCCACATAGTTTGACTCAGTTTTGTTATTATACATAGAGTACGATTGGCTAACTATTGAGAGTTGAAGAGGAGAACTAGGCGAAGGAAGCCTAACACAAAGGATAAAGGCCGATGAACCTTAATTACTACCATCAATGACCTAGACCCATTGGTGCTTTTCGAAGCCAGGAAGTTCTGTCAAAGATGTTGTGAGTATAGATTTTAACCAATGTCTCAGTGCTTTTCTGGTTGGGCAGGAACGTAGAACCCAGGCATCGTTGTGATTACGAAATCCGGTTTCCCTGAACGTTAAAGGGGCTTGAATTCCTGTAGAATCTAAATAGCACTTGGTAGCATTTAAGCCGATTTGTTGATTATTTGTTGCCTCATGACAGATGAATTGAGGTCGATTCTTTAATCTATTTAGACGAGTTAATGCTGAAGCTCGGTCGCATGCGGAGTAACTCCATGTTTCTAGCACTCCATCATAATGACTATATGGAATAAAAGCTGCCCAAAGTTTAGAAATCTCATCATTGTTCAACCCTATATAATTGCAAGCAATAGCTCCACGCGAAAAGCCAGTGATAATAACCGAATTCGGATTTCCGTTATACTTTTGGCAGACCCATGGCACTGCATTTTTACAGTAATCCAAGGTTGGTTCAACATAGTAATCGGGCTTGTTCCCCCACCATTGAGTTACATTAGTTGTTCCAAGATTATTCAAATAGGGCAAACAGAGCCAGATAAAATTATGCCCAGCAGAAATACCAAAACCAAGTTTGCTATCTTCAACACGGCCACTACTGATATCATGATACTTATCATGGTAAGGCCCGTTACCAGTGAACTCAACTAGGAGTGGGTATTGCCTATCAGCACTCCAATTAGAAGGCAGATAAAGTGTGTGATACACATGAGTTTCCTGATATTCTGGAATGGTTTGCCGCACTCGTTTTCCACGTTCAGGCTGTCCAGAAATCATTGGTGGAACAATCAAATCCGCTTCGACTGAACAGATATCGGGTGTTTCATTGGTAATATGCATAAGGTGATAACGTTACTAGTTGTTAACTTCTGAGTTTGAGCAGAATTCCGCTTCTATGAATCGGAGGCGACTAATGATTTTAAAGGGACATCTTTATCCTGAGGAAGATAATAACTCAATGCATTGTCAACAACGCCTAGTAACTGTTTCTGAACCGGGTTACATTGATCGATGATCTCTTTTGGCATTGTCACATAGTCCATCGGTTTGACCCAACGATAAGCATAACCAATGAAGATAGTTTTTCTCGGTTTCCCAGACCAATTGTGACCGATACCGTGCCAAGTTCGTTGCTCAAAAATAAAGGCATCTCCAGCTTTGATATTCATGGAGATTACCCCTCTTGGCCCCCCTGTCTCCGGGTCGGTTGGAGGAGTACCGTTCATCCTGTTGCTGCCTGGTACGAGAACAGTTGCACCTGATGAAACATCGGTTTGATCACTTATGGCATAGGCGATCTTGAGCATAATACGGGGATGTGGCTCTTGCATTTCACGAGCTGATGTTCCTCCATCACGATGGATCCCGATTTTATTCTTCACCTCATTTGGTGGTTTTTCTCCCAATGAAGGCAAGACAATCAGATGGGACGTGATCATCTGCACATTCCAGTTGAGAATCTGCCAGGCAAAAGGCGCAGATCGAGGGCAATCAAGCAATGGCAAGAACGCTTGGTGCTGGACTAGACAATTCCGCAAGTTCAGTTTTCCGTTGTCTTCCAAACGACCAGCCTGTTTTTCACGTTTGTAAATTTCGTTGATCGCAGCATCTAATTCTGCCACTGTGTCTGCAGGAATTGCTTCTTTGATAACCAAATATCCGTTGCTTTCAAAGAAGTTCCGCTCGGCAGTGGTCATGATGACATAATTGTTTTGCTTAGGGGGTTCCATGGCTTTTACCTAATTAAGTTGTATGCTCTTAGTGTTTCTTGAACAGAATGCTACAGTGATATTCAGCCAGATTGCGCATTCAATGGAGGTGGAGTTCCTCCTCTTAATTTCCTCATTGGCTTAATGATTGTTTTCTCCACTGACCAGAAAGGCTTGGATTCCTCAAATGCCACCGCCCAGTACCTACATCAAAGAAAAACTTTAGGAACCTTGTAACAATGAATTAAAAATGGTTTATACTAGAAAAGCATTGCCTAAAATATGAGATTCGATCCTAGTCAGTTATGCAATTGAGAACTTAAGGATTGTAGCTAGGTTATAAGCCCAATGGTACTTAAGTTGCCCGCTGCAGAGGTTAATATCTGGTTGGTTTGGCGTAAGATGAGACCCTTAATTTTCAGCATTGATTAATGATTGAATGTTCTTAAATAGCTTTAATTTGCTTTGTCAGCATCAGAAATATGTTTGTCTTTATTGAAGTGACTTAATTGTTCCCCAAGTGGTGGTAGAGTTTCCATCTGCTTTGAGCATTGCAGGTTCTTCTTTTACCTTTTGAATTTGGTTTTCGTTTAAAGCATGTTTGTAAATTCGAACTTCATCGATAATACCTGGAAAGTGATCGGTTGGTCTTCCATAATCGTCACCCCCAATCCATAGGTCAAGGTCCGACGGGGCTATACCTCCTCCATATTTCTTTTCGCCCTCCAGTTTGCCGTTAACATAGATACGAAGAGATTTTCCGTCATAGGTTCCTGCAAAATGATACCATTGATCAGTTTTCCAATCCGAAGTTTTAGATTCGACAAAATCGTTATTTGGTTTGACCAAGAGATCAACCGTATTCGGATCACCAAAATCGAACATCACGAAAATCGAATCGTTTTTTGATATCATTCTGCGTTTAGTCATAACCGCCTTTGGCATAAACCAAGCCATAATTGTCAAATTCTTAGTGAAATCTAAGGTGGGATGATCTTTCACCACAATATGATCATCTTTACCATCGAATTCAAGTGCTTTTCCAAATTTGCCATCTACCCAATTAGGTTCACCTTCAATCTTACCGTGGTTATTATTGCCTGAAGTATCTTTTGGGGATCCTTTTCCTTCATCAAATGGCCAATAACCAACCAATTTATTTTCAAAAGCGAAGGAAGAAGACAATGACATTGATGCTACGACAATTACAAGAGCTTTTAAAAATTTCATCGACATTTCCTCAGTTACTTTGTTGCATGCAGCGCAGTTTACTTGATACAACAGACCTTCGTCATTATAATACCAATCCGGTCAAAAAGAAAGAAAGATCTTGATCTCACCATTAAGTTCCTTTAGGATAGTGACAGGTAAGAGGAAGTTTATGTATACGTGGCTGATGTCATTTAGATTGATAGGGATTCTCATCGATATCCAGACATCCATTCTTTCAAGGCGTGTATGTGTCTCATCCTACTAGCCTATCAGAAGGATCCTCAGTATCCACTTGTACTGTGTGCCAATAGGGATGAATTATATGACCGACCAACGGCTAATGCGAGTTTCTGGTTAGAATATCCGGGCGTACTGGCTGGAAAAGATTTGACTCATGGTGGAACTTGGTTGGGAATTACCAGAGCTGGAAGATGGGCGGCACTCTCTAACTATAGAGAATCAAGTAAGACCCAAACCGGGACAATGTCCCGCGGTGCTTTAGTCCGGAATTTCTTGATTGGAACTGAATCACCGGAGAGATACGCAGAAATGGCGCAACGGCAGGCTCATCAATTCAATGGATTCAATTTGCTAGTTGGGGATGCAACCCAAGTGGTTTACATCTCTAATTGTGTGGAAGGTTATCAGGTTTTAACACCCGGGTTATATGGTCTAAGTAACCATTTGCTGGATACTCCATGGCACAAGGTCACTCGAGGAAAGCAGGCTCTTGATTCTGTGTTAAAAGCTAACTCAATAAAGATTACGGCACTCCTCTCCATTTTGGCTGACCAGATACCCGCTGATGCGGATCATGATTTGCTGGATACTGGTTTAACTCCAGAATTAGAGCAATTATTATCGTCCATATTCATTAAGACTGATAATTATGGGACTCGTTCTTCAACAGTGATACGGATTGATGCTAACGAGGAAGTGACTTTTGTTGAACGCACTTTTCTTCATATGGATGGTTCTTACCAGGATCGCCGATATCATTTTGGAATAGTATAATATCCTCATGAGTAAATTAAAAAGGAGGCTAAATTGCCATTTGTATCAAGCACTAAACTGCCCAAAATTGAATTATTCCCCGGGGCTATGAGTGGTATCATTGCTGGTGAACAGATTATGTTTTCTTTTTTGGAAATGGAAGAAGGTAGTCAAGTACCCGCACATAGTCACCCGCATGAACAAGCTGGGCTCGTACTAGAAGGGAAACTGCAATTCAAAATCGGAACAGAAGAAAAAATCATGGGGCCAGGAGACGCATTCATCGTGCCAGCCAACATGGTACATTCGGGAACTGTATTAGAAGGCCCAGCTAAAGTACTGGATGCTTTCAGTCCTTTGAGGGAAGATTATTTAAAAAGTTACAATGAATATACCCAGACTTCTGGCAACACAATTTGGGATTAATATTTCTAACTGATAGACGTTAAGACTGCACATCTTCGGAATTTTGTTTACACTCAACAGAATACAAATAGCAATCTTGCAGATGTGAACTATGGGAATTCGAGAATATAGATTGACCGATGAACAGTTGGGCTATTATGACGAAAACGGGTTTTTGGTAATTGCCCCTGTTTTTGATGAAAAAGAATTAATTGAACTTCGGCTGGCAGCGGATGAATTACTGGTCAAATCCGGTCCTATTGTGAATGGCAACCCACGTCTTGAAATTGAACCTGAAACTTATCATGGCAAATTGGTAGTCAGAAAGATCGAGCCTATCATAGATGTTGTTCCAGTATTAAAAGCATTAGCTGATGATGTCCGACTAATGGCTCCTGCCTCTCAGATATTTGGGGAACCCGCTATCCTGTTTGAGGACAAATTAAATTATAAACCTCCACATGTTGGTTCTGCTTACCTTTTACATCAGGATTATTCCTATTGGCAAAAGTATACAGATCAGCTAATTACTGTTGTCCTGTATCTCGATGAGGCTACAGTCGAAAATGGATGCCTGCGTTTCATTCCCAGTAGTCATAAGCACAAGCTGATGGAACGTCAAAGTGGATCGGAACACTTTATCAAGATGGAAGATCCCAGTATTGCAGTCGATGCGCCCGGCAAAGCTGGCAGCTTGGTGTTTTTTAGCTGTTACACAGCCCATCATTCTTACCCCAACATTTCTAAAAAAGGACGTCGTGCTTTGCTTTTAACCTATAATTCCATTTCAGATGGAGATACTTATCCAGTTTACAAAGGTAAACATGCTCAGCGATGCCAAGAATGGCTTAAGTCGAATAGTAATTGATACCTGTTTTTCTAAATAGATTCGATTAAAAAAATTGGTTTTGACAGTACATATGGGCTATGATATAATCCAGATCAGGGTCAGAATGAATGTGAAAACCCTATTAAGGTAGGACATCATGAGGTCGTCACAAGAATTCATTGAAGAGGCACGAAAAGAGATAGCAGAGGTAACCGTTAGTGACGTAGGGCAGATGCTTGACACCGATCAAGATTTTATTCTGCTTGACGTACGGGATAACGATGAATATCGCGCAGGTTACATTCCCTCGGCGACCTACGTCAGTCGTGGAATGCTCGAGTTTGAGATAGAGGATTATGTGGCTGAACGTGATAAACCGATTGTTGTTTACTGTGCGGGAGGGTTTCGATCACTCCTGGCGGCCCAAGTACTAAAGCAGATGGGATACACCGATACGACCTCCATGGCAGGTGGCTTTCGGGCATGGTCGAATGCTGGCAATCAAGTTGACAAGCCGATGCCAATGACACCAGACCAGCTTGAACGGTACAGCCGTCACTTTATGTTGCAAGAAATTGGTGAAGAAGGGCAAGCTAAGTTACTGAACTCAAAGGTTCTTTTGACTGGAGCGGGGGGGCTTGGGTCTCCCGCAGCAGTATATCTGGCAGCTGCTGGTGTTGGAACGATTGGTATCGTTGACTCGGACATTGTTGACCTGAGCAATCTCCAGCGTCAGATACTCCACCATACTGGCGATCTTGACAAACCCAAAGTGCAATCTTCAGTAGAGACTATCAACTCAATCAATCCAGATATCAATGTTGTTCCCCACTTGCTGAGGTTGGATGAAAGCAACGTGATAGAGATTTTTGAACAATATGATCTCATTCTGGACGGCACAGATAATTTTGCTACTCGTTACTTAATTAACGATGCTGCTGTTTTGCTTGACAAAACAGTTGTCCACGGTAGCATTTTCCAATTTGAGGGACAGCTAACAGTTTTTGATCCTACTCAAGGTCCTTGCTATCGATGTATGTTTCCAACACCTCCACCGCCTGGTATGGTACCCAGCTGAAACGAGGCTGGAGTCCTGGGCGTGCTCCCAGGTGTAATTGGTGTTATGATGGCGACAGAAGCAATTAAAATCCTGTTGGATATTGGTACCCCCTTAATTGGGCGTCTGCTTGTCTATGATTCGCTTGCCATGCGGTTTCGAGAGTTTAAGATCAATCGCAGCAAGGATTGGCTGATAGGACAACCACATCCGGTAATTGAGTCACTTTTACCCGATTATGAGGCTTATGCTGATATGGATCATCCTGCCGAGGATGCTGCCGACTAGCGAAATGGAAACTTTCGCGGAGGTCGACCTATCTGCGATTCGAGCCAACGTAAAAGCAATTAGACCTTACATCGATCCTGCCCAGATTATCGCTGTTATCAAAGCTGATGCCTATGGCCATGGGGCTATCCCAGTTTCCCGAGTTCTAGCTGGTGATGTAATGATGTTCGCGGTGGCTACGGTTGGTGAAGCTATTGAACTTCGTCAAGCAGGAATCCACCATCCCATCCTCATCCTTTACAACGTACTTCCCCATTTGGTTGAAAAGGCGGTTATCCAAAAAATTACGCTTACGGTCTCAGAAACTGAACTCCCGAAAGCACTTTCCAAAATCGCACAGCGAGAAAATCGAGATATTAAAATTCATGTTAACATAAATACTGGTATGAACCGAGATGGAGTCCAATGCAATCAAGCTGTAGGTTTTCTGCAATGGCTAAATACACTTCCAGGTATTATGATTGAGGGGGTTTTTACTCATTTTGCAACGGCAGACAAGATGGCTGATACTGAATTAGACCAACAGCTTCACCGATTCAATCCGATTATTGACAAACTGGATAGGCTTAACCTTCTACCAACCATTGTCCATACCGCCAATAGTTCTGCCATGCTAAAACGTAAGGACACACATTCTGATGCTGTACGCATTGGTTTAACCCTGTTTGGACTTAATCCACTGGCAGGAACTCAGGATTTTCTCCCACTTCAACCTGCTCTAACATGGAAGACCCGGGTTATATCGACAGGAAAAATTGGAGTTGGTGAGGGAATCAGTTATGGTCTCACCTATAAAGCCAAAAAGCCAATTCACATTGCCACAGCTAGAATAGGGTATGCAGACGGGTACTCGAGGTTACTTTCAAACACTGGCATAGCATTGATTGGAGGAAAACCCCGCAAGCTAATCGGGCAGGTGTGCATGGATGTTTCAGTCTTTAAGGTTGATAACTCAGTCAATGTTGGTGATGAGGTTGTCCTGATTGGTTCGCAAGGAAATCATCATGTTGATGCCGATCAAATAGCAAAAAAAACAGGGACAATCACTTACGAAATCCTAACTGGGATTGGTAAGCGTGTCCCTCGTATTTATAGAGACTAATGCTCTATTAAAAACTTGCCCCCTTCAGTAGTCCCCAGGTAGTAGCAACCTTATCAATTGGAGAAACAGAAAGATTATGCATTGGATCTTCCATATCCGCGATAATCTCTTCTTTGGTCAAGACGCGATTATACATCTTAATTTCGTCTAGGAATCCATCGATCCACCGACCGCTTCCACCGCGACATCCGATATACAGATTACCATTTCCTTTTTCAACGGCTCCCTTACAGGGGAGTTCTTTCCGTAACTTTCCGTCACCATAGATTTTAATCTCTTTCCCATCGAACGTCCCAACGCAGTGATGCCATTTTTTATCAATCGTTACAGGACCTCCAATTGCTTCATCGTCACATTCTTCAGGCAAATCGTTAGCTTGCAACAAGATTCCACCGGTATACTCAGGCAATAGGTTATACTCTCCTACCTGCCAAGCAGGTTCTTTTTCAATACCGCTCTGCACATCACCAGTAGCTGTCATCAATTTTGACCAGAACATAATCGTCATCTTGTTGGTCAGATCAAGACTATCGTGATCTTTGACTTCTAACCAGTTACCTATTCCCAGCTCAATACAACCACCATGTTTACCAGCCGCAGACCAAGCCGTCTTTTTACGAAATTCGGCTTTATGACCAAATTGCGACAGATCTTCAGCTACTTTCCCCGATTGTTCTTCAAAAGGGAGATAAAGAACTATGCTTGGATCAATACTCGCTTGAAGAAACACAGAGGTTAAACAAAAACACATAATGATAATAGAAATAAGAAAGTCGGATTTCACCATCTCCTCCATTAATTAAGAAAGTTTTTTTACCTCATTTCCCTTGTAACTCAAATCGGGTAAATTACAAGCTAGATTTAATCATGGCCCAAGTAGTAGCAACTTTATCGGCAGGGGAAACAGAGAGATTATGTTTTGGGTTTTTCATGTCTTCCACAATTTCTGCTTCGGTTAAGGGGCGATTATACATTTTAATTTCATCGAGAAATCCTTCAGTCCAACGACCTACTCCCCCTCTACAACCGATAAAGAGATCTCCACTACCTTTAGCTAATTTACCTTTGCAAGGCATTTCACCAACTTCATCGCCGTCAAGGTAAAGTCGTATCATCTTACCATTCCAAGTTCCCGCAACATGATGCCATGTTTTATCAATAATTCCTGGGCCTAAGAGGTCGTCATTACAGGCGTCTGGCAATTCCATCATTTGTAGGAGAATACTTCCATTATATTCGGCCAGTAAATTGTATTCGCCAGCTTGCCATGCGGGTTCTTTTTCAACACCACCTTGACAACATTCGCCAGTTTTTACCATCAATTTTGCCCACATGCTGATGGTCATAGCAGTTGTTAGATCTAGACTGTCAGCATCATTAACAACTAAATAACCGCCCGAGGTGAACTCGATGGCGCTATTGTCCTTTCCTTCAGCGGTCCATTTAGCCTTTCCATCTCCCTTAAAAGTTGCATGATTACCAAAATCTGACACATCTTTAGCTGTCTTCCCTGTTCCTTCGTCAAATGGCAGGTATAGAACTATTGTTGGGTCAATAAGAGCTTGAAGAAACGCAGGTGTTAGGCAGAAGCACGCAGTGATAGCGAGAATAATAAGTTTGGGTTTCATCACCATTTCCTTCCATTAATAATTAAGAGAGGCATATTGTGATATGCCTCTCTCATGAACCAAGCCACGCAAACTACAGATTGGATCGAACGTCCGCCCAGGAGGTCGTTAACTTTCCCGCTGGTGAAACAGCCGTTGGATTTTCCATGTCTTTTTTTATCTCTGCTGCTGACAAGGCTCGATTATAAACTTTAATTTCATCAAGAGACCCCAACACCCAACGTGCTGTTCCTCCTCTAGAACCAACGTAAGCCTTCCCATTCCCAACTTTTAATTTACCGACACAGGCTAGCTCTTTCTTTACTTCTCCATCGATATAGACTTTGATAACGTTTCCGTCCCAAGTTCCTGCAATAGAGTGCCATTTTTCGTCTAGAACGTTGGTTGGAGTAACCGCTGTATCAGCACATGCTGCAGGCCAAT
>Ga0207984_1000539_pt1 | contig 22287 bp, 14 predicted proteins | sample ETNtaG_30_FD_185760 | JGI IMG/M metagenome (GOLD analysis project Ga0207984, IMG submission 185760) | Marine microbial and viral communities from oxygen minimum zone, Eastern Pacific Ocean - ETNP201306PF43B (SPAdes) (version 2) | ecosystem: Environmental > Aquatic > Marine > Oceanic ...
CAGGCCGAGCTCGACCCGACAAAAATCGATCCGCGCACACTCGCCGATCCCCTCAAATTCGTTTTCAGCAATTACATCGAAGTCAAGAAACTCAAAATGGGCAAAGAAGAACCGCTTGCGGAAGAACTGGCCGCATTCGTCAAAGCAGTGCAGTCAGACTCGCCGACTGCAGTCACCGCCCAGGACGGCCTCCGAGCCATCGAAGCCGCGCACCAGATCCAAGAGGCGATAGCGGAATCACAGAAGAGGCTGGGGGTGACCGGTGAGTAGGCGAGAGGGGACAGGGAGAGGGGGAGAGGGGGAGAACGGGAGCACCTCCCTCCCTCTCTCCTCTCTCCTTTTCTCCTCCTCTCCTTCCCCTTCTCCCTCTCTCCTTTTCTCCTTTTCTCCTCCTCTCCGTCTCCCCGTCTCCCCCTCTCCTCCTCTCCCCGTCTCCCCCTCTCCCTCCCTCTCTCCTGAAATGCCTGGTGTCTTCATAATAGCCGGTGAGCACTCAGGCGATTTCTACGGCGGTCGCCTTGCCGAAGAGCTCAAGAGGGCTCGGCCAGACCTTCACATCGGGGGCGCCGGTGGAGAATTCATGGAGAAGGCGGGAGTCGAGATTCACGCGGATCTGACGAAGCATGCGGTCATTGGAGCGACTGAGGCCATCGGGCATCTCAGAGAATTGCAGCGCGTTTTCAAATTGCTTGTTCGTAAGATCGAGGAGATGGATCCCGATGTGGTCGTGCCGATCGATTACATCGAGTTCAACATGCGGCTCGCCAAGATGGTGCGCCCTCTCAAGATTCCTGTCTGTTACTACGTCAGCCCGCAAATCTGGGCCTGGCGCCCGTGGCGAATAAAGACCATTGCGCGGCGCGTCGACAGAATGCTCGTCCTTTTCGATTTCGAAGAGGAGGTCTACCGCAAGAATGGGGTGGACGTCGCGTTCGTGGGGCACCCTCTGTGCGACACCCTTGCACCGGATGGAGACTTCCGCATCCCCCGGGAACGCGGCCCCAACGGCGAATGCCGCGTCGGGCTTTTGCCCGGCAGCCGCATCGGCGAGGTGAAGCGATTGTTCCCGGTCATGCTGAGTGCGTCCGAGCAAATCGCCAGAAACGTTGAAGGCACGGAGTTCACCCTGGGCTGCACGCAGGGCCTGCCGCAAGGACTTGTCGAAGAATTCCAGGAAAAGTCGCCTGTGCCGTTCGAGGTTGTGCGCGGCCGGGCACAGGAAGTCATGAGGCAATCGGAGCTCCTGCTGGTCACCTCGGGCACGGCCTGCCTGGAAGCCGGCATCCTGCAGACGCCGATGGCCGTGCTCTACAAACTCGGGCTCGGCAGTCTGGCGCTGTTCGCCATGCTCAAGTGCATCGACACCTACGCGATGCCCAACATTCTGTGTAAGCGCCAGGTTGTCCCCGAGATGATGCAGTGGCACTGCACGCCTGAAAAAGTCGCGTCGACTGCGTTGGACTTAATACAGAACAAGAAGCTTGCGACCATGACGGAAGAGCTCGCAGAAGTGCGTGAGCACCTGGGCGGATCGGGTGCAAGCGAGCGAGCAGCGAGAGAAGTCTTGAAGTTCCTTTGACCTCTCTGATCTACCTCAATCGAGCGGAATCTCATATATATGGACTGCGGTCGGACCGTAACTGTATGCGTAACCGCTGGGCATGACGTTGACCAGCTCGCGCATCTCGTCCTTGATGTACCCGAATGCGTCCCCGGCGACGCCGCCTGCTTCGAAGCCGTAGGTATCGGTGCCGTTGAAGTCTTCGGTGAAGGTGCCGTCGGTGCAATCGATCTCGCGGTTTTCGAAAAGCACTTTTACCTTTCTGGTGCCGGTGAGGCCGGCGATGTTGAAACGGACCGTGTTCAAGAGTGAACGGTCGATGCCGACCGAATCTTCGCAGAGTACGGTTTCCATTTCGCCGCTCAGGATGGCGGTGTGATCCCACAGAGCCTGGCCTTGCTGGGTGGCGAATGCGAAACCGTCGACCCACTTGCCGGCCATGCCGACATCTTCGGCCTTGATTTCGATGCGATGCCACTTGCCGGCTTTGGGCAGTTGGCCGAGGGACTTAAAGTGCGCGGCCTTGTAGATGTGCTCATCCACATGTTTCTTGTGCTGGATGGTGTAGCCCTGGTATCTGTCGGCCCATTTCTTTCCTTTGAGACGGACGGCCTTCGCGTATTTCTCCGGCGAGAGGTGGCACCACACGGAATGCCACGTGGAGTGATTGAGCTCTGTGAACCACTGGAGATTCGCGGCCTGATTCTTGAATTCTGTGAACGAGAAATTTCCGAGGGTGACGTTGTGAATAAATTTGCCGTTGCCGCGGATACCGAGCGCGATGCTCTTGGGCACGTACTCCGGATCGATGCGCACGTACTGCACGATGCGGTCGCCTGCTTTCAGCTTCCGGGCCTTGTCCACTCGCCAGCCGTGGAGGGTCCAGCCTTCTGGCTTCCACATGCGATTGATGGAATCGCCTGTGTGCGAGCGATTGCCTGAGAAGGCTTCGTCGTGCCATTCCCAGACGCCAACCTGAACCGGGCCGGAATTGGTGGCGATGATGTATGCCTTGTTGCCCTTCTTTTTCACTCGCGCAGAAATGTCCGGAGTGATGGTGACGTCCGGCGCCCGTTCCTGCGAGTACCAGCGTGATTCAAGGTATCGAAGCTCGCCGTTCAGGCCGCGCAGGAAGGTCGGGTCACCAATGCCCTGGATCATGGAGTAGCCCGACGAGCCGCGAAGGATGTTTTCGTAGGTCTCGAAACGCAGCCGTTCGAAAGGATGGTTTTCGTAGAGCTGTGGCAGGTAGACCCAGGTGGAAGGGGTTGCCTTGTGATTTTGATAAGGCATCCAGACGACGTTGTAATCCATCGCGCCCCACATCTCCGTTTCCGCGTGCACGATGTCATAGAACGGGACTTTATTGATCCACCAGGCGTTGTAGGCGCCACTGGGCGACCATGCGATGGCGCGGCCGGTCTTCTTGCGAATTTCTTCATTCAGCGCGAGATGGCTTTGAACGAGGCCGCCTTTGGTGTGATCGACTTTGCTCTCCCAGCCGCCGGTGTTGAAGCTGATGACGTTCTTGCCCCCTCCCTTTCCGATCCATTCGTTGAAGGCCTTTCGTTGAGCTTCTGTGAAGCTGGTATGAACGGCTGTCGTCCTCGCCTTTGAAACCGGTTTGGCCTGGAGCAAGTAGATGCGGTGCTCTTTCCACATCTTGTCCAGATCCTCAAAAGAGGCGGTCGGAAGGCGATGCCCGAGAAAGCCCAGGTCGGCGATGATTTCTGGTGAGTGTGATATGCGCTGCTGCTGGTGCGTGGCGCCGGTGAGGAATTTCGGTTGGCCGTTGATGAGGACCGCGCCGTCTTCTCGGACCTTCACCGTTTTGATTTCGGGCAGTTGTTTTCGATCATATTTTGCCATGCGGCCAAAGGGCTGGCTCTTGTCGCTGAACAGAACGGCGCCTTTCGAATCGTAGGCGGTGAGCTCGAGGTGCGTGTCACGTGTCGGCTGATCGTGCGGCCAGACTTTCACCTTTGAAATATCAAAATCGACGGACAGCAGGTTGGTGCGATCTCCCCACCAGAAGGGGGTGGGATACTTGTGCTCGTAGCTCTCTTCTCTCTTTTTCGGCAGCCCTGTCTTTGTGTTCGCGAATGCGGCAGCGAGGTCTTTGATTTCGTGGCGATCGACGACCGCGCCTTCGCTGTCTTTTGCTGCCAGCTCAAGGCGGGCGACCTTGCTCAAAGTGCCGGAAGCGACCCCAAGATTCATGGCGACCCGCAACGGGTTTTCATTGGGGTAGCTGTAGTGTTTCGAGAAATCGAAGTCCACTGTGACCGGCCATGTGTTGAACCAGTAGGTGCTTTTCGCCACCACCTTGCGCCCGTCATACAGCAGGACGTGTATGGGCTGCTGGTCCAAAAGTTCGCCGACCAGTTTTTCGATTTTGTATTGGAAGATGACCTCTGCTGATTCTCCCTTACTCATCTTCACCTTCTGTTCCTGCAATGGCTTTTCTTCAACACCCAAAGTGTATGCAGCCTTGAGTCGGACTGTCTTCTTCGAATTGTTTCTCAGCCTGATGCGGAGCTCATTTTCGCCGAACAACCGGTCACCGAGGTCTACTGATTCGATGGTGTACTCGCTGGGAGCGATCCTCTCGTTGCGGACCTTTACTTTTCGTGTGGCAAGCTCCTGAACAGTGCTTTCGCGTTCCACGACTCGGAGGTCGTCCCACCAGACCGTGCCGGTCTGGACGCAGAAGGGGCGAGTGCCGCCGTCGTCAAGCGTGTGTGCGTTGAAGCCGCGTGCACAAAGCCGAACGCGCATGGAAATGATCGGCTGATCATTTCGCGGGCTGACAAACTTTCTGATGTAACGCCAGCCGAATGTGCCCGCGCCATACAACTGAGAACCTCCACTGCTGTATTCCGGTTGTTGCGGGCGAACAGTTGGAAGATCGTCTCCGAGCTCATCAATCGCACGGACATCGATCAGTCTGATGCGATCGGCACGGACCATGACGCCGATCTCTATGACCTGCGGCTTCGTCTGATGGAGCACGATGGCATCGGATTCAACATACTTTTCATCGCCCGGAAATACATTAAAGCGAAGGGAGCGCTTGCCCGAATGGGAGACGAGATTATCAGTGACGACCCCACCGCGATTCTTGGCATGGTAGTGATTCCAGTCCGTCCAGACGTAATAGGTCGGGCCCATCCATGAGTATTTCCGCTGCTGTGACCAGCCCCTGGGGTAGCCGCTGTCATCGACCTCTTCGAAGCTGATGTTTTTGGCCAGGTTTGGGCCGCTGACGTCCTCAACGAGACTGACGTCATCGAATTCGCCTGGCCCAGTGAGGCTGAGTGTGATGTTGGTGAGCAGTCCTGGTTTCTGGGCGGCAGCATCCAGGACTGCTTCGATCTTTTGCCAGCCTTCGGCCCCCTGCGTCGATGTTGCTTCCGCCTTGCTGCTTACTCTCTTTTTGTCTGCACCAATCGCATTGATGCTCAACGTCAGCTTTCCTCCACCGCGGCACCAGACGCTCGCACGAAGAGTGCGTGGGAAACGCTCTGGACTGTGTGGCTTCATATTGTAGGTGCGGACACCTCCCCACGGGCCGCCGCCGTCTTGCGAAACGGCGCCGGGGAAACGTCTCGACGCGGTTGCGCCCGGGGCAAGTTCGAGGCTTCGTTTACCGGAATGGGGTGTATCAGTCTTCCAGGTCCAGTTGCCCGTCAGTTTCCAGTAATCGGGAATGTCATCCCGCTGGTTGTAATACCAATCGCCTTTGAAACTGAGCACATGTGGCTCGCCGCGATGATTGACGAAGTCTTCTTCGAATCCGGGGTTGATGGCCATGTTGCCGGAGAATTCGGCGGACAGGCCGGAGAGGAGGAAGAGTGGGAGCAGGAGTGTAGACATGGATGAATGGGTGGATGGATGGAGGAATGTTGGAGTAGTGGAGTATGCTGTGAAGTTAAGAACGTAGGATGGAACGTAGGATGGCCGTCTCGAAGATTTAAGTCCATTGGAGACGGGCGGGACGCCCATCCTACGATTCATTCGCCGGGAGCAAGAGTCAGTGACATCAGAGTGCACCTTCCAGATACGATCGAAATGCTCCCGGATCGTGAACCAGCCTCTGGAGCTCCATGGATGGCAGCCGGTATTTGTTTGAATCCTTCGCAATGTATCGAGCCGCGTGTGGTGGGCCGCCGTCTTCCTCGTCTTCGCCTTCGACGCCTACCAGGTCCGCATACCGCATTTCGTCTCCGTCGACCTGGTAAATAGACCCGACGATCCAGAGTCGGCCGAAGCGGTATCTGTTCATCACCTCCTTTTCGGCCGCGCTGCTCCAGCTTGTGCCGGTGAACGCGAAATCCTTTGCCTCGATTCCAAGCTTCTCCTTCAGGGTCGCGTCACATTCTTCGAGTTCGGCACGGAGTTTCACGCCGGAAGGATCTTCCTTGAAGAGCTGAGAGAGATTCGGATGCGTGACCGTATGCGCGCCGATGTGCCAGCCGAATTCGACCAGCTCGTTCAGCTCGTCCCAGGTGGCTTGTTCTCGCTCGTCGTCAGGTGGCAGCGGTTTGCTGTACATTTCATTCAAAGGCCCGGTGTTGATGAACAGGTTGCCGCGGTAGCCGTGTGCGTCGAGCACTTCGTGCATTTCGTAGCGCATGGATTTCACAGGATGATCGAAATCGAACATGATCGTTCGCTCGGGGATCTCTTTTTCGTCTGCCATCCATTCGGCAAGGTCGTCGTAGGTGATGGATTCGAATTCGAGTTCGCGGGCGATGCTCACGAGGGAATCGAAATGTTCGCGAGTGAGAGGATGGTCTCCCCCGGTACTGATGCCGTGGCACATTGTTATCGGGATGCGCATGGTGAAATGGTTGTTAATGGTTGATGGTTAATGGCAAAGAATCTGCACCTTCAGCGTTTCTTTTTCTTGGGTCTTTCTCAGGGCTTCTTCCGCCCGGGCGAGAGGATAGGTGGCGGAGATGTACTTATCCAGATTTAAATCGTGAGATTGCATGAACTCGATCGCCTTATCAAATGGACCGCAACGGGAACCGATGATGGTGAGCTCATCTATGACAATCGGCGCGGGATGAAAACCGGAACCAGCCGCGCATGTACTCTTCAAGACGATCGTGCCCATGGGTCGGACCATCTGCATCGCCTGACTGAGGCCATCCGGATTTCCGCATGCATCGACCACCACATCGAATGCACTGGACGGTGCGTTATCAATCGATGATGTCTCGACGATGTCCGAAACGAGTTTCATTTTCTCTACGTGTCTGCCGAACAGTTTCACGTGGGGAAGGAGGCGCCCGAGGACCTCGGCGATCAGCAGGCCGAGTTTGCCGTCGCCGACAATCGCTACCCGTTCATCCTTGACGAGTTGGACCTGTTCGTTGATTCTGCACGCGGCCGCCAGGGGCTCGATGAAGACCGCTGCGTTATCGTCGAGCGAATCTGGAATCAGATGAAGATTCTCTTTCGGCAATGTGAGGTACTCCGCGAAAGCGCCGTCCTTGTTGAGAATGCCCAGCACGGTGCGATGCGGACAGTGATTGCGCATCTGAGCGCGGCAGGTCTGGCAGTGTCCGCAAGAGAGATTGATTTCGCCGGCCACCCTTCTTCCTATGAGACTTCGATCCGCCGAATGCTCGACAAGGCCGACGAACTCATGCCCAAGCACCCCTTTGAAGCCCATGTACCCACGAGTGATTTCGATGTCGGTGTTGCAGACTCCTGCGTTCAGTACGCGGATGAGGGCCTCACCGGATTCCGGCTCGGGTATGGGATAATCGGTCCGCAGTTGGATGGTTTGGTCAAAGTGAAGGGCAAGCATTTTCTGTGAGGATGCTCGTAGTGCCGCCTCTGTGTGAGCGTCGGATGCTAAAGGGATGCTGGATACTGGATACTCGATGCTGGTAGTAGCTCGCCGCAGGGCCTGTAGCACTACCCAGCAACACCGGCACTGCCCAGTATCGGGCATCCATTATCACTCGCAGCAAAAACCGGCTCCGGCATTCCCTGATCCAGTGGACAGGCAGTTTAGAGAACAAGCGAATTGGGGAAGTAAGAGCGGATGTATCAGATTTTCGCTTGCATCCCAATAGAACCGCGAGTCTGAAGCCGGTGGTCCACAGTCTGTAATCTTAATTGGGTTGACATACAGGGCGGGGCTTATTAAATACGCGACTTCGTGAAAAATTTCTCAAAGCCCTGTGCCAGCATCACGATTCGACCTCTAATTGATTGCACCCAAAAGGCTTAAAACCTTTCCATGGCAGTAGATACTTCCTCCTTCCCTGAGCAAGTCAAGGCGGCTATCGAAAACGGCTCTTATACGGCAGATGACCTGATCATCACTTCGAAGATCAGCGGTCAGAAGATGTCGTGGCTCGATTATCACAAAGAACTCAAGAGCGGAGCAGCCAAAGAAGAGGGCGATGCCCCTGCTGCCGCACCGGCCGGCGCAACAGCCGCGGCCGCGCCAACGCCGGCTGCTGGTGGTGCCGTTCCGGCGGGTGCACCGTTTCCTCAGCAGGTCCAGGACGCGATTAAGCAAGGTGTTTACACAGAAGATGACCTGATGATCACCTCCAAGATTTCGGGTCAGAAGATGAGCTGGTTGCAGTATCGTGCGGAGCTCAAAGGGCGCGGAGCTGACGCAGCAGCCGCCCCAGCGGCGGCGCCTGCTACCTCCCCCGCCGCGGCACCAGCAGCCGCTGCACCGACCGCGGCTTCGTCGGCCACCGCCACTGCGGAGGCTCCCGGCCGGCCGGGATACTATCCATATGTGGAAGTTGAACAGAAGCGTGTGACGGCTGATACGGTTTCGCTACGGAAGGTGACGCGTCCATCGGGTATCCCAGACGCGGACCGGCGTGGATTTTTTGGATGGGCACTGCTGGGCTGGACGGCCTTTGCTGCTGCCATGGGCTTAATGAAAGTTGCGTTAATCCGGTTCATGTTTCCGAACGTGCTTTTCGAACCACCGAGCTCGTTCAAGATTGGCTTTCCCGACGAATTCGAGATTGGTCTTGTTGAGACAAAATTTAAATCGCTGCATGGTGTCTGGGTTATTCGCGACGAGGACGGCATCTATGTGCTTTCCACCGTGTGTACGCACCTTGGTTGCACGCCAAACTGGCTCGAGAGCGACCAGAAATTCAAGTGCCCTTGCCATGGCAGCGGGTTCAGGAAATCGGGCGTCAACTTCGAAGGCCCGGCACCCCGCCCTCTGGAACGCTTCCGCATTGTGATGGCGGAAGACGGCCAGATTCTCGTCGATAAGAGCAAGAAATATCAGTTTGAGAAGGGACAGTGGGACGACCCCGAATCCCTCCTGACTGTCTAACATTCCAAAATAAGAAACTATTTTTGCGAGGAGATTGCCTTGACGGCTATCAAACGCATTTCAAAAATAATTGTTGAATCGCAGCTCTGGCGATCCATCTTTCGCCACGGCTTTCCCAATACCCGGCGTAACCAGTCGCTCGCGGTTTTAAGCAACGTCTTTCTACATCTGCACCCGGTCAGCGTGCGAAAGTCAGGCGTCCGCCTCAGCTACACCTGGTGTATGGGAGGGGTCTCGTTCTTCCTGTTCCTGTCGCTGACCCTCACCGGCGTGATGCTGATGTTTTACTATCGGCCGACCGCTGAATTCGCCTATAACGACATCGTCCAGCTTCGTGAAGATGTGGCCATCGGCATTATGCGTGAGCTCCATCGCTGGGGTGCTCACGCGATGGTCATTACCGTCTGGCTGCACATGTATCGAGTCTTCTTGACCGGCAGCTATAAACCTCCAAGGGAATTCAATTGGGGTGTTGGCGTGATACTGTTGAAACTGACGCTCCTGCTGAGTTTTACGGGCTACCTGCTGCCGTGGGATCAGTTGGCCATCTGGGCCATCACGGTGGGTACGAACATGGCCCGGGCAACGCCCGGCGCCGGCCACGAAGGGCCATTTTCAAGCATGGTAAAGATTGGTGACCTGCCTCTGCTGCACTCTGGGAGCGACGTGAGATTCGCGCTATTGGGGGGGCGCTTTGTGGCTGCCCCGGCCCTGTTGAGGTTCTATGTGCTGCATTGTGTGGCCTTCCCGCTCGTGGCGTCGGCTTTGATGGCCGTCCATTTCTGGCGAGTGAGGAAAGACGGAGGTATCTCTGGCCCAATGTGATTCTCAGGGCCAGTCACAAAATAAGTGTGTCAGTTCCTGAGACTGTGCAACTTTTCACAATTCCTGAATTCAAGCTGCTTTACCGAGATTAGACACCAGTGGATATTTTCAAGCTTGTCCCTGAATGGGCATGGCAGCCCAAGGTCTTCTTTTTACCGATTTCGTTCGCGTTCTTTGTCGTTCTTTACAACGACAGGCTGATCCGAATCCTCGTAAATCCCATCGTCGCCTGGGCGGCCGCTCTCGCGACCACCGCGGTCTTTGTACTGGGCACAGCCAATCCAACCTTCAAGGCGATTATTTCCAAGGGCGACAACATACCCATCATCATGATGGTCTATTCGTTCGGCTACTTCACGTGGCTGGCCCTGCGGAAAGGCACAATCAACGATGACCGCGCTGACCGCGGGCTTCCGCCACTCGAAGAGGCGGAAGGGCACCAGAAGGTCATGGTCTGGCCGGATCTCGTGTACGTCGAATTCATCTGCCTCATTCTGGTCACGGTCGGCCTTATGGTGTGGTCGATCGTCCTCAAAGCGCCGCTCGAGCAACCCGCCACACGCGTCGAAACTCCCAACCCATCCAAGGCGCCCTGGTATTTCCTTGGGCTGCAGGAGCTCCTGGTCTATTTCGACCCCTGGATAGCCGGTGTTGTGCTGCCGGGGATAATTATTGTCGGACTGATCGCGATTCCGTACATCGATAACAATCCCAAAGGGTCGGGTTACTACACTTTGAGGGATCGCCGTTTTGCCATTGCGATGTTCTTGTACGGTTTCCTGATCATGTGGGTGCTGCTCATCTTTGTGGGCACGTTCCTTCGCGGCCCGAATTGGAACATCTTCGCCCTCGGAGAAGAGTGGACGGTCCACAAGGTCGAGGTGCTGAATAACGTAAACTTCGCCGAATATTTCTGGGTGCTTGGGCTCAATCAGCCATTGCCATCTAATTGGATCGTACGCGAATTACCGGGCTTCCTCTTCTGTGCGGGATTCTTTGTCATCGGGCCGGTGTTTTTAATGTGTGAGCCGCTTGGCAAGCTGCTCGAGACCTACCTCCCACTGATCGGAAAAACGTGCGCCAGCTTCTTCTATTTCTGGAAGAGGATGTGGGTGGAGCTCGGCTTCGTGCGATACAGCATCCTGGCGATTCTGTTCCTGACGATGGTATTCACCGTGCTCAAGATGATCACCCGCTGGGCCTTCAACCTGAAGTATTTCGTCTCGATTCCGGAATTCTTCTTCAATATCTGATACTCATCTGTAACTAAAGCAGAAAATGCCTGCAAAAGAACATGATCATGCTTATTCAATGAACACATTGAATAAGCTCTTTTTCATCAGCAGCGTGCTCCTTACTTTCACTTTCTTGTGGATGTTCTATCAGGACTACGAACGGCCGTGGAAGAAGTATCAGCGCACTTTCGTCAAGATTGAAAAGGAGAAGGCCCTCGGACCGCTGCTTAAGGGGCCGCCCGAGGATGTCCTCAATAGGCTCAATGAGCTCAGTCAAGAGGTGAGTGCGGCATCCGGTGCAGTCGAGGAACAGAAGAACTCTATCGCCACGATCGAGGGGGAACTCTCGACCGCCTCCCGCGAGCTCTATCAGAAAAACAATCTCGACTTGCAGTTCACCACGGTCGAATACGACGTGGCCCGCTACGAGTTTGAAAACCTGGTCCACCATGGCCATGCCTACAAAGAGAACGGGGACCTTCTCCCTGCTGCTGTCAAAGCCAAAGAACGACTCGACCATTTCGCGGCAGAGGTAGCGAAGAAAACACCCAAGGTTCGGTCTCTCGAGGCCCAGAAGGCCGCGGCGGAAAAACAACTCCGCGAGATTCGCTCCAACCTGGTCGCCGCCGAAAGGGAATTCTCCGCGGCACAGTCCGACCAGACCAAGCTCATCCGCAAGCTCTCCAGTATTGGTGTGGCTGTAAAAGAGGTGAAGGACGTCAAAGGAGATGTGACCTTCAAGTACAAAGAGGGCCTGGGTATCGAAACCCTCCAGTATCTGTTTCAGAACGCCCCACTTGTCGACTTCATCGGGCCTACCATCAAGGTGCACCAGGAAGTCGTCAACAAACTCACCGATGATTATTTCTTTGCGCAGGTGGGCAAGGTAGACCGTTGTACCACCTGCCATCTTGGCATCTCGAAATCCGGTTTCGAAGATGAAGAGCACCCGTATCGCACCCACCCGCATTTTGGCGACAACCTGTACCTCTCGAGCTTCTCACCACATCCGCAAAAGGAGTTTGGCTGCTCTGTCTGCCACGAAGGCATGGCCTGGGCCACAGATTTCAATCGCGTGATGCACATGCCCAACAGCCCGCAGCAGAAAGCGGAATGGAATCACAATTACGGATGGGAGGCGTCCTACAAGAAACTTCACCATTACTGGGATTTTCCAATGATCCCGCTCGATTACACCGAGTCTTCCTGCCTGCAGTGCCACACTGACCCAACCGCCATTCCCGAGGCAAAAAAGCTCTACGAAGGCTATGTGACGTTCAAGGAATACGGATGCGCTGGCTGCCACAAAACGCCGGGATTCGAAAACGCCCGCAAAGTCGGCCCCAGCTTGAAGAACATCAGCCACAAACTGAATGAAGACTGGTTGAAGAAATGGATTCTCGATCCCTGGAAATCCGCATCGCATCGCCGAATGCCCCAGGCATTCAATCTGACGAATTCCGCCAACGGCATGACGGACCATGAGGAGACCAACATCGCTGTTGAAAACTACACCGAGATTCAGGCCATTACCGCCTACCTGCAGCATGACTCTTCGGCGGATAATTCATTCTCCATCAAGCCCGAGACTCAAGTTGGCGATGCTGGCAACGGCAAGAACCTGCTGCTGACCAAGGGCTGCCTGGGGTGCCATGAAAACAACGAGGCCGAAGCTTTCTTGAACGCCAACCTCGAAGACCCTGATGAAGAAACTGAAGGTGAGGAAGTCCGCGCGCGCCTGAAGAAAGTGCTGCCGGGCCTCTTTGAAAAATCAGAGTTCGGCCCGAGCTTGTCGGGCGTCAGAACCAAGCTTCGAAAGGACGATGCAGAGGCCCGAGGCTGGCTCGTGGATTGGATCAGCAATCCTCAGCACTACTCCCCCAAGGCCAGGATGCCAAGCCTGCGTTTATCAGAGAAAGAGACACTGGATATTTCTGAGTTTCTGATGACGCAGAAGGATGAAGCCTTTGCAGCATTGCCTGTCCCTGCCTCCGATGGTGCAGCGCTCAAGAAGCTGCTCGTTGACCGGCTCTCTGAGAAGATGCTCAGTAAAGATGCCGTAGAAAAATACGATGGGATGAATCAGAACGAACGCGAGGTCATGCTCGGCAGAATCCTGGTCAAGCATTACGGCTGCTATGGCTGCCACGACGTACGGGGTCTCGAAACCGCCCAGGGCATCGGTGCGGAGCTCACAACATGGGGAGCAAAGAAGGCGGACAAGCTCGATTTCGGGCTGCTTCCTCTCGATCACGATCGTTATTCATGGCTCAAACAGAAACTGCACGATCCGCGCGGCTTTGACATGACGGTCATGGGCGGACACGGAAATGGCGATGACCATGGTGACGGCGGGTTTGCCCACATCGAGTACAAGGGCCTTCGCAGAGTCAATCGCAAGGGACGGCTTCGGATGCCGAGGTTCCCGTTCTACAATGACCTGGATAAGATCAAATCGGTCGTCACCTTTGTTGCCGGCCTCAAAGGCCGATCGGTCCATTCAGACTACCGCGACAAACTCGAAGGGGATCGCGGCGCCATCGTCCGGGGTGAGCATGTGCTCCGGAAATACAACTGCGAAGGCTGCCACCAACTCGAGCTGCCCAGTGTTGTTTGGCAGTTCGATGATGGCAGCTTCGGTAAAGTTCACGGCCGCTTCCTCATGCGGCGATACGATGAAGAAGTAGAAGAGGTAAACGAAGACGACCCCGCCATGTACGTGTTCCAGTCCTTTTCCGGGAAGGACGGTCTCATGGGCCGCAGCCTGCCGCTCATCAGCGCGGGCGAATCCGAAGACTACCAGCAGGTCCGGCAGTTCAAGCCCGGACGTGGCGGAACAGTCATTCCGTATCTCAACGCCGCGCTCGCCACGAACCCTCAGATCGGCACGCCGGACAATGCGCTTAATTACGGGCCGCCACCCCTTCATGAGGAAGGCCGTAAAGTCCAGAACAAGTGGCTCTTCAGCTTCCTGAAGAAACCCTACATAATCAGACCTGCCGTCAGTATCGTCATGCCAACGTTCCCTCTCAGCGATGACGAGGCCACCAGTCTTGTTGCTTACTTTGCAGCCAAAGCTCGCCTGTCACTCATCACAGATACCACTGAAACCATTGTCGCACTGAAAGAATCGGAATGGATCACCGATGAACATCTGAAGAAGAATCTCGGTAAGGTCGGTGGGGCCAAGCCCGCCGAGCCGAGTGTGCTCAAGGATATCGCCAGAGGACTTCTGGCAGCCGGCGCCGACAAGCTCAGCCGTGAAGATCGCTGGAAACTCGAAGAATTCGTCGAGTTCCAATATCCCTTTGAGCGAATCAAAGAGCTCGATCCGGACTATCTCGCTTCCAAGCCCAAGAACTATCTGGCCACAGCCTCCAGGCTGATGGCAGGGGATTTAACGGATGATGCGGGCAAACCTATATTTGGGCCGGACGGTCAGCCGAGGAAGGGCCTCGACTGCATCAAGTGCCACGCCATAGGTCCCGTCCCACCGGCGGGCGACGTCCTGGCCAGCGCCCCGCAGCTCGTCAATGTCCGGGAACGCATTCAACCCCGCTACCTTCTACGTTGGTTGATCAACCCGCCGAACGTCTTGCCTGGTACAAAAATGCCGCCACTCTTCGAGGCCGATAAGTACCAGCACATCCTTAAAGGCTCCCAGGAGCAGCACGTCGAAGCCGTCAAAGACGTCCTCTTCAACAATGATCTCCTGCGCAAGTGGAAAGTGCCTGCAGCACCCGCGCAGCCGAAGGCGGCCGGATCACGCGTTAAGGGGCAGCCGAGCTCGTGACGATGAAACTGTATTATTGAATCCATGCGCCGCAGGCAGTAATGCCTGTGGCTTTTTTTTCGTCATGATTCCGGGCATTGGCTACTTCCCCGGCAGGCATGGAAACCTGGGGGAGATTGCACTGGTTACGATTCGCTTTGAATGAACTGTCGATGTCTTCCTTCGGTACCAACATGAAACTTCGCATCGCCGCCTGCCAGATTCTTACCTTTCCCTCACCGGATGAGAGCGCGTCAAAGGTCATCGAATGGATGGAACGCGCTGCCGCGGACGGCGTCCAGGCCATCGCCTTTCCGGAGGCATGCCTCTGCGGTTATCAGTGCAGTCCGGATTACTGGGACAATGCAGATCCAAAACAATTCGCTGATGCTGAAAAGAAAGTCGCCGAAGCGGCCCGCCGGCTGGCACTCGATGTCGTGCTTGGGACAGTTCACTGGGAGGCCGATGGCTCGCTGCTCAACAGCCTTGTGGTCATTTCAAAGGAAGGCAAGGAAATTGGCCGATACGCAAAAACCCACCTCGCTGAGAACTGGCCGCAGCCGGGACGCGTCCTGCCAATCTACGAAGTCGGGGGCGTCCCTTCCTGTTTCATTATTTGCCACGATGAACGTTACCCCGAGCTTGTCAGGCTGCCCGCGGCCTTGGGCGCACGGGTCTGTTACTACCTGAGCAATGAGAGCGGCCTGCTCAGCGAAAAAAAACTCTCCGCCTATCGTGCCATGCCTATCGCCCGCGCCACCGAGAATACCATCTTCGTCGTGATGGCAAACGCACCTGCGAACCCGGACGACCTGCACGCTCCCGGACAATCGCACGGCAACAGCAAGATCATTCATCCGGACGGCAACGTCCTGGTTGAGGCGGGCCATTTTGAAGAGACGCTGGTCACGGCCACCATCGAAATCGACGAGGCTACCGGCGCCATCGCCAAACGAGCAATTAACGACGACACGATCCTCGCCAATTGGATGAAAGCAGGTCTCAAGCTGGTTTCCAGACCGTCATAGTTGGGAACTCAGTAGAGATAAGTGCTTGGAAGCTCACCGCGTTGATGGAGCTCGTGATAGCATTGCTCAATTCCTTCCGGCTTTGAGTTCGACGGTGGATTTAATTTCGACAGATCGGGCAGGTCGTCTGGATAACCCATGAGTTGACTGAACAGGCCGCCGTCATGCTCCTTGGCAAGCTTAACGATCCTGATCCAGAGCCTTCGCCATTCGATTGATTGCGGAGAATTCAGCCAGAGCAAACGGATCATTTTGTCCGCGTGGGGCGTCAGGCCGACCATCCGACCGTCTTCGTATATCCTGACGTTCTCAGAGGACAGGTCTGCTTGTGGCATCTCGTTGTCGCTCTTTCTCAGATTGCAGGAGTGGCAGGTGTAGATCAGGTTTTCGTATTCGGGAGATTGCCCCGGATGCTGAGCGTGAGGAACAAAATGGTCGAGATCGAATTGTCCTGTTGCCTGGCCCCAACGTTCTCGTATCAGACAGAAGACACACCGAAAAGTGTATTCATCTCGAAGCCATGGACGATACGACCGATAGTCCTCATATCCACCAGGCCCATGACGCCTGGCCAGTACGGCACGTGGATACGTGAATGGCAAAGGCGCACTAACTGCCACGATTCTCAGTTAATTCTTGATGTAAGCGGCGAGCCCCGTCCAAAGGGCGCGGGGCAATCCTGTCGTAATGTTCGTTGCCCTGATGGTCAAGCACTGCGAGTTCCGTCCGTTCTTCCGCCGTTATCGTGCCAGCAATATCTCTGTCAATAAGATGGTGTCGGCGGGCCTCCATTTCCTCGGTCCATTCCTCACCATTTGAATCCATTGCCAAATCTCGGACTCGGTGATCAGTATCTGAGATAAGCACGAATCTTTGCTGTCGTTCCGGGTCCTCGACGATGACAGGTTCGCCGTTGTGCTCATCGAGAGCTCTGCGCTGTTCCGGAGATATCTTTGGAATCATGAGAGGATTATATAGTGTTGCGACGAGCACGTCTTGCCGGCATGTCGCATGTCACTGGATGCAACAATGCAACTTCATCTGTAATCGCTGGCTCACATGGTTTCATACGCCGCCTTTGCTTCTTCAACGGCCTTGATGGCACCGAACAGACGATCTCGATAGCATTCCTGGGTTAGCCTCCACACGGATTGCAGAAAGCCCAGCAGGAGATTTTCGTCCAGCCTCGGTGTGCAATAACGTACGGTCTTCTCAAGGTTTTCATGAACGCTGTGGTTGCTGCCTGTCGGCACTTGATCGAAGCCTGCTTCGTTCAGATCCAGATAGGTTTTCACACGCTCGAGCCGGCGATCAAAACGTTCCGCGTAATACCAATTGCTCTGCAGCACATCCCTCGGCATGTTCTCCATGAATTTGTCGGGATAGTGCCAATAATAGTCTGACCAGACCCAGGGACGCGAGCCACCTTTGCGCACCTCTTCAAGATAAAAGTGGAGATCATGCCACCAGAGCCCATGCTGACGCACCACCACAAACTGGTAGAAGCGTTGATGCTGAACCGTCTCTTCATCCATGCCGAGATGAAAGAACCTTGGGCCTTCAAAGATCTCGATGACTTCGGCGATCAGATCACGGCAGACCTGGTAGTAAGGCTCCGTCGACAGACAGCGTGAATACGGTCCGAGCCAGGTATCGTGCGCCGCGGAGAAGTTGAGCTTGGGGATCGGCTCGAGTCCGAGCCGGCGGAGACGCTTCAGTTCCTTCTTGAGTCGCTTGACCGTCCAGGCACGTTTCACCGCGATCTCGGGATGGCTGTCATACCGGATGCCGTCAGCAAGGTCGATCACCACCATGTTGAGACCGGCATCCGCCATCTTTTCTGTCAATTCATTCCAGACAGTTGTCTCGCAGCGCAGGCTGGGGTGATAGCTGGCGTGGTCGTATTTCCATTCGGGTGTCACTCGATCGGCCCACAGATTCGCGCCCTGATGTATCAGGTAAGCCCAGATAGTCTCAGATTCGACAGCACTTTTTTGCTCTTTCATATTTTTTCTCATTTTTTTCTAAACATTCTCACAGGGACACTCGTTAATAGAAAGTGTTCAAATCATGAACCAGACAACTTGTTCGGATTTGAACAGATTCTTTCACAATCCAGCGCTCTGAAAGACCCCTGCTTGTCAGAGTGAACGGACCAATGAGGCGTCGGGTTAGACGTTAGGGGCTAGTGAGGCACTGTTTCCCAAAAGGAGATGAGTGCCTCATTAGTTTTAAATACAATCGCGGCTGGAAGGTCAAACGGGCACTGCGGCGGCATATCCACATACAGGCCAGATTCCACGACCTGATTTCCTCCCCATTTGCGGCAAGGAAACGCCCGTCTATATAATCCGGGTCTTCCAGACCTCTCACTCCCAATTACAACCATGAGCAACCAGATAATCCTCACCGGGTTCGCAGACGAAGGCCCGGGAAGTAAACAGGCCACCGAGCAATTGACCATGCTGGCAGGCCTCGGCCTCACCTATTATTCGATTCGGTTCGTGGACATGGGCGACGGCGTCAAAAATGTCATGAAACTGAATGACGACGAGGTCAGCCGGCTCAAAGCGCTTCACAACGATTTCGGCATCAAGGTTTCGTCCGTTGGCTCGCCGATAGGAAAGGTCAAACTCCTCGATGTGGAAGATGGCACCACCAACGCGTACATCCCTTTCAATCAGTATCTGGCCGAAGACGTCCAGCGGGCCATCGACCTCACACACGCGTTCGAATCCAAGCTCATTCGCGGCTTCTCTTTCTATCCGCCCAAGGGCAGCGATCCCAAAGACCACTTCAGCCAGGCCGTCGACCAGGTCGGCAAGATCGCCGAAAAATGCGGGGCGGAGGATGTCATCATGGGGCTCGAAGTCGAAGCCAATCTCATAGGTCATGACGGCGCGTCCATGGCCGCGATTTACGAGCAGGTCAACCATCCCAATATGTTCTTGATTTACGACGGCGCCAACATCCTGGTCCAACACGGCAGTCGAGCAGAAACGGTTGCAGACTACCATGCGATGAAGCCCGGCCTCGGATGGCTTCACATCAAGGACTACAAAGTCGACGACTCCCTCCAATGGCAGGGCCACGTAGACGAGGACATGCTCAAGAACTTTCTGCCTGCGGATATTGGCGACTGCGGGCATGAAGAGATCCTGCGCGACCTGAGAGATTTCATTCCCGAGCTTGAGCAGCGTCTCGAGCCACACGGTATCCCGGGCGTTTTCCTTGATCTCGAGCCGCATCTGAAAGGCGGTGGACAGTTCGGTGGCTTCAGCGGTCCCGACGGGTTTGGCGTGGCCCTGCGTGGATTGTGCAACGTCCTCGATTACGTAGGAATTGATTATCGCCTGCGTGATTATTCTGATATCGAAAAGCTGAAATCGTAGGACAGACGCATCGAAAGTTTCGTTCACGAATTGTTCAGATGATTGACTTCGAGAAAGACGATATCAGGCAGATCCTCGATCTTGCCGAACGGCTTGGACAGTCCATCTCTTCCAGCGACCGATTCAAAGCATTGCAGGAGATCACGGTGGAGATCGAAGGCGATGAGGAAACCAGCCGGCTGGTCAAGGAATACTCGCGCCTGAAATTGCGGGCCATTCAGGGCGACGAAGGGGATGAGCAGGATCAACGTCTCAGGGAAGTGCTGGAGCGGCGCATTCGAGAAAACCCAAAGATCGCCCGGCTGCTCAAAACACAGGCAGAATTCGCCGAACTGATGAGCAAAGTGCGTTCGAACCTGGCCGATTCCCTCGGTTCGCATGTCGAGACCGGGATCTGAATCGTGAGTTCAAGCAGAAGCTCAACGCCCAGGAAAGGAAACAGACAACCGACTATGGACGCCTGCCCTGGTCGTCTCATCCTGTCATTTGTCCTGGCGGCGGCCGGTGCCATTTCAGCCGAGTCCAAATCGGATGAGTGCATTGAAATTTCATTGCAGCAGGCAGTGTTGCTCTCCCTTCGCAATAACCTGGACATCCGCATCGCCAGCCTCGCACCGGATATCGCTGACGACTCAGTGCTCCAACAGGTTTCGACATTTGATTCCGTCCTGACTTCATCCGTTGCAGGTGGCAAAGCAGAACAACAGACCGGCACACAACTCGCCGGCGCGGAGGTCATTTCCACCGATCGTTTTGATGCCGCGATCGGAATCAGAAAGAGGTATGAAACCGGCACGGTGGTGAGTACGGACCTGACCACCCGGCGCGAAGGAACAAATTCATTCTTCTCTTCATTCGATAGTTCGAATGCGGCGAATGCGGCTGTGACCGTCAGCCAGCCGCTGTTGAAGGGACGGGGAACAGAGGTCAACCTGGCAGCGATTCAGGTGGCCAGAAACACCAGGCAACAGAGCCTGCACGAATTCAGGCGGACCGTGGAGATCGTTGTCGGGCAGACGGAGAAAGCCTATTGGAATCTGGTTTTCGCCCAGGCAAATCTGCGAGTCCAGCAAGCCCTGCTTGACCAGGCGAAGAGCCTCCTGGAGCACGTGAATGACCTGAAGGCCGGTGGCATCCTCACCGCGACCGATGTCATCCAGGCAAGGGCCGGCGTGGCTTCACGCGAAGAGAACATCATCGTGGCCGACCAGGCCCTGAGAAACGCGGAGGATGTGCTGAAAGAGATTACTTCCATGCTCTCCGACGATTCGAAACGAGACAGCGCCCTCACAGCAACAACTATCGCCAAAATCAGCCAACTTGAAGTGCGTGAAGAAAGCGCACTGCAGAATGCGTTCAAGAATCGCCCAGAGTATCAGGCCGCAAGACTCGATCTGCAGAGCCGAAATCTGGCGGTGGTCGTCGCTCGCAATGCCCGATACCCAAAGCTGGATCTGCAAGGTACCTTTGCTCTCAACGGCCTGACAGGCAGCTACGGCAATACGGTGGATTCGCTGGTATCGACAGATTTTTACGAGTGGAACGTTGGCCTCACCCTCGAACTTCCGAGGGGTTTCCGCTCCGCCCGCAGCACATACCGGCGCCGGCAGAATGAGAAGGCGCAGACGCTGCTGCGCATGAAACAGCTCGAACAACAAATCCTCAGAGAAGTGCGTCTTTCCACTCGCCAGGTGAGGGCCACTCAAAAGCGTATTCAAACCACCGAGGCAGCCAGAGATCTTCAGAAGGAAAAACTGGCCGGCGAAGAAGATCGACTGAAGGACGGCCAGTCCACCCCGCAGGAAGTCCTGGACTTTCAGGTCGACTTTGCCGTCGCCGAGCTCAACAACGAACGCTCAAAACTCGACTATCAGAAGGCCATCGTCGACCTCGAAGTAGCTCAGGGAACATTGCTCGAGACGAGACTGATCGAGATTGTGGATAACCAGATTCTCGGGAGTGAGTAATCTGATTTCTGGCAACACCATCGCGAAGCCCGATGTTCGATACGGTTGATCAAGGCAATAGCCACGGATAGAAGAAAAGAGAGGTCAGCCCCTTCTTTTTACTCATTGCTCAATATCAAAATGTCCATCACCACATTCATAAGTGCATTTGCCCCTGGCGACGAAGGATCCATCCACGCATGCAATCTTGATACGGATTCCGGAAGCCTTGAGTTGATCAACGAACACAAAGACGTTGAAAACCCATTCTTCCTCGCTCTTGGGCCGGGGAACACAAGGCTGTATTCCATCCATGTGCCAGGAGGTTTTGGAGATGCGGGACAGGTCGTTGGATTCAACACCAATCTCGATACGGGCGAACTGACCCGGATCAACGCCGCTGCCGTCCATGGCGGGGCCGCCTGCTACGTGGATGTGGATGCGACCGGGAAGGTGGTCGTCGCCGCAAACTATGGCAGCGGTGACATCACATCACTGCCGGTAAACGATGACGGATCGCTGGGCGAGTCTGCCAGCCACTTTCAACATGAAGGCTCGAGCGTCGATGAGAGCCGGCAGCAGGGACCCCATGCGCACTGCATCGTCGTGAGCCCGGACAACAAGCATGTCTATTCGAATGACCTCGGCCTCGACAAGATCATGAACTACAAGCTCGATGTGGAGACGGCGACGCTTGCGCCAAATAAGCAGCCATTTGCTCGCACGCTCCCCGGCGCCGGACCGAGACACTTCACGTTCCATCCGAAAAAAGATTTCGCATACGCCATCAACGAGCTGCATAATTCGGTGACGGTCTTCATCTACGAGCCTGACACGGGCTCTCTGCTGGAACAGCAGACCATCTCCACTTTGCCGGACGACTGGGAAGGCACCAGCCACACTGCCGACGTCAAGCTCACTCCGGACGGCCGTTTCCTTTACGGCACGAATCGCGGGCACGACAGCATCGCCATCTATTCGGTGGGTGACGACGGTCTCCTCACTCTGGTGGGAATTGAGCCAAGCCTCGGAGGCGGCCCGCAGAATCTGGCCATCACGCCCGATGGATCGCTCCTGGTCGTGGCCAATATGCCGGACAACAAAGTGGTCACCTTCAGGATCAATGCCGACACAGGCGAAATCACGCACACCGGCGCGACCTATGAGATAAAGAGCCCGTCCTGCATCATGC
>Ga0207984_1000542_pt1 | contig 22227 bp, 18 predicted proteins | sample ETNtaG_30_FD_185760 | JGI IMG/M metagenome (GOLD analysis project Ga0207984, IMG submission 185760) | Marine microbial and viral communities from oxygen minimum zone, Eastern Pacific Ocean - ETNP201306PF43B (SPAdes) (version 2) | ecosystem: Environmental > Aquatic > Marine > Oceanic ...
GGTGAGAAGGAGGTTTTTTCATGCACCAGATCCATTTCCGAACAGACCTGGCGGAGACCGTTTTCAATCACGGCGAGTGTCACGGGATCCATTGTCATTTCAGGTTGCCTCTTCAAGGATCGGGTTGGGTTTCGATGATCAGGTTGCCGTCAGGATCGACTGTAGTCCGGGCCCCGGGATCAATCAGGCAGGTGGTGTCTGCCTGCTGCACGATGGCCGGCCCCTCCAGTGATGTTCCCTGGATGAGGACATCGCGGTCATAGACGGGTGTGTCAATCCAGGCACCAGCGAAGAAAACCGGACGACTGGAGACAGGGCTAGGCAGGGGAACTTCCTCACCTTTGCCGAGCCTCTTGAGTACAAGATCGGGACGGTGACCGATGACCGTGGTCCGGAGGCTAGCTAGGACCGGTGTCATGTCTTCCAGGACGATGTCGAACCGTTCCCGGTAGCGCTCCGAAAAGGCGGCCGCAACATCACGTTCGGAAAATCCTGGGCTCTGCACCCGGACGCGGAACACGTGGCTCTGCCCCTGATACATGAGGTCGGCCTCATGAATGATGTCGATCGATTCAGTTGGTACGCTCTCATCGATGATTGTCTGGCGACCCTGTTCTGCGTGTTTGCGGAAAATCCGATCGGCACTTTCTGGATCGACCATAGCGAGGGGCCGCCATAGTGTCTCAACATAGTCATGTCGCAGGTCAGAGATCAGGCAGCCGAGGGCTGATGTGATGCCCGGAAAGCGGGGAACCAGTACCCGGGGAATGCCCAATTCCCGTGCCAGACCGACGGCGTGAAGCGGTCCTGCGCCCCCGAATGCAAACAGTGCGAAGTCGCGCGGGTCATGGCCTTTTTCAATTGAAACCAATCGAATGGCCGAGGCCAGTTGATTGCTGGAGATCGCGAGGATCGCTGCGGCTGCGTCCACGGTGTTCAGGCCGAGGGGCTGGCCGACAGTTTCGTCGATCGCAGCGGCGGCCTGTTTGCGGCTGTCAGGGTGCTGTCCGACCCCGGCAAACCCCGCCACATCGATGCGGCCCAGCACCAGATTGGCGTCTGTGACCGTGGGCTGCAAACCGCCGCGCCCGTAACACACGGGCCCAGGTTGGGCACCGGCGCTCTCCGGTCCGACCCGAAGCAGGCCCGCCGAATCGACCCGGGCGATGGAACCACCGCCGGCACCGATTGTGTGGATGTCGACCATCGGTACCCTGACCGGTATACCGTAGGCCAGGTCTTTCTCGGACGACAGGGCCGGGGTGCTGCCGATGATGACGCTGACATCGAAGCTGGTTCCGCCCATGTCGCAGGCGATCAGGTTTTCAAATCCTGCCTGCTGGCCGATGTTTGCTGCGGCCACAGCACCGGCAGCCGGGCCCGACATTACGGTCTGAACCGGCTGGCGGGCAGCGGCCTGTGCGGTGAGGGTGCCGCCATTGCCCTGCATCACCAGCAGCTGGTGGAGAAACCCTGCATCTTTGAGGCGCTGAGAGATCCGCTCCAGGTATGCTGCGAGGATCGGTTGAACGTAGGCATTGACTGCGGCAGTACTGCCCCGTTCGAATTCACGGACTTCCCGCAGGATCTCGCTGCTGGTCGATATAAACCCGCTTTTCCAGATCTCCCGTGCGATCTCGGTGGCACGTTCCTCATGGATAGGATTGGCATAGGCGTGCAGGAAATGAATGACGACCGCTTCGGCCCCCAGTGACTCCAATCTCTCGAGCGCACTTCGCACTTCGGTCTCGTCCAGCGGCAGCACAACCCGCCCACGCGCGTCGAGCCGCTCGCTGACCTCCAGCCGCAGTTCTCGATCTATCAAGGGCTCGAATGAACCGGTCATCCCGTAGTTGTTGGGGCGGGTTCTGCGCCCCAGTTCGAGCACGTCTCGAAAACCCCGAGTGGTGATCAGCCCACAGCGTGCGCCCTTTCGTTCCAGAACGGCGTTCGTGGCGATAGTGGTGCCGTGAACCACGGCCTCAAGTTCCGCCACAGGCATGCCGCCGGTTTGGAGCCCCTCCAGCACTGCCAGCGACTGATCGGCAGTCGTTGTGGCGACCTTGCTTACCTGGTAGCGGCCGGTCTCAGGATCGAGAAACAGCAGGTCGGTATTGGTGCCGCCTACATCCACGCCGGCCTGCCATCCGCTCACGGCAGCATCTCTTGTAGGGGTGCGAGGTGCGCCGGATCACTTGCAAAGCCGATGCCCAGGTCGTTGACAATCGCGACGATGCGGTCATTGAATGGTGTGGGTATGCCGAGTTGACGACCTGTTTCGGATACGTGGCCGTTCAGGTAGTCGATCTCCGTGCGCCGCTTCTTTCGGACGTCCTGCCCCAGTGATGGGACGCCCTCGCCACCATCGCTGCCGGCATTTCGGAGCGCCTCCAGGACTTCCTTTACGTTTCTGCCCTCGGCCGCGTCGATGATCTTGTGCGGTGAGACTCCTGCGACCGGGTGTAGATCGTGTTCCAGGGCGAGCGCTACGCGGGCCGTCTCGGCACCCAGTTGTATCGCTAACCGGGTGATCTCGGGAATTGTTCTGACTTGGGCCGTGCCGTACCCACTGAGGCCTGCCAGCGCATTGGCCATACAGTTGACCATCAGTTTCGACCAGCGATTGCCCCACAGGTCGGTCGTCACTTCGGCCCGTGCGATGCACTCCAGGATCTCGGCGATACGACGGGCCCTGGCGGTGTCAGTACCGTCGTGTTCGCCCACTTTAAACCCCAGTTGGTAGGTATCGGTACGGATCGCTTTTCCAGGTTCATAACAGCCCACACCAATGGTGATGACGCAACCCAGTGAGCGTTCTTTACCTGCCACCGAAGCCATTCGCTCGTCGTTGATTCCGTTCTGAAAATCGACGAAGACCCCATCTGGGCATGCCACGTAGTCACGTATCAGTGCGGTCGCCCAGGTCGTGTCGTAGCTCTTTACCGCGATGAACGCGGCCTCAAAAGGTTCACAGACCTGCGGCAGATCACAGATGTGGATCGCCTTCGGGTGGGTGAGGTGCGTCTGATCTGCTGTTTCGATGATCAATCCATCGCGCTGGATCTTTTCGACGTGTTCGGGCCAGGGATCGATCAAAGTAATGTCGTGTCCCCCACGGGCGAGCAGGCCGCCGACGACACTGCCGACAGCCCCCGCACCGACGATTCCAATGCGCATGTGTTCTTCTCCTTTTCGGTCTAGCGAGATCGTTTTTCGGCTGATTCCACCGGCCACCTGCCGGTTTTTGCGTGGGACCGGCTCACGCACGATTGTGTCTCTCAACGTGCACGTTTGTCCACGCTATCTCCATGATGCCAGATCTCGGCACTCAAGGAGATCCTTTGCGGTGCGGAGGTCCGCTGGCATCCAGAGGTTAAGCCCGGGACAACCCTGACCGGGCGCTATACTTCGGCCGCGACGTTACAGACTTTTTGAGGAGACGCCAAATATGACGATCAGCAACGGGCGGGAGTTTCTGGTCATCCCCGGGCCTACGACCATCCCCGATGAAGTGCTGCGTGCGATGCACCGGCCTGCGGTTGATATTTTTGATCCGGAGCTGGTCGAGATCACCGACACCTGCAGGGCGGATCTGAAGACGATTTTCGGGACCTGCGGTGAGACCTACATTTATGCGGCCAACGGGCACGGTGCCTGGGAAGCGGCGCTGGCCAATGTGCTCTCATCGGGTGACGAGATCCTGGTCCTGAACAGCGGTCGATTTGCCGAGGCCTGGGGAAAGATGGCGGATTTGATGGATCTTAGGGTGCTGAGCCTGCCGCAGGACTGGCGGCATGCGGTGGATCCTGAAGCTGTCGAGGCACGCTTGCGGGCCGACACCAAGGGCCGGATCAAGGCAGTACTCGTCGTACAGGTGGACACGGCGTCCGGCGTTGTCAACGATATCGCAGCGATTGTCGCGGCTGTTCGTGCAGCAGGGCATGACGCTCTGGTCATGGTCGACACGATCGCATCTCTGGCGACCATGCCGGTCGAGATGGATGATTGGGGCGTCGATATCGCTGTCAGTGGTTCCCAGAAAGGCCTGATGCTGCCGCCGGGTCTGAGCTTTGTCGCGGCTGGCGAGAGGGCGTGGGCTGCACACCCTGCTGCCGGGCTGCGGACCCGTTATTGGGACTGGACGGCACGGCACGGAGAACTGCACCCTGAAAAATATTGTGGCACACCGCCGGAGCATCTGCTGTATGGGCTTCGCTGTTCGCTGGACATGCTGCTTCAGGAGGGTCTGGAAAATGTTATCCAACGCCACCGGCTCTTGTCTGAGGCTGTGCGCCTGGCGGTGGCTACCTGGTGTGAAGGTGGAGCGCTGGAATTCAATATTATCGCTCCAGAGCAACGGGCCAATTCAGTGACCACTGTTCTGATGGATGAAGCCTACGATCCGTTGGGGTTTCGTGACTTCTGCAGGCAGTGTTGCGGTGTGGTCGTGGGCGGTGGGATTGGTGATCTTCGGGGCAAGGCTTTACGCATTGCCCACATGGGTCATATCAATGCCCCGCACATACTGGGTGCGCTCGGGGTGGTCGAGTTGGGATTGATCGCGAGGAACGTTCCACACGGTACAGGTGGAACGCAGAAAGCCATTGAATTTCTGGGACAAAATGTCCTGGCTTGAGCAATTAATCTGAGTCTCCAGGACTGCAATTCACATTTCACAGTACTCCATCGGCTAAAGTCTTGTCAGACTGATCGGTACAATTTGTGTGTCAAATTGGGGCAAGTGGGGTCAAGAGGATAGTAGTTATGTGGACGGTTCCTAACATTCTTCTGACCCTATTCGGCCTGGTTCTTATGGTTACACCTCTAGCGCTTTGGGTGGCGTGGACAACAGCAATATTTACTGGTGTACTTGTCGCTGCCTTTTTATCCCTGATCGGAGCAGTGATCATCACGAGAAGCCAAGGCAAGAACAGCGCGAACTAAATTTGGCACGAACTGAACACTACCGCCCCCATCTGATTTCTGTACGTTGAATTATGTCCTGCCCACACGGCGGTGAGAGATTTTGAGCATCTGAAATTCTGGGGTGGGAAATTTACGGCTAACCAACTAACAATTCAGGAAATGATAGATCGAGTGTTTGGGGCCAGCCTTCACCGACATAATTCACGATCAGAGACCTACGTATTCCATTGATGGGTTTTTTCGCAAAACCATGCCAAGTTTGGCTGCTGGGAACGAAGGCCAGTCCACCTCTGATAGTTCTTGGCTGTGTAGAGACATAGATGTGGTCATTGTCATAAAGATCTGTTCCCATCGTTTCCAGATGGAGAGCTCTTGGTAAGGTGACAACTAAGGTAAATCTTTTGGGGTCAATCGAATCAGTGTGTGGTTCAAGATAGTAACCGTGGCAATCTTGTGTGTATTTAATTCGGAGCCGTGTGTTCGTTAATTTAATATCAGCCCACTTTTCGATGAATTGACTGACCTTTTTCGATTGAAAAGCCCGTGCGACATCATCACACACCGGGAATAGAGAACGATTGGTAGGTGAGAAAAAGAATCGACCTTCGAGTTCGCTTCGTTGGGTACCAACCAAGGCTTTTGTGGAAGGCGCTTCAAAAGGAATTTCAACGATTGAATCTAGAACATCCGGTGGCAGTGACTCAGTTAGGACCCAGTGCCGGAACGGGTGTTGGTAGATCTAGCTTCTAGATAATGATCGTCTGAAATGATTAGCAATTTGTTGTGCTGGGCTCATCAATTGGAGAACTTGAGTATATTGATTTGGTGAGCGGTATTTTTCGAGTTGAAGAAATCAAGCGACGTTAACTTAGGTGAAAGTAGTCTAGTCTTTTACACTACATAAAGCCTCAGTATGTTCTGGTCCGAGTCCACAGCATCCTCCAATAATGTTTGCACCCGTATCTTTCCACTGGTTAGCAAACTCAACCAGGTGATCAGGGGTAATAACGTCTTCGAATTTCCAATTAGGGGATTTGAAGTAGCCGCTATCTGGATAAGCCATAATCAGACCGTCATGTTTTGTCCTGATTAACTCGATGGCATCTTCAATTAGGTCTACAGAAGAGTGCATGATGCCCATTCCTTCAAATCCAAAGCTGGCTGCTTTCTCAACGTTATCAATAAGTGGAATTGTTCGATCGCTATATCCGGTGATCGTAGCATCTCGACGAGATCTTTTGGCAGACAGACCGCACCACACTGGAAGTGTCGAAGATGATGCGCATTCAAACAGCACTAGCATGCGACTCGGAACGGACATCATTTCAAGAAGTATCAGATCTACTTTACCTTCTTCATAAAAAGAGACCATTTCATTAAATGCGTCAAATAAGATCTCTTTCGATGTATTTCTTTCTGCTCGTTGCCGTAATTCATCTGTGTATGGCAGTTGGGTTGAAATTGAGCCGGCTACTAGCACATCGTTATTACCACAGCGTTCACGTGCCAGTAATGCAGCCTCGATGTTCTTCACGTTTATTGCTTTCACTTCATCCGTGAATCCTGCCGGTCCAAGCACCAAACGAGAAGATGCGTAGCCGTTGACAGTTATAACGTCCGCACCAGAATCAATATACGACTGGTGGGTTTCGACTAATACATCAAATGATTCGATAGACGCACGAGCTGACCAAACTTGATCATTCATCGTTATGCCACGGCGTTCTAATTCAGTCGATGTGCCACAATCTAGGATCGCTATCTTTCCAGAATTAATCTTAGAAAGTAGCGTTTCATATCGGGTAAACATTTTCTTAGCTTATCCTATCGCCCAATTTCGGGGGCTGTTTTGAAACTTGAAGACCTGTAATTAAAAGGCGGTAGAACAACCTTCTAATATCAGCGATTTCTTGGATGTGCAATTCTGTCTGGGTAACGATACTGTTGGAAAACAGTATGCAGGGTTGCTTATGGCCCTGTGGCTCGGGTAGAACTGTAATGGCCAATTGCATATCCTTTCCGCCATTTTTTGTTCCGAACATCCCCAAGAACCTTAAACCTTTCTGATGGGAAAGGCGACATTCAATCAGAACCCTCGCTCTCTGGCTCCCATCCCGCTTTAACAAGTCCTTCGATCAAGATATCTGCTAAAGAAGAGTTCGGCACGAAGATTTTCTTGTAATCGTCTTTGGTTTTTAGATTCGGGCGCAACTTCAGATAATCATCAAGTGCAGCTTTCGCTTCATCTCCTTTATCCAGATAACCCATTACGGATGCCCTGAAGCCTCTATACATTCCAGCGTTTGGAGCGTCCTCCAAGATCTCTTCCACTAATTCATAAGCATTCTGATAATCTTCAAGCCCCATATAGATAAAGAAATGCGGGATTTTACGAGCCCATAACTGGGGATCGAGTGGATCAATTTCTAATGATTTTCTCACCAATTCTTCAGAATTTTTGTAGTCTCCCGTATGGATCATTGCTTGTGCCAGTCTCATATAGGCCTCTGGATCACTTGGATTAAGCTCAACAGCTTTTTCGGAAAATCGTTTTGCCTGTGAGAAGTTGCCTTTAAAAAAGTAATGAGTGGCAGTCATTAGCGCAGCAACTGGATTTTGAGGATCAAGTTCGGCTGCTTTTTTGGAATGTTCAAGAATTTCATTCAAAGTCTTTTCTGAATCTTCTTTAGTAAATTGAAGCAGTTCAGATCTACAAATTATTGCCAGCATTGCATGAGCATGAGATAGACCCGAATCTAATTCGATAGCCTTCTCACAGAGTTCTCGCGCCTTACCAAGATTTGTATCTTCTCCATCTGTAGCACTTCTTTCATTAAACATATGAAGCGATTTCAGATAATATTCCCAAGCATTGAAGTTGGTAGGTTTAGACCTTTCTATTCTTTCTCTCTCATGACTTCCTAACGTCGGACTCACCTTTGCAGCGATTAATGTCGAAACTTCGTCTTGTACTTCAAAAATATCATCGACATTGCGATCCCATTTTTGGGACCATAGATGATGATCTACATGGGCATCTATTAACTGCGCGGTAATCCTTATTCTGTTTCCACCTTTTCTCACGCTACCTTCGACTATGTAACGCGCTCCTAATTCTTCGGCTACATCTTTGACATTCACAGATTTACCCTTGTAGGTAAAACTTGAATTTCTCGAGATAACAGGGAAAGTCCTCCAAGAAGAGATATTGGTGATGATGTCTTCAGTAATACCGTCTGCAAAATAATCCTGTTCAGGATCGCCACTCATGTTGGTAAAAGGAAGTACTGCAATTGCAGGAATACTATTCTCAACCGTTCCTTCTCTTCTAGCTTCTTCTGTATTATCAATGTGAGTAGATATCTCTCCCGAATAAACAAGATCCGCAATTTCTATCTTGTAAGTTGGGACAGGAGTTTGAATATTTTTCATCTCCTGATCGCCGGTTGAAACAAAACTCATATCGAGCTTTCGACAGACTTCATCGTGAAACTTTCCTGAAAGTGAGATTCCACCTGGCTCCGCTAGGGCTTCCAGTCTTGCTGCGACGTTCACGCCGTCACCGTAGAGGTTGTCTCCTTCCACGATTACATCGCCAAGATTAAGACCGACACGGAACAACATCTGATCTTCTTCAGGCACTCCTTCATTTCTTTGCCTGAGGTTTCTTTGAAACTCAGTGGCAGCAATCACGGCATCCACAGGACTTGCGAATTCAGCAATTATTGAATCGCCAGCACTCCCAAATATTCGGCCGTGATTAGACGAGATACAGTCATCCGTGAGGGTTCTACAGGCTTTTAGGTTCTTGAGGGTCCGATCCTCGTTCTCTCCCATCAAAGCGCTGAAATCGACGACATCCGCCGCAAGGATGGCGGCAAGTTTTCTTCTGGGTTTTGACTCATTCATGGTTCTATCTTAAACCCAAATTAGAGTGCTGTAATTATTATCTAAATCTCAATTTCCAGTTCAAATCTTGATTGATAGGGCAGCTGCAGGTGTTACCTTTGGCCTGTGCTGATCTACCAGTTGCGACTGGTGAAAGTATGCCTATAGTCCTCCTACACGGGTGGCTAAGATTATGCCCGCTCCAGCGCGAAAAACTGCAACAAAGGATGGCCGGGTCCTGAAAGCGGAATGTTTCATACAGAATTAGGCGGCGTAGTAGTAGAAGTGAATGGCTGTTTGTATGTGGTCCTCCGTAGGCAACATAACTCTCTCCTGGTCTAGGTCAGGTTCAAGCTTGTATCAGACGCTCTGATTCCTGCCGGTCATCAATCGGCTAACAGAAGACTCAAGGTATACCTATCTGCTTGAGGATGTATATATCGGCGCTGGTCTACGCCACAGCACCAGGGGCAATTGGCATTGTCTATAGGTGACTGTCCGGTAAAGCGATCTGGGTATGTTTTTATTGAGAAAGAAAAGCGGTGCAACCAAGTGCTGGTTACACCGCCATGGCTCCGGTTCGACCCTGGAACTCGAATCTTGTTTCAGTGAATACTGAGAATTCGAATAATCACGCGTAGATTGATGTTGAAACTACCGAGTGCAGCTTGGTAATCCGCATTGGCACCTAAAGCATCGTAGGTTTTTTCAATTGCGTCCATTGACGGGTAGGTAACGCCAAGTAACTGGTTACCAGCATTACTACCTGTAACTATCGTGCCGAACCGAAGGGTCATTGCGCCGTTAACCGCAAAAACGGGAGCGAGCTGAGTGATGGTTGCAACAGACGAGGCAGGTGCCGATGCACGCGTCAAGACTGCAAATTTCATTGTGTCACTGGTGTTTTGCTCAAAAGGAACCGAATGCAGTTTAAGGATGTTTCTCATGACTACCTGAACTTTTCCGCTTGCCATCATGGCCTGATAGTCGGAAGAGGCAGCATACACGTCCATGGCTTTTTCAAACCCACTCAAACTCTCATAGGACTGGAATAGGGCGACTGAACCTGCCTGTTCCCCAGTAGCTATTCTGCCAAGAGTTACAGTGATGGCACCGGCCTTGGACTTGAGATCATCTATAACGCTGCTGGCCTGTTCTACAGCGGTATTGAAATAGTCAGGTTCGGTCTTTGCGACCGTAATTACAAAATAATTAGCATCCGACATAGTTGCATCCTCCTTATAGTGGTTGAGTCCATTTCTTGATCCCAGGCTCATAGCCTAGGTATTAAGATGTTACACGATTGTGATGCACCCTAATCTGTCCCCTGACGAGTCGGCATCTTCACGGGGCAACTAAGTATTTGATTAGATGGTGGCTATGGCTGGGATTGGGATCGAACAGGGCTATAAAATGCTGAAATATTGAATATCTCTCATCTCCACCATCATAGCGGATCAAACGGGGGGGAATCTCGCGCGTTTTTCAAACTCATAAGCTGGCATGTTATTGCGAATATAGCTGTTTGTTGCGTCGCTTGCGGGTTCGTGATCCCAGGCGAGAGACTGTTTGAGCATCACCTCTTTTAACAAGGCGCGCCGGCGCTGGCTTTCAAGTACCCGTTCCCTCAAAGCCGCAGTGTCGTATCGACTTTTGATCTCATCGATCATCGATTGCGTGGTTGTGGCGTAACTGGCGCTGCTGGTAAGATTTTCGATCTCATTCGGGTCTTGGATGACATCGAAAAGCTGCAAGGGATCCTTGTCTGAGTAGATCGCCTTGATGCTGCCTCGGCGGATCATGAAGATGGGCGTATCGGTGCCTTCGGCAAAGTATTCGCCTATCGCCTCGTCGTGGCCTTGGTTACCCGAAAGATGTGGCATCAGCGAGCGCCCCTCCAGCGGTGTGGCATAGTCTGTGCTGCTACCGTCCGTGGCCATATCGATCAGGGTGGGCATCAGATCTACCAGAGAGACAGCCTCACACACCCGCCGGGTCGCGTAGCGCGAGGGCGCGTGCACAATCAAGGGTACACGGGCGGAGTGTTCAAGAAAAGACATCTTGAACCACATGCCACGTTCGCCCAACATATCGCCGTGATCGGCGGTAAACACCACGATGGTGTTGTCTTTAAAGCCGGCCTCCTCTAACGCGTTAAGCAGGTCGCCGACTTTATTGTCGATATCACTCACCGAGCCGTAGTAGGCCCGCCGCGCATTACGGATAGTGGCGTCATCAAGGTCGATATCCGATGCGCCATAACTGTATCGCAGGCGCTCACTGTGAGGGTCTGTTACATCACCGGCAGCGACCCGCGGCAGGTCGATTTCGCAATCTTGGTACAGATCCCATTCGCTCTGGCGGCAAAGATAGGGGTCATGTGGCTGTATCAGCGATACCGTCAGCATGAAAGGCTGGGGATTGCCACCGCGAGCCTGTTCAAACAAGTATCGTTTGGCCTTGAACACCGCTTCGTCATCGTAATCAAGATACATCGAGCGTACGCAAGGCCCTGCCTGGGTCACGACCTCCATGTTGTGGAACCAGTCCAGGCGATCATTGGGTCGGTCCCACTCAGGGTGCCAGGTGAAATCTGCCGGGTATACATCGGTAGTCAACCGTTCACCGAATCCATGTAACTGATCAGGCCCAACGAAGTGCATCTTGCCCGACAAACAGGTGCGGTATCCTAGGTTTTCAAGGTAATGGGCAAAGGTCGGGACTTCGGCGGAGAATTCCACGGCGTTATCCCAGGCAGCAATAGCGCTGGGCAGGCGCCCGCTCATCATCACGAACCGCGATGGGGCACAAAGGGGCGAATTGGTATATGCGGCGTCGAACACCACGCCTTCATCGGCGAGGCGTTGCAGCTGCGGTGCTTTGACTACCGGATGACCATAGCAAGGCAGAAACTGGGGCGCCAGCTGGTCCGCCATGATAAAAAGAATATTGGGAGTGCTTGAAGACATAAAGGTGTACCGTTCAGTTTATACCTGCATCCGTGCCGCCTGCGGGGTAATGGTGGCTGGTCAGCCGATAATGACAGGCTGTTTCGGTTTTGTTTCATTGTTCGAGGTCAGTATTCCCGAGACGCTGGGTATCGGGTCTGGGATTCGACCCTCAATCTGTTAAATGATGAGGAAACCCAGAGTAAACGGGGTATACATCTGCCTGCCCCGCACATTCCTAATTCAATCTAGCCAGCGAAGATTCCAGTTTGCGTGTGTTCAAGTAGACGAAGACCCTAAGATGATTTGGGTGCAACGATATAAACACAGCGCTTTACCGCTCGACTTAGCTACAATCTCGGCATCCCATACCTGCGTACTACGCCCTTTGTGCTGGGGTCGGGCGATACATTCAATCAAACCAGAACGAACTGTGGCCAGATGGTTTATCTTTGACTCAACCGTCGTAAAGCCAGATGCGCCATCAGGCAACGACTTAACACAGCCATAACCGGCACATGAGTCGGCCAGAGCAAACAATGTTCCAGCGTGAAGATAATCATGCCATCCTGAATGGTGTTGTTGAAGTTCGATGTGCGCGACGACCTCTGTCGCTTCGACTCGAGTAAACACCATTCCAAGGTGTTCAAACAGGAATCCTTCACCATAGCGGTTAAAGTCTTCTAGGGTATGTGGGAACTCTCGCTCCATCGATATTTCTTATCTGCGTCTTTGTTTACTTCTACGTATTATCTACAAAAGTGGCCTTTAAGTTTTCCAAAATATGAAAATCTGTTCCTGTTTCCTGTGGTTTCCAACAACAGACACAAAGTTCTCTTGTTGTGCCTCGAGCCCACCGGTACGCACTCAACCCAGTCTAGCCAGAAAAGATTCTGGTTTAATGTGGGTATAGCTCTACAGTCCCCGAGTAACTCGCGTAGGGCCTTCAATGATATCGAAATCCTTGGACACAATATTTGCCAAAGCTGGATTGGCTCCAACTCCAGCAAAGAGATCGGACTTCAAATACCCTTCATAGGCATCCTTTGATTCCCAGATATAGACACCGCCATAGGTATTGTTCTCGTCATCGGCAAGCCAGTGTTTCGAAATGAGTCCCGGCAGTACTGCGAAAGCTTCAGCAAGTTCGTTACATACTGCTTCATACTCAGCTCGACTAATACCCTCTAGGTTGAAATTAATGACCTGGATATGCATATATTCCCTCTCCAATGTTGACTGTGATCGTCATAAAAAGTCTAACTCAGTCGGGAGACCAAAGATTCTAGTTTCAGATGGGTGTGCCGTTTCATAATTCTCAAGTGTGGCCGAACATAGGGGCACTCATACTGAACACGCAGGATCACACGCTAGCTGCACAACTTGGTTGTAGGTGAGGTAGAGGCCGGGCAGCCTAAACATCAGGGGAGGTAGGGTCAAGCGGTGGTATTAGCCTGGTCCAGAATACGACCCCAAATACCTTAAGACCAGAGGAAACGGCAGATGGCAGGAGCGGTGTCAGGAAAAGAGTATTCCAGTCAGGTATAAATCCTATAGACGATGTATAACAGACCCGCGGCGGCACTGAGTTCCATCAGAAGCACGCCCATGATCATCCATCGATTGAGTTTACGTTTGGGCAGATAGGTATTGTTCTTCTGGGCAATCTGTCGTTCCTGCTCATAGGTCAGTTTACTTTCCGGGTTTCCGTCGTTCATCGTGGTTTCAAGTTATCCGGTTCATCGTTCGAAAACAAGCACAGGGGCGTACAGGTAAAAGCGGGTGCGAAGGTGGCTGAAATTTCTTCTTCAAGAAAATGAATTTGTGGTTGCAATGCTTTTCCAGTATGTTGTTCTTTCCAAAAATGACCTGAAGTAGGAGAGCGAACATGACCGTAGTAACGACTAACATGGTTAAACCCATCACTGGCAAATCACAGCTTGCACAAGATCGAATGCGCCGAGCTGCAAAAATATACGAAAAGCATGGTGGTAAAGTGCGCATTGTACGGTTTCTGATGGGCGCGTATGCCGGAAACATGGCGCTGCAATCGGCTGCGTCGGATTTTACGACCTCAATGTCAGTTGCCGATGGAGTCATCAACGACTCGTCTTTTGCTGATTTGATGCAAGAACGCGAATCAGAACCGGCGGCTGAGATGATTGGCCCGTTCCTGTTTCGCACGATCTATGGTGACATTGCCTGGGATACCCATCCGGTATCACAGATGCGCGCTTACCAGATGCCGAGAAAGAACGTGCCGGCCGCTGTGGAGATTCTGGGAGAAGTCGACCAGCTGACCGATGAAGTCGAAGTGGCCGGAGTGGCCCCGGTCGTGAGTGAAGACATGACGCTTATTCTTGCGACTTATCAGTTCACATCCATAGCCGACTATGGCGTACAGCTGGACAAGGTCGGGATGTCGGACGCATTTCAGCAGATCGTCAACAAAGCCAGTGAGTTAGGCACGCTGGTGAGCTCGAGTGTCTACATGACCATCTAGATCCGTGACCGGACAGTTCTCCCGGTACTTCGTAACGAAGGCAGGGATTCAGGGCCCCGCTCAGATGGGGCCCTTACTTTGTCAGGATACGAGAGCCAGTCGCGAACCGGCCTTACCGCCCTGCGTGCTGTGACGATAGAATGAGACGGTCATGCCTGGGATTGTCACAGTGTTCACTCTGCCTGGAATATTCAGTGACCGGTCTGACTCGCCGGGCCCGGTTCCGTCGACCTGATGACAGCAAAAAGCAGGCCCCCCATCTACACTTTTGACCGGGTTATCCGGCAGAACGCCAGCCGATATCCTGATAAGACCGCATCGATCTTTCGCGATCGCAGGGTCACCTACGGAGCCCTGGACCTGCGCCTCAACCGCCTGGTCAACGCACTGCAGCGGCTTGGATTGGTACCGGGCGACCGCATCGCTGTTCTTTCACGAAACAGCCACATCTACATTGAGACTCTGCTCGGTGCGGCCAAGGGCGGTTTTGTGCTGACAACGCTGAATTTCATGCTGGACCCGGTTGGGTTGTCCTACATCCTCCGCCACTCGGACGCGAGGGTGATCCTTTTTCAGTCGGAGTTCTCGGCAGTTGTGGAATTGATCGCGTCAGATTGTCCCGCACTTGAGCACTGTATCGACCTGGATGGTGTCACAGAGTTTGCAAAGGGATACGAAGATCTGCTGACTACATCCTCGGATGAGGATCCGAAGGTCCGTGTCCACGAATCCGACTTGTGGCTGCTGGTCTACACCAGTGGGACCACCGGCCGGCCTAAAGGTGTAATGCTGAGTCACCGTAACATCTGTACTAACGTTGCCGATTCGGCTAGCGGTGTCGGACTGACCATCTCGACTATCAACCTTAATGTCTGTCCGCTCTATCACGTTGCCGCGAGTGTTTTTCAAACTCTGACAACATTCTACCTGGGTGGAAAAAGCGTGACTCTTGAGAGTTTCGATCCGGTCGCCGTGCTGGAGGCGATCGCGCGCGAGCGTATCACCTATACCTTCTTCGTCCCGACCATGATATTCCGGATCCTGGAATTGAAAGATGCTGGGTGCCACGATCTTTCCAGTCTCAAGCGGGTCGGCTATGGTGCTGCGCCTATGCCGATCGATCGTCTGAAAAAAGCAATCGATCTTTTTGGGATGACTCTGTTTCAGGGATATGGGCTCACTGAAAGCACGGCCAACATTGTCATCTTAAGCCCCGAAGACCACGATCTGACTGCCTCCGGTGACAGATTGACCCGCCTGCAATCCTGTGGCCGTGGCCATTCCGGGCACGAGTTGCGTGTTCTGGATGACCTCGGAAACGAACTGCCCCCCGGTGAGATCGGTGAGATCTGTGTACGCAGCGAGAGCGTCATGGAAGGATACTGGAAGGATCCAGATAACACCTGCAAGGCTATCCGCTCGGGCTGGCTGCATTCTGGTGACATGGGATACATGGATCAAAACCGGTATATCTACATCGCCGGCCGCCGAAACGACATGATCAAGAGTGGCGGGGAGAAGATCTACCCACAGGAGATCGAGGAATTGCTGTTTGGGCATCCCGCGGTGCTGGAGGCGGCCGTCTGCGGCGTGCCGCACCCGGACTGGGGGGAGGTGCCCCGGGCTTATGTTGCGCTGCGACCCGGTTCATCCCTCTCGGCAGAGGAGATTCTGGCTTATTGCGCATCAGCGCTGCCGGGCTTCAAGTGTCCGAAGGACGTGGTCTTTCTGTCCGAGTTACCCAAGACCGCTTCAGGAAAAATCACCCGGGCCGCTCTGCAAGTGGGCCCATTGGGGTCTGCCCCCGAATGATTTCGTTGGGTAACGCCAGCCGCTGCGTCGGCCCATGAAACTTCTGGAGCCCATCACGATAGGCTCGCTGAAACTCCGTAACCGGATCGTGATGCCACCTATGGCGACCCTGTACGGGTCCGCGGACGGAACGGTCTCTCCGAGGCTCTATGAGTACTACCTTCGCAGGGCCCGCGGGGGCGTAGGCTTGGTGGTTGTTGAAAATACCGCACCCTCTCCGGGTGCGATCAATTACCCGAATACCCTCGAGATACACGATCCCGCCTCGGAACCTGGTTTTGCTCGGTTGGCTCGTGGAATAAAGGCAGCAGGTGCCGCGGCAGCGATACAGCTTTTTCATCCCGGCCGGCAGATGCATCCTAAGTACACGGGAAACGTGCCGGTCGCACCATCGGCTATACCCTGCCCGGTTATGCGGGCTGTTCCCCGGCCGCTGGATGTTGACGATATCCAGCGGCTCATCGAACACTTTGTTCAGGGCGCAGTTCGCGCGCGCGCGGCCGGTTTCGACGCGGTTGAAATCCATGCGGCCCACGGCTACCTGGTGGGACAGTTTCTGTCTCCTCTGGCCAATCAGCGCAGCGACGCTTATGGCGGCGATACCGCGCGCAGGGCCCGTTTCGCTGTTGAGATCGGCAGTGCTATACGCGAGCAACTGGGTGATGATTTCCCATTGTTGCTTCGCTTCTCGGCCGACGAAAAAATCGCCGGTGGGCTGACCCTGGCAGAAACACGGCGCCTGGTCCCGTTATTTGAGAAAGCCGGGTACTCTGCGCTGCACGTCTCTGCGGGTTGCTACCCCAGCATGGAGTGGATCGTGCAGCCTTACCTCCAGACCCCAGGCTGCCTGGCAGAGTTGGCTGCTGCAGTCCGCAAAGAGACGAATCTACCCGTGATCGCGGTCGGGCGTATCAGCGATCCGAACATCGCGGAAGCGATCCTGCGCGATGGCAGTGCCGACCTTGTGTCGATGGGTCGGGCACTTATCGCCGACCCTGATCTACCGCATAAGACCGTAGCTGGGAGACAGGACAGCATCCGGCCATGCCTCGCCTGCAATGTCTGTATTCAGGCTGTGGGGCATGGTCCGACCCGTTGTGCAGTCAACCCGGAGATGGGACACGAGGCCGAGCAGGGCAGGGCTTTGCCGGCTGCGGCACGGATCTTGGTTGTCGGTGGTGGTCCCGCCGGGATGGAGGCTGCACGGGCAGCGACGAACAGGGGTCACCAGGTGACACTGATCGAACGTTCCATGGCACTCGGGGGGCAGCTCAGACTGGCGGCGGACTTTCCATCGAAGCCCGAGTTCGGCAGGCTGCTGAAATACTACCAGGCCAGCCTGGCACGGTCGCCGGTCGAGGTGATCCTGAATACCGAAGCCGATGTTCGACTCCTTGAGGGCTTCGAGGTGGATCGGTTGGTCGTAGCAACCGGAGCTATCCCGAGGCCACTGGCTCTGGTTGAGCCTGCGACACATCCCCGTATCTGTCAGGCACTCGAGATCCTTGAGAAACGCACACCTTTGGGTGGCGACATTATTATTGTAGGCGGTGGTCTGCTGGGTCTGGACACAGCGGAGTTCTTGTCACCAAATGCCGACCGGGTAACGGTTTTCGAGGCCGGCCGACACGTTGCTGATGAGCTCGAGTGGAACGTGCGCAGGATGCGGCTGAAATCTTTAAAGGCCCGTGGTGTCCGGATTGTGGAACAGACCCGGTTAGTCAGGTTAGATGGCCACAGTGCCATATATCGAGATCGGGAAGAGGTTGAGCACACGATGCGGGCCGATGCCGTGGTGCTCGCACTGGGTCTTGTGCCATACAACCCGCTCGGTGACGCCGGGCCCGGGCTGCCTTTTGAGGTCACACTGATCGGGGATTGCCGTCATCCTGGCGGGATCACCGCGGCAGTCAGTCAGGGTCGAGTAGTAGGATCTGGATAACGTCCGCCGGCCGATGACCGGCTCGGAGAGATTCGATAGGCTTTGCAGCCTGGATGAGTCAGGGATGCTCTGGCGGCTACAGCACTCGTTCTACCAGGCGATCATTGTGGCGAAAGGCCCGCCCGGTCTTGGACATCGGCCTGCCGTCCACCTTCACTACGTCGGCGGTGAAGTCACAACTGCCCTTCATGAAAGCTGAGCCTACCCCATAAGCATCGGTTGGGACTTGTTCGGATTCGAAGCGCGCGATTTTCTTGGAATCGAACCCACCGGAGACCACGATGTGAACGCTCGTGAACCCAGCCTTATCCAGTGCCTGTCGTACGTTCCGGACCAGTGCTGGGGTGACACCGGTCTGTCGGTCGGCGTCAGGCGCATGGACCAGCGACGCGTCGATCATCGTCTCAGAAGTATCGAGCCGTACACCCCAGAGCCGGTCACCCATGGCTTCTGCAACCTCCAGCGAGGTTTGGACACAGTCGTTTTCGAAGTCGACCAGGGCTACCAGCGGGGTGTCTGGAAAAGCGTCGGCAAATGCACGTGTCGCCTCGACGGTGTTGCCGTCACAGGCCGCGATCAGGCAGTGGGGAATGGTGCCGCCGCCTTTCATACCCCACCATTCTCCCTGCGCGTCGGTTGAGACCGCCGTGGCCCCGCCGATTGACGCAGCGTAACCGTCACCGCCCTGTACCGCCCAGTGGTCAAACCGGGCCGGGAAAAAGAATACTGGCTTGCCGTCGGCTGCCCGAGCAACTTCCGCGACGTTGGTGGCGATTCGAGTGCGTCGGGCCAGAACGCCAAGATAAAGAGTCTCCAGGTGGACGAATTCCGATAGCGGTCCTTCGATCAGTAGAACCGTCTCCCGAGGGTCGGCCATATCGCCGTCGCGTAGTGAGTACACCCGAACACAATCGAGCTCACTGACCCACTCATCATCGAGCGCTGTCTCGATGCGCTTTCTTTCATCGAGAGCCTGCCTGAGTTGCTCCGGGTCGCCCCGGTACAGGGCCCGAATTCTTCTTTTCTGCTCGATGTGCCGGTCGAAGAGGGCAAAGGCTCGGCTGGCATCTTGGTAGTGCCCGACCCCCACAGTTAATATTGCCAGGGCTTCCTCGATGCCGCAGACCACGGCATGTTGCTTTTGGAACACCTGCATGGTGGCAGTGCGGTGCCGATTACTTGCCTCCAGCGCCCGTTTGGCCCGCCAGAAGTAGACGTCACTTCGGTATCCGCGCCGGATCTCGTGAACCGGGAGGTCGAACACTTCCGTCGGAATGGTAACGGCCAGTGGTGCTTGCTGGGAACTATTCACTGGTATCGTTCCGTTTTGAAGGACTCAGACATTCTTTCGGTAGTAGGCATCTCATGTCAGGCTGGCACTACGCGCCGGGCTTCAATAATAGCCAGTCCGGCAACCATGGGGAATCTGTAAAGTGTAATCGGAAAAGATACTGACGGCTCGGTCTTGGCCGATTCCGTATGATGAAGGTGTCTGGGCCTATGGTTACCAGGAGGTGAATATGGCGTATCATTCAGTCAGTTAAGCTGGTTTCAGGAATCGATTAAAGGCGTTTTGGTTTCACGGTCAGTTTCTGCCCCTGGTCGCCTGGCAGTCCCATGCCGACAGGAGAAAATGAAGTGGCATTCAGTCTCAAAGAGTTTGTTCTCGAAGCGCGATCGGCTGCTGCGGAGGAACACCCTGTTGCTGCGGTCAACAATCTGATGGTACAGACGTTTGCCGACCCGGATGCGATCGCTGCAGCGGTCAGGCCATTCGGAACCGGGGATGAAACGTTGTACGAGGATGAGCAGGTCTCCGTCTACTGGGTTAGTTTCGCCCCACACGAACTGGTGCCGCCACACAACCACAAAATGCCGGCATTTCTGGGGGTTTATCAGGGTGTGGAGATCAATCGGCTGTACCGACGGGCAAGAACCGGGTCATTGGAAGAAATCAAACAAAAGCGCCTGCTGCCCGGCGATACTCTGTCACTTGGTGGCGAGGGGATACACGCGGTCTATGCTGAAGGCGACGCGCCCAGTCTTGGCCTGCATGTCTATCTTGGATCGTTGAGCACGATCGAAAGGGAGTTGTTCGATAGCGAGACCGGTGAGTCGATGTCTTTCACGACCGAAAACTACCACAAGCTCGTCCGGCCACTCGACTGAAAACCCTTCCGTGGCGCAATACTGAGGTTGATCGACGGTGAGCGAGGCTCTGACTGAAAAAAGACCAACTCGACCGGATTCCGGTGCAGTGCTGGAACCGATCGGCGTACAGCCGCTGTCGGTGCACACCGGTGCGCTGATCGACGGTGTTGACCTTACCCGGCCCTTGCAGCCAAAGACAATCGATGCGATCAGGCAGGCTCTTCTGAAGTGGAAAGTCGTTTTCTTTCGCGGCCAGAATCTTGACCATGCCCAGCATGTACAGTTTGCCCGCCAGTTCGGCGCACTGACCCCCGGGCACGTGGTGTTTGGTCATGACGACACCTACCCGGAGATCTATTCCATCGCCAAGTTCCGTCCTGCCAACCAGAACCAGGCTCCACCCGTTACCCGACTGTGGTCCGGCTGGCACACCGACGTCACGGCCGCAATCAATCCGCCTGCGGCCGCGGTACTGCGCGGCGACGTCGTGCCACCCTATGGCGGAGACACTCAATGGACCAATCTGGTCGCGGCCTACCAGAGCCTCTCTCCAGCGCTGCAGGCCATCGTAGTCAAGCTGTGGGGTGTCCACCGTTTTTCAGCAGCTGGTACAGGAAAAAGCGCAAAAGAATTCGAAAGGTCTGTAAACAACCGACCCATGGTGAGTGAGCACCCGATCGTCACCATGCACCCCGAGACCGGTGAACGCGTGCTCTTCGTCAGCCCGAGTTATGTCAAGTCGATCTCAGGTATGACTGACCGTGAGAGCCAGCAGTTCCTTGAACTGCTTTGGGAACAAGCACTGCGCCCCGAATTCACCGTGCGTTTCAGGTGGGAGCCGGGAAGTGTTGCGTTCTGGGACAATCGCGCTACGGCTCATCTGGCTCCAACTGATATTTACCAGACTGATTTTGACCGGCAGTTCTACCGTGTCACTCTGCTCGGCGAGATCCCACGGGCGGTTGACGGAACGCCATCGCGGCCGATTGAAGGTGATCCGATCGGGTCTGTCTAGCGTCAGCAAATCGTGTGGCTGCATCTAGACCTCCCGGGGACAACATGAATCTGCTGCGTGCGTTCTTTCGGCCCGCCAGAGCGGTGCCGGTGACGACCTGGAGCGCGGAGCATCCGATGACCTTCAGGCCTCCGCTGTTGAGTCTGATGTTCCTTCTTGCAGGATTATGGATCTTTGGTACGGGCCACGCCGTTCTGATCGCAGCTGGGCTGGGTGTCAGTCCGTGGACCACCCTGGCCCAGGGCGTTGCGGCACAGACCGGCTGGACGATTGGGTTTTCCGTTCTGGCGATAGGTGTGCTGGTGCTGGTCGCCTGGATCCCCATGCGCGAATGGCCAGGTCTGGGCACGATACTGAACGTCGTTCTTGTGGCTGTCGCCATAGACACGACGGTCCCCCATCTGCCGGTACCTGATAGCCAGGTTTTTGGCCTGCTGCAGAGTGCCATCGGAGTGATCCTGCTGGCAGTCGGAAGCGCCTTCTATCTGACCGCCAATCTGGGTCCCGGTCCGCGGGACGGATTGATGACCGGCCTGCAGAGACTGACAAAGTTACCCATCGGCTGGGTCAGGACCGGCCTTGAGGTAACGGTGCTGACTGCCGGTTGGCTGTTGGGCGGGGTGATCGGTATTGCCACTTTGATGGTGGCCCTCGGCGTGGGCCCACTGCTGGCCCGCTGTCTTTCGGTCGTCGATACTATCGGTGGTGCGCCAGGGACGGGTTCGGAGCGTGGCGGCTGATGCCAGGTTCATCACACCAGGGTCTTTCAGGAAAGCCTTGAACTACCGATCCCTCAGCTTACCCAGCGCAGCGCTGCTAAAAGTCATTTTGACGGGGATCTTGTTGTTTGTACACGACGTTGCGGGTGCGGTCTGCCCATGTACCTATACCCCGGTTACCCTGGATCGGGTTGTGGACGGCAATACGGCATGGTTTTTCGTCGAGGGTGTCCGGACCGAGGTCCATTTTGCCTTGACCGATGTGCCGGCCCTCAGGCCCGGTGAGTCCGGTGAAGCGTGGTGCTCCGGAGAAGGCGAGAAGG
>Ga0207984_1000543_pt1 | contig 22188 bp, 23 predicted proteins | sample ETNtaG_30_FD_185760 | JGI IMG/M metagenome (GOLD analysis project Ga0207984, IMG submission 185760) | Marine microbial and viral communities from oxygen minimum zone, Eastern Pacific Ocean - ETNP201306PF43B (SPAdes) (version 2) | ecosystem: Environmental > Aquatic > Marine > Oceanic ...
GCACTGCCTTCACACGGCAGGGGTCACTGGTTCGATCCCAGTACCGCCCACCATTATCTTTGTTAATCAAAGTGTAATATTCGATCATTACTCTTATTTCTTGCTTTTTTCTCTTTGCGTTATGAACAAGCAAATGTCTTTGAATAACGATTGGGTTTGCCTTCGCCATATCAAGTGATCTGAAGAGAGAGGAAAGTAGTTCAATTCAGGTGACAATGTGACTACTCTACTGGACTCAACGGGATGACATCTGAACAGAATCAAAAAGAGCAAATCGCGTAATGACCCAGCCTTCGACCAAACTTCCCCGTGCCGAGCTCCTCGCTCCGGCAGGATCGCCTGAGAAACTCAAGGCGGCCATCGACTACGGTGCCGATGCGGTCTATCTGGGCACCCCCGACCTCTCTCTACGCAGTCGCTCCGAGTTCACCCTGGAGGAGGTGGCAGAGGGGATCGTTTATGCCCATGCGCGGGGACGCAAGGTCTACCTCACTCTCAATCTCTTCTCTCATAACGATGATATCGAGCGCCTGCCCCAAGCTCTTGAGACCCTGAAGGAGGTCCAGCCGGATGGTGTGATTGTCGCCGACCCCGGGATCTTCCAATTGGTCCAGGAACAGGCTCCCGAACTCCCCCTCCACATCTCCACCCAGGCCAATGTCTGCTCCTGGCTCTCCGTCAAGTTCTGGGAGAGACAGGGTGCTGCTCTGTGTGTTCTTGCCAGGGAGGTAAGCTTCAAGGAGCTAAGAGAGATCAGAGAACACTGCCCCGATATCGCGCTGGAGGCCTTTGTCCACGGCTCCATGTGCATGACCTACTCCGGCCGCTGCCTGCTCTCCAACTTCATGGCGGAGAGAGGCGCCAACCAGGGAAACTGCGCCAACAGCTGTCGATGGACCTACAAGGTCCACTTCCAGCTTAAGGATGGTACGCTCAAGGAACTTGAGATCAACCAGGAGAACGAGGACCTCTTTGATTTTTTTCTTGAAGAGGAGTGTCGTCCGGGTGAACTGCTTCCCATCGTTGAAGACCGCCGCGGCTCCTACATCATGAACTCCAAGGACCTCTGCCTGATGCCGAAGCTTGATGAGTTGCTCAGCATTGGTATTGACTCGCTTAAAATCGAGGGGCGCAACAAGAGTCTTTACTATGTGGCGATCACCACACGAGCTTACCGAATGGCGATCGATGCCTGGTACCGAGACCCGGAGAGCTGGAATCCCGCCCCTTATATGAACGAGCTCAACGCCCTTCCCAACCGGGGCTATACCCTCGCCTTTCATGAGGGTCGGCTGACCGACCTCGGGCACAACTATCACAGCGATGCCTCACTCTCCACCTCAGAGTTTGCGGGGATTATTCACACCAGGGATGCAGAGGGTATTGTCATAGCGCCGCGTAACAGACTGATCGCCGGCGAGGTTGTTGAGTTTGTCTCTCCGATCTGGACCCAACCCATTCTGCTTCGGCTCTATGACTTCACCCTGGCCGCTGGCGGTGAGGTCCGTGAGGTGGTCCACGGTGGAACAGATCAATACTTCTATATCCCCTACTCTGTCTTCGACCGTCTTGGCCCAGAGCGTGCATCTGATGTACTGCCGGTGGGAACTGTCCTTCGTAAGGAGCGGCACCTCAACCCTGTCGACAAGAGCCGCATGGGGATGGACAAAACCGCCCTCAATGTTGAGCTTGGACGATTTGGCCAGAATGTACTCACAAAAAGACGTTCAGAATACCTCAAAACCATGGAGAGCAACCCCAAAGAGGCCCCGCGACGCGGTCCCCAGCTGGGGATTGATGGCTGTTGCGGAAAGGGGTGTAACGGCTGCCTTATATTCGCCCATGACCCCGCCTACGCCAAGGCGAGGAGAGTGCTTGCAGAAAAACCCATTGGAGAGATGTTCCAGCACGATATGCGTGAGTGAGAGCAGTTTAGACCGATCCATCGCAGCCGCTGTTGATGACCACAATCCACACTCCCTTCGGTCTGATCAGTGAGCATCGATCAGAGCAGGGAACACCCCCCCTGATAGAACTCCTCATGGGGGCGAAGCATCCCGGTACTGATCTGCCGACGATTGAGAATGGGGGCATAGAGCCTCTTCTGAATAGCCGGATGCTCTTCTGTGAGTTCACCCAACCTGACCAGAAGCCCGGCTATTGCCGCCTCTGCGGCACGTCTCCCCCCATCTTCGATCTTAAGGGCAACCCCAAGCCCGCTCTCTTGGAGAATGGCTACAAAAACTCCCTCGGCACCGACCTTCACGATACTGCGTCCCTCAAGAGCCGTCCCCAGTTCGGTACAGGCCCTTCCGGTACCCCCAATCAGCTGGGGATGATCGGCCATCGCCGATAGAAGCTGCTCGGCGGCACTGGCACGCCGGGGGCTCAGTTGAGAGCGATCGGCCATTCTCGCCATGGCGGTGGCCAGGCTCTTCAGTGAGGTGGCGAAATTGGGGGCGGAACAGCCATCGATGGCTATCCCGGAGATCTCTTCTCCGGTCATCCCCTCGAAAGCGTCACGCACCAGAAGCTGAACCGGATGGTCCGGCTCAATATATTCAGGCCCGCCCCCAAGATGGCGGTTCAGGGTGAGAAAACCGGCATGCTTCCCTGAGCAGTTGTTGTGAAGCTGGCCAACAGGGTCTCCTCTCGATGCTCGCTGGTGTGCGGTCTTCCCGTCTGCGGGCTTCTGGGGGCCACACCTGAGATCGGCTTCGCCCAACCCCAGCCGGTCAAGCCATCGGCTTACCGCGGTGACATGGAGGGCTGACCCCTGGTGGGAGGCACAAGCGAGCGCCAGTTCTTCACTGCCAAGACCAAAGGCATCGGCCGCTCCGGTCTCGATCAAAGGAAGGGCCTGGACCATCTTGCAGGAGGAGCGTGGGTAGATCACCCTTCCAGGATCACCGAAGGAGGCGTTGATTCCTCCCCTGGCGTCTGTGACCACCGCATGCCCCCGATGGAGTGATTCAACCCGATCTCCACGCCAAACCTCAACCATGGGTATCGGTTCACTACTCATCACATGCCCTCATCAGTTATTTATCGAGATGAGATTGTAACCTGCCCTAAAACTGAAAATGGAAATTAACCTTCGATCTTCACTTTTTAATGCCGGTAGGTTGGGAGGAGATCCCAGGAGAAGAAGTGTTCTATGTTTCCGAAATATCACCCCTAACTACAACACCGTCTCCCGCACTCCCTCCGGCTTCCATGAGGGGGCGATCACATTGGGCATCTGTGAACGCTTAAGGAGCGCAGCTGGAGCGATAGCAAACTCACCATAGCGGCCATTGATCTGATCCTGAACGCTGTTGAGCGCCATCCGGCGTGTTCCGGAGAGATCAAACAGGCTCTGCTGCATTCCGACAGGAGCCAGAGAGAGTGCCGTCACCTGCACCTGGTGCAGAGGTTCCCCCCGCCACTGCCGGTCAAGAAAGTGGCGACACCAGTAAAACAGCACCTGACCATCATCTGTCGGCCTCTCCAGCCGCTGCTTGATCCCAATCCACCCCTGATCACTGCGCACCCCGATAAAGAGCCGGCGGGCCTCCATACGATGACGCCGCAGGCGGGCCGCCACCTTCTCACTCATGTGGTGGAGAAAGGTCTCAATGGTCTGGCGATCGGTGGTTCCCGGCGGCACCACCTTGCCATGGCCAATGGTCTTGGGAGAAGACACCCGGGTGATAATGGGCTCCGGATCTTCGCCCTGGCACATCAACCAGATTCGCCGCCCAAGATTTCCAAAACGGGCCGCCAGCACAGAGACGGGAAGACGGCCCATCTGGCCACAACGGGTTACACCATGGGCAGCAAGAAAATCCCCCACACCCCGGTTGATTCCACACAGTTCGGTGACCGGAACCTCCTCCAATCTCTCTTTTGCCTCCCAGGGAGGGATAACAGTAAAGCCATCCGGCTTGTTGAGCTTGGCGGCATATTTGGCCGTGGTCTTGTCTCCGGAGAGACCCACAGAACAGGGAATACCGGAAGCCGCCAGCACCTGTCGCTTCACCCTCCTTGCAATCTCCACCGGGCTACCGTGAAGACGCTGTACCGAGGTGATATCAAGAAAGGCCTCATCCACTGAAAAGACCTCCACTTCAGGGGTGATCTCTTCCAGTGAGCGCATGATCCGGGAGGAGATCCGGGCGTATATCTCAGGACGGGAGGGTGCCTGGATCAGCTCCGGGCAGTGCTCTCGTGCCACCCTGAGGCGCATCCCGGTCCTGACCCCATAAGCCCGAGCCTCATAGGAGCAGGTAATGATAGTGGTGCCAACCCGACCATTGGTAATGGCCACTGGACGTCCCCGCCACTCCGGGTTTTTAAGCTGTTCAATGGAGGCAAAAAAGGCGTTCATATCGACAAGAACAATAGCCCGTTGCCACCACCCCCCTCTCCTTTTATCCCTCTTTATCACCCTAGCCGGAGAGAATTCGTGGCCAGCGATCATGGACGGCTCCCTCCATCTCCGGCTTGATGGTCACCACATAGATCCGTTGTTGATCACCATCATGGGCGAGCAATCCCTGTATCCACTGGCCCTCTACCAGATCAAACCAGTGGCTGGTCCCCTCGATATCCTTCTCCATGAAAGCGAGCACCCGGATCTTCACCGGACGTGGAAACCAGCGATCCCAACGACCGCTGTGGATAGAGTCAAGCCGGGCCCACCCCCCAAGAGGGAGCCTCCCCGGCTGCTGCTTGCGCCGCCCCCAGGGGACGGCCATCGAGGTGCCACCACGCCTCACTACGGGAAGCTGCGCCTTGGGATTGGGGAAGTAGGTTCTTACTGTCCTCCCATCGAGAAGATAGAGTACGCCGCCACACATAGTTAGCCCGGATCCTTTTGCCTACCCCTCATACCGGCGCATCTGCCCAACCACCACCCCCTGAATGGCAACCCGCTCCGCCGGGTAGTGCATCGGCTTCAACGCCCGGTTTTCCGGCAGCAGGGTGATAGAACCGTCACGCTCCCGTTTGAGCCGCTTCAGGGTGGCCTCCTCTCCATCAATAAGCGCCACCACAATGGCCTCCTCCTCGGCAGTCTGGCAGACCTTAACGATCACCGTATCACCATCAAGAATGCCTGCCTCGACCATCGAATCACCGGTTACCCGCAGGGCAAAGCGTCCGGGACCGAGAAAGAAGTCAGCGAGACTGATCTCCTCCTGCCCCTCTATCGCCTCAATGGGCTGACCGGCGGCTATCCTGCCCGCCAGGGGGAGAGCCAGAGAACTCTCCCTGCCCCCCATCAGTTCAATACCCCGATGGCGCCGGGGGTGAATACGAATCAACCCCGCCTCTTCAAGGGCTTTCAGGTAGCGATGGACGACCCCCCGGGAGTGGATTCCGATGCCTCTGGCGATCTCATCAAGAAGAGGAGCTTCTCCCCGTTCACCAATAAAACGGGAGAGAAAATCAAGGGTGCGGCGCTGAGCCCGGGTAAGAATGGTCATTAATATGTTCTCCTAATGTTCTCACTCAAGAGTAGAGAACATTAAGAGAACAGTCAAGAGAGAAAATGAGTTACTGGCTGCCCCCTGTCGCCTGCTGCACGGCCTTGTCCATTTTCTGAGTGGCCTGGCGAGCCTGCTCGGCGGCATCCCCGGCTCTTTTAATTGAATTGATCTTGCTTGCCCCGCCTGCAGAACCGGGTTGGTACTCCTTAACCACCAGATATCCCCCAACAGCAAGCGCGATAAGCACCAGCAACAGCCCAAAACCTTTCATATCCCCTCCATTATCGGCAAAAGCGAGAATGGCTCTTACAAGAACCTTTAATAAATCCCACATATTGAGACTGGGAGATTCCAGATACAATACCACCAATTACAAACACGTGATGGCGTCAAAAAGTGCGACAGATCTTCAGCAAGCTCCCTTTCACACCCTCACTGACAAACAGAGTTCGGACGAACAAACCAGCGCTCCCCATCGAAGAAAAGTAAACCCTCTCTCCAGCTAAGCTGGCAGCTGATCACACAATGGCCATCAATGGCCCAATGAGTGTGATTAACATCACATCATTCAATTACCACTTTATCTACACTTTCATCACTTGGGATAGCCCTCTTTCACTGCAAGAATAGAGTAAATTTAAATCAGCACATCATATAATAATGATCAAAAACAAACCCATCTGTCAATTCTTGCTGTCGCTCCTTTTGTCATCTTTGTTTGGAGGTGCTTCTGCCTATGCTGATCTGTCACCACAAGAGGTGGTACAAAAAGCAACTTCCGATGTCACTTCTCTCATCATCAGCAACCAGGCTTCTCCAGACAAGAACCCAAATCAGTTATCTCTTGAGATTGAGAAAGTGCTCTCACCTTACTTCGATTTTGAGCGCATGTCTCGACTGGTCCTTGGAAGGAACTGGAAGCGGGCCAGCCTCCAACAACAACACCGATTTGTTGCTGAATTTCGCAACCTGCTGATCAGGACCTATGGGACTGCACTGGTTAACTATGAGGGAGGAAAAATTCACCATCACCCCGCCAAATCACAAAGCAAGGGCCGAATACAGGTAACCACTGATGTCCTGCTTAGTGAAAACCAAAAACTCTCAATCCGTTATGCTCTGAAACAGAACAAATCAAAGAAGTGGAAGATTTATGACGTCTCTATTGATGGCATCAGTCTGATTATTACCTATCGGAATAGCTACTCCCCGATCGCCAACAGCAGTGGTATCGACACTCTGATTTCGAAAATCGCATCAAGCAATTCGGTTTCCAGCCGCTAACTCTTCCTCCCTGGATCCCGCTTGAGCAGCTATGCCTGAGTCGGAATTATGGTGATATTTCAATCAGCACTGCTTCATCCTCTATCAAGAGCGCGGTATAGTCCGCCCATTCTGTTTTTGCAATATTTTTTCTATGCCTCTGTTACGTGCAAATGACCTACACCATGCCTTTGGGGATCATGCTCTCCTGGTCGGTGTTAACCTCACAATCGAGCAAGGTGAGTGCACCTGCCTGGTGGGAAGAAATGGCTGTGGAAAATCCACACTGCTCAAGATTCTTGCTCAACAAATCACACCCGATGACGGCACGATTGAGTACAGCGACAACCTTAAGCTCACCTCGCTTGAACAGGAGATACCCAGTGACCTGAATGACTCTGTCTATGATGTTATCGCTGGCGGATTAGGCCCTATTGGAAAACTGCTCTCCCGCTATCACCGGGTCATCTCAAGCAGCACTCCTCTCGACAGTAATGCCCTGATAAAAGCTCAGCATGAACTCGACAGTCACGATGGCTGGGTTATTGACCATAGAATTGAGAAAGTGGCCTCACGCTTCAGCCTCGATGTTGAGGGCCAATTTTCAGAACTCTCTGGCGGAATGAAACGGCGTGCTCTCCTTGCCCGGGCACTCGTGGTGGAGCCGGACCTTATTCTTCTCGATGAGCCCACAAATCATCTCGATATCGACTCGATTGAATGGCTTCAGGATTTTCTGGTCGATTTTCGCGGAACAGTTCTCTTTATAACCCATGACCGTACTCTTGCAGAAAAAATAGCCACTCGAATTCTCCATCTTGACCGCGGCAAGCTCACTGACTGGCCAGGCGATTTTAAAAACTACTTAAGACGACGAGAAGCGCTTTTCAAGGCCGAAGAGCAGGCTCAGGCACGCTTTGATAAAAAACTGGCCGAAGAGGAGGTTTGGATTAGGAAAGGCGTCCAGGCCAGACGCAAACGTAACCAGGGTCGAGTGAATAAACTGTTTGAACTTAGAGACCAGCGTCGTTTACGACGAGACCGGCCGGGCAGTGCAAAAATGCAGCTGCAGGAGGGCAACCAGCACAGTCGTCTCTTTGTTGAATGTCTCAATAGCGGGTATGCCTGGGGAGATAACGTCATATTCAAAGAGATGTCGATTCTCATCCAGCGTGGTGACCGCGTAGGGATTATTGGTCCAAATGGTATTGGTAAATCAACTCTGCTTGGCGTCCTTACAGGTGCGTTTCCTCCTACGTCCGGAAAAGTCCGGACGGGCGCCAACATTGAACTCGCCTATTTTGACCAACTTCGCACTCAGCTTGATGAGGAAAAAACAGTTCAGGAGAACATCGGCCGCGGGATTGACCATGTCACTATCAATGGGAAAACCAGGCATGTCATCAGCTACCTTCAGGATTTCCTTTTCACTCCACAACGAGCAAGAAGTCCTGTGAGCTCTCTCTCTGGGGGGGAGCGCAACCGCTTATTGTTGGCGATGTTATTTGCCCGACCTGCCAATGCACTGGTCCTTGACGAGCCCACCAATGATCTTGATATTGAAACACTGGAATTGCTTGAAGAACTCATTCTTGATTATCGTGGCACCCTGCTTCTGGTTAGCCATGACAGGCGTTTTCTTGACAATACCGTTACCAGCACCCTGGTTTTCGATCAGCCCGAAAAAGTAAATGAGTATGTTGGGGGTTATGAGGACTGGATCCGGCAGCGACCGGCTCTACCTCCCATCGGTAAACCGCAATCAAGCTCTCCAAAACACTCCAGGCCACGATTAAAGCAACCCTCAAAGAAACTCAGTTACATGGATCAAAGGGAGCTTGATGCACTCCCCGGCCATATTAATGAACTTGAGAATGAGCAATCTCTTCTGCAGGAGCGCCTGGCTGACCCTGAGTTTTATCAACACTCTGACAACAAGGTTTCTGAAGCCACCTCCCGACTTGCTGAAGTCGATGATAAACTCAATCTGGCCTATTCGCGCTGGGAAGAACTCGAATCAATCAGTGATAACGCTTAACCATCAAGATACCCATAAAAATGTCAGAACAACATATAGCAGACCTTGAATCCCGTATTTCCTTTCAGGAAGACCATATACAGACTCTCAATAAAGTTGTCGCCGATCTCCAATTGGAGATGATAGATTTGCAAGAGCAACTCCGTCACACTCAAGAGAGAATTAAAGCACTCTTGTCATCAGATTATTCGTCCGCCCAAAGTGAACCCCCACCTCCTCACTATTAAGGAATATTAAATCTTAAGGGGGGATCGACTTTCTTTTGTTTAATGGGAGTGAACCGTAGCGATAGAACCGGGATGAATGGGATGAATCAATCCAAAAATGGTCAGAAGGCCCATAGAGATAACAAGCACACCAGCAAGTAACCGAAAACGGCTATTTTGCTGAACAACCAACAACCGGTCTGCCGATACCCCCATGGCTAACAGCATCGGCAAGGTGCCCACCCCAAATGCAACCATCACCAGAGCCCCTCCAACAATCGATCCGGCTGACAATGATAATGCCAGTGCAGAATAGACCAGGCCACACGGCAGCCAACCCCATACCATTCCAAGAACAACAGCCTGACCCGCTTTTTGAGGCCGAATATAACGTCTTCCCAAAGGTTCAATTAATTTCCAGACCTCTCCTCCGATTCGTTCAAGCCACTGAATTCCACTCCACCACCCAGTAAGGTAGAGGCCCAGTAACACCATAAAACTACCTGCAAACATAAGCCCCAGAGTTTGGGCGCGATGAGGAGTAAAGAGGGAGAGGGCAAAAACCCCAAGTACACCGGCAAGACCCCCTGCAAGGGTATAGCTGAGCAACCGCCCACAGTTATAGCCGATCCACATGGGAAGATGACGGTAGAGTGATCTGCCTCCTCTTTCTTGGATACCAGTTCCCAAAAGACCAACAATTCCGCCACACATCCCAACACAGTGGATTGAACCGAGAAAACCTATCATGAATGCGGTCATCAATAACGTCATCAGGATAATTGCTCTTGACCAAAATATGTCCAGATCATACCGATTCAGATAAGGATGGGACAATTCCTCGGCCAGCGTCCGCAAGAGATTTGCACTCAGGAAGGGGGACCTCTATTTTTCTGAAAGTTCAGGACCGTATTTCTTTAACAGACGCTTGAGTTCCTGCAAATCGTTGGCCCTCCCTTTTTTTGCCTCGCTTTGCAGTTTGGAAAAAGCATTCAACTCCTTTCTTGATGGCTCAGTATATATCTGTTTCTCAAACATCCACTGAGGGTGGGTATTGGGAGAGAGGATGTAGGGTGCACATCCCGTCAGCTCAACAATTTCAGCAACTCGTTTTGCTGGAAATGCCCTGTTCTTTACCCAAGAGAGCGCACTCGGATAGGTCACTTCAAGATGCTTGGCGAGCGCATAGAGGCTGCCGAAAGGGGGGCGTGAAGCGACCCAGGTGACTGGATTAAAGCTCTTGGATGATGGAACAACCATACTACAACGAGAACTCAACCCTGCTGGAGTACACTCTATGACCTGGAGGCAGTGTAGCTGCCTGATACTGTACCGCTAAGGCCATCTGAACAAGTGGGGCTGCCACTCAAGCTGCCCACTATCTGGTCACTGCTCAGGGTTCCACTCCCGCTCACTGTCGAGCTGCAGGTCGCTGCACCTAACCCGGTAAAGGACCGGGTAACAGTATAACTGAAGCCAGAACCCTGTAGTGGCACAGTAACCGGTGAGAGATCATCCACATAGACCGTAACCTGATCATTCGAAGAGATATCAAAGCGGATTGGAAAATCATCATTCAGAACGATATTGTAGGGATTGATGGTCAGCTCTCCAACTACTGTGCCACTATAGGTTGTGGTCGATGATGAACCACCAGAACCCTCTGATCCTTCTGATCCTTCTGATTCCTCTGATTCCTCTGATTCCTCTGATTCCTCTGATTCTTCCGATCCTTCTGATTCCTCTGATTCCTCTGATTCCTCTGATTCCTCTGATTCTTCCGATTCCTCTGACATGATTGGAGGAGTTCCGGCGCCACCTGACGTATTTGTCTCCTCTCCCTCACGGCAACCACTGAGGAGCACAGCTGCTGCAATCGACAACAAGAGAAGGCATCCCCCCCACTTATCAGGTTTTATTCTGATCACTTTAACCCTCCGTATTAACTCGGTTATACTGGCGGAATCTCTCTTATTCTGGCGAAACAGTTGGATGTGTATGTCCTGAGTTGGCCTCTTCAAGGGCGCTGCGCAATTCCATACAACGTCGATACCAGTAATCCTGGTCTGCACCTTTTGCTGAGAAACGAAACTGCTGCCAAGCCCTGATGAGCCGAAGCCTCAATCTGTCGGTATCAACTCCGGTTGTCGGTTGATAGAACTCTTTCATCCCTGCTCCCCCTTATAGAACTACTATCTAGGCAGAAACATCCTATATTTGTTTTATCTATATTGTCAATACTTTTTATATAGTTTTTTTCTACATACTTTATCTCTACTTTCGAGCAGCATCCCAGTAATCCGCACCAGATGTTATTACCCCTATCCACCTGATGCTAAGTGAGGAGATCAGCAAAGCAGAGAGGGTGTTCTCCATCCAGTCGATTAACGGCAGGATGGAACGGCCCTCAGATCAAGAGATGGTGGGACAAGAGCCCCCTCCTGGAAGATCAGGAGGGGGAGCGCTACTAAACCCCATCAATGAACATGGAGTCAGTATAAAATCCGGACTACCTTCCTCGGTTCTCGATCAGATGATCGACCACAGAGGGATCTGCCAGAGTTGAAGTATCACCCAGATTATCGAGCTCATTTTCGGCAATCTTTCTTAGAATACGTCGCATGATTTTTCCAGATCGTGTTTTGGGAAGTCCAGGCGCCCATTGGATTACATCTGGGGTTGCAATCGGTCCTATCTCTTTTCGAACCAACTGTAGAAGCTCCTGGCGGAGTTCATCAGAGGGTTCAATATCTTTGATCAAAGTCACATAGGCATAGATACCCTGCCCTTTAATATCATGGGGGTAGCCGACAACAGCCGCCTCGGCAACAGAGGGGTGCAGTACCAGTGCGCTCTCCACCTCTGCAGTACCCATTCGATGGCCTGAAACATTGATCACATCATCAACCCGGCCTGTAATCCAGTAGTAGCCGTCCTCATCCCTACGAGCTCCATCACCGGTAAAGTAGTAGCCCGGGTACATCTGGAAATAGGTCTCAAAGAACCGCTCATGGTCTCCATAGACTGTTCTCATCTGTCCCGGCCAGCTCTGAGTAATCACCAGATTACCCGATGCGGCGCCCTCGATAATGTCACCCTGCTCATCAACCAATGCAGGCTTTATCCCAAAGAAGGGCAGTGTTGCAGAACCCGGTTTGAGGTCTGTTGCACCGGGTAGCGGAGTAATCAGTATGCCGCCGGTTTCAGTCTGCCACCAGGTATCAACGACAGGAGATCGCTCATCCCCTACAACCCTGTAGTACCACTCCCAGGCTTCTGGATTAATCGGTTCTCCTACCGTACCCAGCAATCGAATACTGGAACGACTGGTCTTACTCACCATCTCATCGCCCTGAGCCATCAATGCCCGGATTGCGGTGGGTGCAGTATAGAAAATGTTAACCTGATGTTTATCGACCACCTGCCAGAATCGACTGGCATCAGGCCAGGTGGGAATCCCTTCAAACATCAGTGTGGTGGCACCATTGGCAAGTGGTCCATAGATGATATAGGAGTGGCCCGTGATCCAGCCCACATCTGCGGTACACCAGTAGATATCACCTTCATGATAGTCAAAGACATATTTGTGGGTCATTGCCGTGTAGAGCTGGTATCCCCCTGTCGTATGCAATACACCCTTGGGCTTGCCGGTTGAACCTGATGTATAGAGGATAAAGAGCGGATCTTCTGCACTCATCTCTTCTGCCGGGCAATCGGTTGACGCCTCTGCCATCAACTGGTGGTACCAGACATCCCTCTGATCATGCCAGGCCACCTCCTCTTTGGCATGCTGGACCACGACAACCGTATGGACATCAGGGCAACTCTCAAGAGCGCTGTCCACATTATCTTTCAATGCCACATTTTTGCCTCCCCGCGGGCCCATGTCAGCGGTGATAACAACCCGGCAATCAGAGTCCAGAATCCGGTCTTTGAGTGATTCGGGGGAGAAACCGCCAAATACTACAGAGTGGACTGCACCGATACGGGCACATGCCAGCATTGCTACAGCAGCCTCTGGAATCATCGGCATATAGATGGAGACCCGGTCCCCCTTGGCAACACCCCGTGATTTAAGCGAGTTCGCAAACTGACAGACTTCAGCATGAAGCTCGCGATAGGTGATTTTTCTATCTATCGAAGGATCATCACCCTCCCAAATGATAGCCACCTGGTCACCTCTGGTCTCCAGATGGCGATCAAGGCAGTTTGAAGAGGCATTCAGTGTCGCGCCATCGAACCAGGTTATCTTTGCCTGGTGAAAATCTACATCCATAACCTTATTCCATCGGCGAGACCAGGTCACAAATTCATCGGCTTGTTGAGCCCAGAAACCTTCGGGATCATCAATCGACTGTTGATACATCTTTTGATACTGGGCATCAGTAAGATGGGCGCTTGCTGCTGTCGCAGCAGATACGGGATAGGTTTTCACCTCTGACATAACACCAACTCCTCATTCGCTTTTAACTGGTTGCTATTGGTAGCAAAGGATTAATATCAATCCTTCAAACAAAAAACACTCAACACCTGGACAAAGCACGATACCATCTTACAGAGGTAAAGGGATGGTCAAAAAGAGGCGAGAATGATAAAAGATAACCATCGCCGGCCGATGCACTTAATGATGAAAATAATATCTGGCTAATGACGAGGAATTTATTGGTCTTATGGCAAACGCTGACTGCAGAGTACGAAATCAGTGGTAAATTGGTAAGTCCATTTATATTGTGCGCGTGTTTTTTGTGAGATCAAGGAGTTGTTCGTCTATTGGCCCCGCCGATCCGGTTGCCACGCCGGTCGAAGGGCTGAAAAAGGGGCGTTGTCAAAACCGGATGAATTATGTGAGATTGACATATAATACTGATGGAACAATAGTCTATAACTGATGTATGGTGACATGACAGGCCTCGAATGATTAGTGAAGTCGAGTCCTACAGGGTCAGATAAGTGGCTTACTAATGATATATAAGATGTTGACAGGGTTAAACAACATGGTAAAGTGGCCATACCAATTACGGGATTATCCGTTTTGTTGAGTAACAGAGAATTGTTGTTACTCAACAGTGGTGTGGGGTACTGCCTGCTTCACAATTACCACATTGTTACCGGTCACACCCCTTCTGGTCACCACTTGGGTATGAGACGATGCATCTGAATATCAGTCTTTTTTTGATTTTGGCAGGAATCTGGTTCCTGCTATCGGCCATGACCGATCCGCTGCTGTTGAGTCTCGGTGCTCTCTCCTCTGCTTTGGTCGTATGGATTGCCCATAGAATGGATATCGTTGACCATGAGGGACACCCTATTCACTTTAACCCCTGGCGACTTCTTCACTTCTGGGTGGTGTTGATTGGAAAAATAGTTCAATCCAACATTGAGGTCATCAAGCTTGTCTTTCACCCCCAGATGCCCATCAGCCCTACCCTGACACGAGTCACTGCCACCCAGGAGACTGAGCTTGGAAAGGTCATCTATGCCAACTCGATCACACTCACCCCGGGCACTATCTCACTTGAAGTGGATGACACCTCAATCGATGTCCACTGCCTCTGTCGTGACTATGGAGACGACCTGCACAAAGGAGAACTCGATCGACACGTTTCACGCATAGAGACAGGGAGAGATCACCCTGTGGCTGAGACAGAGGATTGAGATGATGTTTGTCGCCGGTATGATTGCAATCCTGATTGCCATGACCCTGATTCTGGTCAGGGCATTTTTAGGCCCTACGGTCTTTGACCGTATTCTTGCCGTCAACAGTTTTGGAACCAAGACAGTCCTTTTTATTGCTGTCTATGGCTTTCTAACAGGGAGGCCGGAGTTCCTTGATATCGCCCTGGTCTATGCACTGATCAACTTTATCGGCACGATTGCTGTTCTGCGGTTTTTTGAGTACGGGGATTTCACCTCCCTGGGCCAAAAGAGAGAGGATCGATAATGGTTCAGTGGTTAGTTGATCTATTGAGCTGGGCTGCTCTTCTTGGCGGCGCCCTCTTCCTTGTTGGATCTGGAATTGGCCTGCTTCGCTTCCCCGATTTCTATACCAGGCTCCATGCTGCAGGTTTGGCCGACACCCTCGGCACGGCACTCACTCTCCTTGGGCTGGGTCTGCAAGCAGGCTTTACCCAGCCTTCAGTCAAGTTGGCTATGATCCTTATCTTTATCTGGCTAACGAGCCCGACTTCAACTCATGCATTGGCTAAATCAGCTCTTCATTCAGGCCTCAAACCGAGTTCTACTCCCTCTTCAGGAGGAAAATCGTCATAGAGAACCTGGTTGATATTGTTCTGTTTACCTTTCTTGCTATTACAGCACTTGGGGTTCTCCTGCTCCGAAGTCTTTTTGCTTCGGTTATGCTCTTTAGTGCCTTCAGCCTGCTCTCGGCCGGTCTTTTTGTTGCCCTTGATGCCGTGGATGTGGCGTTCACAGAAGCAGCAGTAGGTGCCGGCATTTCCACTATTCTCGCTCTTGCCACTCTCGCCCTCACTGGCGCCCGACAGGAAGCAGGAACTCACCATAAAGTAGCTCCGCTGATTGTTGTAATCATCACCGGAAGCGTGTTGATCTACGCCTCTATTGATATACCACCGGTAGGAGATAGTCAGGCCCCTTCTCACCTCCACGTTGCTCCGCGTTATCTCAATCAATCCATGAAAGAGGTGGGCATTCCCAATGTGGTCACCTCTGTCCTCGCAAGCTATCGCGGCTATGACACCCTGGGAGAGGTAACCGTCATCCTTACTGCAGGTATTGGAGTATTAGCACTCCTTGGGGGCCGACGACGCAAAAAAGAGCGAACCAAAAGTGGTGATAAGGAGGAGTGATGGAGCATCACCATATACTCAGAACAATTACCAAACTGCTGATTCCCATCATACTGCTGTTCGCCCTCTATGTTCAGTTTCATGGTGATTTCGGTCCAGGTGGTGGCTTCCAGGCAGGAGTGATTTTTGGTTCCGGAATCATTCTCTATGGCATCGTCTTCGGCCTCGATAAGGCAATGGCCGTCATTCCACCCTCAGTTCTACGCGTGCTCGCCGCCCTGGGTGTGCTTCTCTATGGAGGAGTGGGTCTGATGGGTATATTTCTGGGCGGTCAATTTCTTGATTACAGCGTTCTCGCTGCTGAGCCTACAAAGGGCCAACATCTCGGAATTCTGTTAATTGAGTTAGGAGTCGGTACCACGGTCGCTGCAATCATGATTTTGCTCTTTTTTGCCTTTGCTGGTTTTAATCGGGAAGAGAGGGGATGAGCAATCTGGGGCTCTATAACTACTGGATTGTCATCACCCTGATGATGATCGGTTTTTATACCGTTATGGCCAGCCACAACCTGGTCAAGACCCTCATTGGTCTGAATATTTTTCAGACTTCTGTCTTTATGCTCTATATCTCATTCGGGAAAATCGCCAATGGGACCGCTCCAATCCTGTCAGAATCTCATACCCTCTATGCAAACCCACTGCCCCATGTCCTGATTCTGACAGCAATTGTCGTCGGTGTGGCAACAACTGCCCTCGGACTCGCTCTCGTTGTCCGTATCAAGGATGCATTTGGTGCGGTTGATGAAGAGACCATAACATTGGAAGAGGAGAAGGAGGAGTGACCCTCTTGGGCATAGACAACCATCTTCCAGCACTGCAAGTGGTTATCCCGCTGATGGGAGCTCCTCTGTGTTTCCTCTTGCGTCGACCCGTACTGGCCTGGGGGTTTTCAGTGGCCATCAGTTCGGCAACTCTGATCATCGCCTTTTTACTCCTCCAGACTACACTACAGACAGGCCCGCTCTCATACGCCCTGGGAGGTTGGGCAGCACCCTGGGGCATCGAATATCGTGTAGATACCTTGAATGGCTACATTCTGCTTCTGGTAACTGCAATCAGCACCCTTTCACTTCTCTATGCACGCACCAGTTTCGAACACGAAATCAACTCTGCACAACTACCACTCCTCTATGCAGGTTGGTTGCTCTGTCTGACTGGTTTTCTGGGGATGACGATTACCGGTGATGCCTTTAATGTCTTTGTCTTTCTGGAGATCTCCTCACTTTCGAGTTATCTGCTGATCAGTTTAGGTCCCGATCGCCGCTCTCTCACTGCTGCCTTCCGCTATCTGGTAATAGGAACCATAGGGGCCACCTTTATCCTGATTGCCATTGGATTGTTCTATAGCATGACAGGCACCCTCAACATGGCTGACCTTGCCATCCTGCTAAGCAAAAACACTGAGAGCCGGACATTTCATGCTGCTATTGGCTTTCTTCTGATCGGCCTGGCGATTAAGGCCGCCATCTTCCCTCTCCACCTCTGGCTGCCCAATGCCTATACCTGGGCCCCCTCCGCAGTCTCTGTCTTCCTTGCTGCAACGGCCACCAAAGTCGCCATCTACCTCCTGCTCCGGTTCCTGTTCACGGTTATTGGTGCCGAACACAGTTTCAATCTCTTCACCCTCAACCAGGCTCTCCTTCCCCTCGGGGTTCTTGCTGTTCTGATTGGTTCTGTAGTTGCAATCTACCAAGATAATATAAAGAAACTGCTTGCCTATTCGAGCGTTGCCCAGATCGGTTATATGGTGCTTGGAATCACCCTGGTCTCGCTTAGTGGACTCACGGCAACACTGTTGCACCTGTTTAATCATGCACTGATGAAAGGAGCGCTTTTCATGGCAGTGGGGGCGATCTTCTACCGTACCGGAAGTCTCAGGATTGCCGATCTTACAGGCCTGGGGCGAACCATGCCTCTCACTATGGCCGCCTTCCTGATCAGCGGGCTCAGCCTGATTGGTCTCCCATTGACTGTTGGGTTTGTCAGCAAATGGTACCTCGTGATGGGTGCTGTGGAGGCCAACCAGATGTGGCTGGCTATTATTATTCTACTGGGATCACTGCTTGCGATTATCTATTTCTGGAAGGTTATTGAAATCGCCTATTTTCACCACAAATCATCAGAAGCGCCGGTGGTTAATGAAGCCCCACTCTCGCTGTTGATCCCGACCTGGATCCTGGTTGGTGCCAATATCTATTTTGGAATTGATACTCGACTTACTGCAGGGGTTGCAGAAAAGGCCGCGTTGCTTCTCCTCGGAGGAACGCCATGATTCCCGGGCTTGAGAGCGGCAATATCGCCCTCCTTTCGATGCTGACACCACTCGCAGCCACCCCATTGATGCTGCTTCTCCATCGATATCCCAATTGGCGGGAGACAGTCAGCCTGGGAGCCGGGCTTGTATTGCTCCTTCTTGTGATCCAGCTTCACAGCGCTGGAACCACTCCACTTGAGACAACCACTCTGGCGGCACCTGTTACCGGCATCAGTATTGCACTTGCTGTTGAGCCACTTGGGCTTCTTTTCGCCACCCTGATCAGCATCCTCTGGCTGGCCACCACTGTCTACGCAATAGGATATATGCGCCATCATGATGAATCACATCAAACCCGTTTCTACATATGGTTTGCAATTGCGATAAGCAGTGCAATTGGAATCGCATTCAGTGCAAACATGTTTACCCTTTTTGTCTTTTATGAACTTCTCACCTTCTCCACCTTTCCACTGGTGACCCATTCAGGGAGCCGTGAAGCGCGACTGGCCGGAAGAACCTATCTCGGTTGGCTGGTGGGCACCTCGGTAGGGTTTCTGCTCTTTGCGATGGTCTGGACCTGGATTCTGGCGGGCACCCTTGACTTCCGCCCTGGTGGAGTACTGGCTGGCCATATCACCCCATCCCAAGGTGGAATCCTGCTCGGGCTCTATGTGATTGGAGTGGGTAAGGCCGCTCTTATCCCTTTTCATCGCTGGCTACCCGCTGCCATGGTTGCACCTACACCGGTAAGTGCGCTGTTACATGCCGTCGCCGTGGTCAAAGCAGGTGTGTTCACCATCTTGAAAGTTGTCATCTTTATTTTTGGATTTGATCTTGTAAATTCTGCCTGGAGCCAGGAACTCCTCCTCTACGCAGCCGCCACCACAATCATTATTGGCTCATTGATTGCTCTGCGCCAGGATAATCTAAAACGTCGTCTTGCCTATTCAACAATCAGCCAGCTTTCCTATATCGTTCTTGGAGCACTGCTGGTTAATTCAGCATCACTCACCGGAAGTGCGATGCATATGGTGACCCATGCATTTGGGAAAATTACTCTATTCTTCTGTGCTGGAGCCATTCTTGTGACCACACATAAAACAAAGGTGAGCGAGCTATCGGGTCTTGGTCGCCAGATGCCGATCACAATGGCTGCCTTTTTTATCGCCAGTATCAGCATTATCGGCCTGCCTCCAGCCGCCGGCACCTGGAGCAAGTGGTATCTCGCCATGGGAACCGTTGAGAGTGGTCAATGGCTGCTGCTGGGCATCCTCATGGTGAGTTCGCTGCTGAATATTGCCTACCTGTTGCCCATCCCTCTGAACGCCTTTTTAGGATCATCCGGCAACAACAAGAGCCACTTTCAGGAAGCACCAGCCCCTATACTACTGGCCATAACCTTTACTGCCGCCGGGTGTCTGTTCTTATTCTTCTGGCCGGATACACTCTATCAACTGGCAAGCTCTATCCACCTCCCTTAACCATCGATCAACAAATGAATCAACATAAAGAGACCTCTTTAAACCCTAACGACTCCTCCCACTCCAGCAGGCTGAGATGGGGGATCGGACTGTTTTTTATGTTGTGTGCAGGTCTGGTTCTGGCTGACTTCATCTTCCACCGTCATACTATTCACCCCTGGGAGACACTCTGGGGCTTTTATGCCCTGTTTGGTTTTGTAGCCTGCGTCCTGCTTGTCCTGATTGCCAAAGTGATGCGGCTTTTTCTGATGCGAAGTGAAGATTATTATGATAATCGCTGATCTCCATCCGGGACTTCCTTTCTTCCTTGGCGCTCTAGTGGTGCTGGTGACCCCTCTTCGTTATCGCTGGATCCCCCTTCTCCTCACCCCCCTCCTTGGATTCATCAATCTAATGGGATGGGAACTCGGTACAACCACTGAACTCACTTTTCTTGGGTTTACACTAAACCCTGTGAGGGTTGACCGGCTGAGTTATCTCTTTGGGATCCTGTTTCATATTGCCGCATTTTTGGGGATTCTTTTTTCACTCCATCTCAAGGACCGGATGCAGCATATTGCCGGGCTCTGCTATGCTGGCAGTGCAATAGGGGCCGTATTTGCTGGAGATCTTCTTACCCTGTTTATCTTCTGGGAACTCCTTGCCCTAACTTCATCACTGCTCATATTTGCTCGTCGGGAACCTCGTGCCTTCCGTTCAGGAACCCGTTACCTGATTTTTCAGGTGGGTTCGGGAGTCCTCCTTCTGGCCGGGACCATTGTCTATTTCAACGACTCATCCTCCCTTCTGTTTGAGCATATTGGCCTTACATCAACGGCGGGCTGGCTTATCTTTCTCGCCTTCGGCATCAAGAGCGCCTTCCCGCTCCTCCATAACTGGTTAACAGATGCCTACCCGGAAGCGACACCCACAGGCACGGTATTTTTAAGCGCATTCACCACCAAGGTTGCCGTTTACGCTTTGGCAAGGGGTTTTCCCGGGACTGAACTGCTGATCTACATCGGTGTCACCATGACCTGTTTCCCGATCTTCTATGCTGTTATCGAAAATGATCTTCGTCGTGTCCTTGCTTACAGCATGATCAACCAGATCGGTTTTATGATCTGTGGGATCGGGATTGGGACAGAACTCGCCATTAATGGTGCTATCTCACATGCATTTAATGATGTTATTTTTAAAAGTCTATTGATGATGACGATGGGAGCAGTCCTGTTCAGAACCGGCAAAATCAATGGTTCCGATCTTGGTGGACTCTATAAAAGCATGCCCAAAACAGCCGCATTCTGCCTCATTGGTGCAGCATCAATTTCGGCATTTCCTCTCTTTAGCGGGTTTGTCAGTAAATCAATGGTCATGGCCGCTGCCCTGGAAGAGGGCTATCACTGGGTATGGATCGGTTTGCTCTTTGCTTCGGCAGGGGTATTCCATCATGCAGGGATCAAAATTCCCTTCTTCGCTTTTTTCTCACACGATGCCGGAATCAGGGTGAAGGAAGCACCAACAAATATGTTGTTTGCCATGGGGCTGGCCGCACTCTTGTGTATCGGGATCGGCAGTTACCCCTGGATTCTCTATGATCTTCTTCCTTTTCCAGTAAGCTATCTCCCGTTTGATAACACCCATGTTATCGCCCAGTTACAGCTTCTCTTTTTCTCTGCTCTTGCCTTTGTCTGGCTTAAACTTTCCGGCATCTATCCTCCCGAACTGAGGTCAATAAATCTTGATTTTGAGTGGGTATACCGAAAGCTGGTGCCCACCCAATTCAGCAACCTGGTCTCCGCTTATCAACGCTTCGCAGAGATCGCCCACCGGCTGTGGGTCTATTCATCTCGAAGACTGGAGGTTGCCGGACGCCGACTCCATGGGCCCGATGGCCAACTCAGCAAAACATGGATGACGGGAAGCATGATCGTGATCGTGCTGCTGACACTGAGCGCTGTTTTACTGAAAAACTTGCTTTAGCCTGCCCACACACTGCGCTTTTGATAAACCACTCTATCTCCAGAGTGGCTCTTCGTCTGAATCCTGTTCAAGCTTCTTTATCCACTCATTATGTGCATCAAGCTCATTTTGATCGGGATAGATGACTTTTGTTTTTGTTTGCACCCCAGCCAAACTCTGATTGTTGTTTTTAGCGGTTGAGAGGGAACCGGAATCAAGCTCAGGAAGCAGGCTGGTCTGCCCCCCGGTCATGACCAGGTAGACCTCTGCCAGGATCTGAGAATCCAGCATTGCACCATGAAGCACCCTGGATGAATTATCGATCTCGTAGCGTTTGCACAGGGCGTCCAGACTGCATCGCTGACCTGGGTGGAGTTGTCGTGCAAGAGCAAGCGTATCCAGCACACTGCAGATTGATCCGATTCCGGGAAAATCCGGCCTGATCAGTTTCAATTCAGCATCTAGAAAACCAGCATCAAAATCGGCATTATGGATAATCAGTTCCGCCCCCTCCAGATAGTCGATCAGGGCCCCGGAAATTTCAGCAAACCGAGGTTTATCCTCTAGATAAGAGGTCGTTATGCCATGGACTTTTTCAGCTGCTTGATCGATCTCTCGATCAGGATTGATATAAGTCTGGTAGGTTGAACCCGTGATTCGACGGTCTACCAGTTCAACACAACCAATCTCAATAATCCTGTGGCCTTG
>Ga0207984_1000544_pt1 | contig 22182 bp, 13 predicted proteins | sample ETNtaG_30_FD_185760 | JGI IMG/M metagenome (GOLD analysis project Ga0207984, IMG submission 185760) | Marine microbial and viral communities from oxygen minimum zone, Eastern Pacific Ocean - ETNP201306PF43B (SPAdes) (version 2) | ecosystem: Environmental > Aquatic > Marine > Oceanic ...
CACCCCATTGGCATAGAGCCGCTCTTTCTGCAACGGCCCGACAAGGTCGACACGGCCCGGCATTGGGATCGTTATTGGCTTCGCTTTCGCTTCCGGCGCGTCCAGGAGAACCGGCGGGTTGCTCTTCAGCCGGCCGCAATCCAGGAGATCGCTTCCAACCGCGCCCAGGCTTTCGAAAGTGGCGCGACCGGAGGGGAAGAATGTCTTGCTCTCGACGGAGACATCGATGTCCTCTTCGCTGACTCTGAAGAGCGCTATTTCCTGAATCGCATTGTTGGCTGTCTCGCCGGTCTGACTGCCTGGCCGGGCGAGTTTGAGCCGCCGCGCCGTCTGTTCGCGAACTCTCTTCCCAAACCACGTGGCCTGCCCAGCCGGCACACGAAGTATCGGACTCGTGGTCTCGGTAATGTGATCCCAGGACGAGAGCCTCACGCCCGGCAGTCGGCCCTCGAGCGTCACGTAATTGAATGACGCTTCCGTTGGAAAGATGTCAAGGACCTTATGGTCGCCGGTGTACACGTCCGGCCAGGCCGCATGGTGGCGACCATCGTGCACCCAGGTCATCGTGACCGTGCGGCTCTTGGTATCTTTGATGGCAATGCGTTCGACCAGCAGGGGCCGGTCTGCAGCCACCACATCCGCTCCCGCCGTGTCGTAGCCCAGTTCGGCCTTCACCCGCGATGCGTGTTCATGCGCCCCTTCGGGTCTCTCGGGTGCCTTGCCCTCTTTCAGCGATTGGACCCCGCCCGCACCAAGCGCCCAGTCAAAAATGTAAAGCTCATCGATCCCTTGTTTCGCACGCAAAGTGACCGCGTGAGGCGTCAGAAGATTGGCCCAGCCCCGGTCATCTGCCCAATCTTGAGAGGCAAGTTTGCCGTCCACATAGAAACGGGTTCCGAAATTACGATCCCATGTGATCGCATAATGATGCCATTGCGAGAGATCTACTGTCGCCGCGTTGAATCGCGCCCCTCGAGCCCGGCCCCCGAGATCCAGCACCCATGGCCGGATGCTCTCGCCCTCGGCCATTAGCACAACCATCCAGTGATAGAACCCCCACTCCCTCGATTGCAGCTGCAGGTACGGATTACGGGCAAAGAAAGCAACCGTACCACGCTCAGCGTTCACATTGCCGGCCGCCCGGTAGGTCAGGCGGCCGCTCCAGGCTTTGCCGATGACGCCATCGATCTGTTTGCCGGAATTCCTGATGCCATCTTCCGGCATGCGGCCGGCAAATTGATCCGGGCTGGCAGATTCGTTGAAGGAAGCGTACAAGAGGATGCCTTCGACGGCCTCAGCAGTCACCGGTTCATTAGTGACGAGTACGACAGCCAGAATCTGGATGGCCCGGCGAAGGATCTTCATGTTCATCTCACTCAGTTTGAATCCCTCAGTTTCAATTGCCTACCTTCGAGAGGATCTGCCCCGAATGCAACCGATATGACACCCGCCGAACACTTTGAGAGGGACGGATTCTGGATCACACCAGAACCGATATTCTCCAAGCATGAGCTGGAACGGTTCACGAATTCCATCCGGGACGTCATGACTAAGAAGTATGAATCCGGCAGACGTCCGATGGCCGGCCGGAACTTCCCACGCTTGACCGACCCGCAGGGCCTGATCCAGATCAGCAATATCTGGTGGACCGGAGGGGCGGTGAAAGAACTGGCCCTGGATGCGCGCCCAGGCAAACTCGCTACAGATTTGCTGGCCTGTAATGGCGTCGTCCTCTGGCACGATCAGTTGCTCTATAAGCCTCCCTTAATGGATAAGGAAGGACGCTCGGGCAATGTTGGTTTTCATCAGGATTGGGATTACTGGCAGGTCTGCGACCGTCCGGACATCGTGACCGCATCGGTCGCCCTGGTCGATGTGAGCCGCGACAACGGGGCACTGATGATGGCTCCCGGCAGCCACAACTGGGGCAGCATGGGATTCAAGGTCGGCGAACTTGCCGTCGAGGAGAACAGGCACCGCATCCGCGATCCTGAGGGCCGCAAGGCAGAGCTCGTTTACTGCGAAATGCCGGCCGGCTCGGTGAGCTTTCACCACTGCAAAACTCTCCACGGCTCCGGGCCCAATCACACAGATTCACCCCGAATCTGCGTGTCCATCCACTACCTTGCCGAGCACGTCCGATACAACGCATCAAGAGGGGCAACTCACACCAACCTGCAGATATGTCCCCGAGAAGATGGCGAGCTCTTTCGAGGTGATCAGCACCCGGTAATCTTCAGCCGGTGAGAGCGTAGCCACAGGCTGCCAGCCTGTACGCTCATATCAATTTAACTCGGCTCACAGGCTGGTGGCAGCCTGCGGCCACAGTATGCATGCGCATCCGCGCTCGTAGCAGCAGCCTGCAGCTACGATTTTCAAAACATCCAACTCTTGAGAAATGTACCTCAGCAGTTGATAAAGACCTCAAGCCACACGACCTGCCAGGTTTCATCGCGTGCGGACCGGATCTTTATCTCGTTATGCTTCTGGCGTAGTGCAGAAAGCGGAAACTCGAACTGCAGCATCCGCAGCGCAGTGTCCGCCACATTCCAGACTACGCCATCGCCTTCATGCTCTGGCGGCACCGAGCGACTCCTGTCAGTCAGATCTTCCACGGGAATCGTTGCTGATCCATTGAGCTCGACCTTCAAGTCTGCACTGGCAAGAGCACCTTCCCCATCAAGACCGACGCGTACGACGCCTTTGCCTTCGCGGCCGGCCGGTCCGGTATGGATATGAAAGGTCTCTGAAGAGCCCGCCCCCACCATCCTCGGCAGCGGCTCGTCGAACTCGATGCCTGGCGGCACCGTGTTGCGAAGGGTGAGCACGTGTCTTCGCGGGCCAGCCATGGCTGTCTCCATTTCACCGCCCTCGGACAACAGTTCTTTATGAGTCCTCTCAACCGTTCGGTTGCCATCATCGGCCTGCAGAAAGAAACGAAAATCTTTAGGCTCGTTGAAGTGATTGAAGAGATAGATCGCGTCCGCACCGCGACTGAGCATGGAGGCCGAGAAGCCGCGGAGTGATTCCGGTGTACTCTTCATTTTTGCTCCGTTGCTTGTGCACCGAACCCAGAGGTCAGAGCCAGCAGCGAGGCGGAATGGGCGATCGCGTGCGCCAATCTGTTCGCGCCAGGCTTCCATTGGCATGTCGAAATCGGTGGGCATCCAGACCGCGGTTGGGATAAGGATGTCTACCAGGCCTTCTCTGGCCCAGGTAACCGCGTCAAGGCCAAACCCGGCCGCGTGTTCAGGGACGCCCGGCACTCTTACCGCGATGCCCAGCTTTCGACCAAGCCTGTCGGAACATCTGTCCGCGGCCTGCCGAACATTTCTCATGAATTCAGTCAGCCACTTGCATCCGGCCTCTGCCTGATCGGGCTTGAAGAATGGGGGTCCGCGCATCCAGTCAAGCTCAACGCCATCAATTTCATATTGCTGCAGAAACTCCACGACCAGCTCGAAGTGATAATCCCGGACTTCTGAATGAGCGAAGTCGAAAGTCCCTTTGGGTGACAGCCGCAGTTCCGGATGTTCCCACCAGCGGGGGCAGGCGATTTCCGGGTTGTGCAGGTTATGCCAGTCGTTCATCCGCATCGAGAGCCATGGCGAGATTCCCTTCTCACGGCAGCGTTGTATGCAGATTTCAAAAACATCCACACCGGCCCGAACAGCCCGCCAGGCAAGCATCCAGCCGCTGCCTTTGGGATCAGGTTCTGGTATGTCCCAGAATGAGCTCCACACTTTGCTCTGATAGCAGGTGCGCTGGTAATTAGCGTTCAGGAAGATGTGCGTGACCTGAGTGTCCGCATATCGATCGATGACGTTCTCGAATCCCTCACGCAACAGCGTCGCGTCGTCAAAGGTCTCTTCGTTGAAGTCCAGTGTGGTGGGATCAAACAGTGAGTCGGCAGAAAGGTTGACTATCATTTGGATGGAAAGAATGCGATTGGATATCCGCAGCTTGGGAAGGCGAAAGATCTGAGGAGTGAGATCAAAGCGCGGTGTTAAGCAAGCGGATCATCGAACCAGTTGTTCAATCGCCCGCGCAACCTCCATACGCCTCTCTTCGACCGTTCTTGGATCCTTCGTAAACGTCACCATGTCTGAAGTGATCTCTGCCGGGACTTCGAGCAAGGCTTCAAATTCTTCACGTTTCTTCTTTGACAGCTTGTCCCCTTTCTCCTCAAGCAACTTTTTCAGTATCGCCAGGTATTCGTAATCCTCGATACCGTCTCGGAGCATTTCCCATCGGATGCTGTCGACCGGGCCGTCCAGAATGGGGCGGCCCGGTTTGCCGTCTGCTGCAGATTCGGGCGGGTAGATGAAGCGCCCGTCGCCGTTGCCCCAGGCCCTCTTGGTGCCTGCGGGGGTTGAGTAGCCGGAGACCCAGCCCATGGGGTCTTCGTATGGGTTTTGAAGACTGTCCGGATAGGCCGCGGAGCTCGTCCAGTAGTTGGTGGTCCAGACGAGGATGCCTTCGATTTTGCGCTGCCAGGTTTGCCAGAGCCAGACGCGCAGCTCGGTTGCCGGGTGGTCGATGAAGAGCGTGCAGTAGGGCGCCTTAGGGCCGGTGCAGACGTACCACCAGAATGCTTCGCCTTCGGCCCTTCGGGGCTCAGAGGTCTCGTGGTCGTAATGATGGGATACCGGGCACCACAGGTTCGGGCCGCCGATGAGGCCGGGCTCGACCTGTTCGGTCAGCATGCGCCGGAGCTTGGGCGCGTGCTGCTTGAGCTTGCGGAAGCCGTTGCTGACGAATTCGTAGTCCTTTGGATCCGGCTCATCGAACCAGTACACGAATGCTTCATCGAGCCAGCCCTTCTCTTCAAGGTGGTGCTGGACGGCCCTGCAGTAGCTGCTGAAGGCTGACTTGTATTGCGCCGAACGTTCATCGTATCCGAGAAGGCTCGGCTCGTACCGTGCATGGAAGCTGCCGCCGCCCAGGCCGGGAATGCTGAGGCGAAACGAATTGAAGTGATACGTGGAAATCGCCTTCTCCATGGACTTGTCCCAGGCAGACCAATCCAGCTCCGGTTTCAGTTGATCCGGACTGAGCGGCTCGAAGCCGCGCTCGCCGAGCTGTTCTTTGCCATCGGGAAGCGATTGCAGTGAGAGATCGTCGTAGTGAACGGCGCCGGTTCTCGAGCCGTCTTCCGAATAGAGGGTGGCCCACAGTGTGAACTTCACGAATGCGGCGTTTTTTGGAAAGCCCCGGATCTCACGCACAAACTCCGACCACTTGCCGGCGCCAGACACTCGCATGTCGTTGTTTCTGCCGGACATCCACACTCCCTCCGCATCGTGGTGATTGAGCGTAACGATGAACTGATGGCCCTTCTTCGCCTTGAACCAGAACTGCAGCTTGAACCCATCCTTCGGAATGGGAACGAGTCGATTGAATCGAGCGGAGACCAGCCCGTCGGTCCTGGTGTCATCTAGCAAGAGAGAAGCCTTGCCGCTGTGTCTTTCGTTGAGGTCTCGCTTGCCCCCGGTGAATCCAGCGGTCGGCCATGTCACTTTGAGCCGGTCGAGGGGCGCGGGGTCGTAAGGCGAGATGTGATGTTCGCTGAAGTTCTCAAAGTATTTTTCGAGCACGTCCCGTCTCTGTTCTTCGTTCGTGATGTTCTGGTAGCGCCATACGCTGTTCGGTCTGAAACCGAAGGCGGTCGCGCAGGTCATCCGGTCCGGAAGTTCAAAATTGAAGACATAGACGTGGAACGGAATCTCCCGCAGATAGCCCTTGGCTTTCAAAAGGATTTTGCCTTTGTGCAGGCCCGGCTTGGCGTCTCGCGGGGCCTTCACCCGAATCCACAGGGGCTGATTCTGATTCTTGCTCAGAGACAGTTTCTCGAAGGGCGGCAGCGGATCGGGCCAGAGCCCGGCCGTGCCCGTTCGGTCGGTGGGCTGAGTCACTTTTACATATCGGACTTTGAGGATCTCGACATCTGCCGACGCGATGACGCTGCCGCGAGGACCGGCCAGGTCGGTGGCTTCGACAGTGAAATCCGCAATATCTCTCGATGGCCTGAGCACGAGCTGCGCGGCCTCTGTCTCATTGCGAGCCGCTCGAATCAGTAGTGCCGGCCCTCTCTCGACGGGCGGTTGCCGTGTGCTGCTGATCTTCCATCCGGAAGACGCGCCCCAGATGCTGATGTCGCCATCCGAGCCGGGGAGCAATCTGCCGAATCCGACTTGATACAGCGATGGAACGAGCAGGGACGTCTGCGCTATGAACGGGCTGTCTTTGCCCAGGCTGAGGGTGAGAAGGAATTCGCCCGCGTCCGGCACTTCATAAGGGAGCTTCAGAACATTCTTGCCACGACGCAGCGCGGCCTTCGTCTGGTGTCTGCGAGCCCTGTTCGTGGCAGATTCTTTCAGCACAATCGTTGGCTCGATCTCGATTCGTTGATCTGTCGTGTTCGTGATGTTGAGTTGGATCTGATTCCGCGCGCCGGGAAGGCCCTCACCCAGAGAGACGACATCCACCACCAGCCGTTCATCGCCTTTGCTGATCACAAGGTAACGTGTCGAGCCGGTCAGATTTGGAACCTTGCCCAGAAGATCGGCCACATACATGCACCGGTTGATCTGTAAAGAACCCGGGTCAGATTTATCACCAAGCTCTTTCGCCCCCATTGAGCGGAATCGCAGACGAATGAGCTCTGCGGGAAACAATGATTTGGGGATCTCATACTCGAACGTGCCGAGCTCACCAGCCTCACCGATCTTCTGCCATTCACCCTTGCCCGCGGCCTCTACTGCGAGTCGGCCCCCGCTGCGATAATTGATTGTGAATTCAACTCGTGCGGACCTCTGACGATGCCTGCCGGCCTGCAGCCGATACACGACCTCGCTGCCGCTGCCAAAGACCCAGCGGTCGGTATTAAAGTGACAGTTGTGGTACTCCAGCGGCCGGCTCTGGTTGCCGATATGAAAGGGCGCCTTGAAACGATATTGACCTTCCTCGATCAACTCGCCCTCGCCAAGGAAGACTTTGCCGTCCTGGCTGCCAGTGTAGATGGGGCTGGCTTCGGTGAGCTCGATGTCATCAAACGCGACCGAGCCTTTCGTGTGCCATTGTCCAAAACGGAGCCAGCTCGAGTCAGCAGAAGGCTGTCGTGGCGTTATGAAGTACGTCGTGTACGTATTCCAATTCGAAGGGATGGAGCGGAGATCGCGATTGCAGAAGATGGGGCCGGTGATCGGCGTGCCGCCGCTCGCATCGATGCTCTTTGCTTTGAATTGAATGCGATAGACCCGATTGGCCTTGAAGGGAAGGTTTTCTGAGCGCCAGAAATTGGTGTCCTTGCCATTGCCGGTGACCGAGATGCACTCTTCTTTGCCGAGCCATTGCCCTTCACCACCTGAGAGCGTCCAGCCAACGGGTTGATCGCCATTGGCCTGATCAAAGAAGGAGTTCTTTAAAGTGATTTGCTCGGCCTGGCAGGCCAGCGAGGTGAGTGCAGCGAGGATGGTTAAGTGATTGAACATCGTCAGTGGGGTTGTGATGAATGAAGAACTTTGGAATCACCGGTAGCGTTGGGCGATCTCCAAATCCTGACTACGCTCAACCTCGAGAACATTCAACTCGCCTGGTGTGGGCCATGACTGAGGTGCCCGGTGAGCGACAGGACGCACGCTGTACGATTGCCGCGCGATTGCTGGCCTCTCGTGAGCAGCATTGACATGAGCTCAAACTTGACAATCCTTGGCCTGAAGCACAATCAGCGGATTGTCTTTCGTTTCTTTCCTGGAGTCTCAACCTTCTGATGATTTCGCATATCCAGAATCAGATTAGAAGTCTGGCCTTGGTCATCGCCAATCTCCTGTTACTGATATCCCCCCGTGAAGCACTCACAGCCGATGAGGTCATCGTACAATTGCAGCCTGTGTATCTCGAAGGCTGCACGGTGTCTTCCGGCTCGATTCGGCTGTCGGATCGGTTGAGAGCGCAGGAGGAAGGCAAATCGATCGTGATCGAAGGCGAAAACGCCAGCCGCATCGTGTTTCAAAAAAAGAAGACGCAGACAGTGACAGAGGACACCCCGGAAGGAAAGCGCACGATCAAGAAGCCTTGGGAGCCGCAAGCTGAAAAGGGCGCGTCGAATGGCAAGTACATTGATTGGGTCGAAAACGCGGAGTTCAAGTTTCTGGTTCTGAAGCCTGGACGTTACATCCGCTGGATGCGGTATGCGGTGCCAGGGCCGAGCTTCTTTCACAAGGAATCCATCGATTCAGAAGCGCCATTCTGGGATCTCGAAGAAGTCGGCGACGTACCAAAGCTTGCCTGGCAATGGAAGCCGTGTGAGGTGAGGTATCAGGCGCCTCGAAAGCGAGTCTATTACGATCTCGAGCGTGGCGAGCACTCCCTGAAACTGCACACCTTCTACAATGGTGCGCGACTGGATAAAATTCTGTTTACGACGGATCCGGAATATCGACCAGAGGGAGTCGGCCCACCTGAAACACCAGAGATCGTGCCAGCCAAAGGCATGGTGGAGTTGTCCTCGCTGAAGCTTCCCGGCAGCCGCGCCTGGGGGCGTTTGTTATCGGTCATCGAGAAGAACGGCGGAGATGTTCGCCTGGAATTCAGTGTGGATGGCGGCAAGACGTTCGCACCCATTGCGGCGGACGGCAGGTTACCGGCCTTAAAGACAAGCGAAACGCCACAGATGCCTCTCAGGCTGCGGGCCTTGCTGACTCGTTCGCAGGACGGAAAGAGCCCGGTCTTGAAAAACCCACGGGTCGTTTTTACCCCGAATCCAGAGCGCATTGTCACTCTGAGCAATGACAAGGTGGTCATTCGTTTTGACCGGAAAAATGGAAAACTGCTCGGCCTGGAAAACCGCAAACATGGAGCAGTCAGCCAGCTCTGGATTCCTTCCTCGCTCTTTACCGTTTCCCTGAAGAGACCGAACGACCCGGATATCAGAGTGCTCGCGCATGATGACGCTGTGCTTAAGGATGTGACGGAGGAAAAAACTGCGAATGGTGCGAAGACAGTGTTCGAGTACTCGCTTGCCGGCGGTCAGATTCGACTGAACTTGACGTTCGCACTGAGTGGGGACGAAGAATTACGCTGCTCGGCTAGCATCGCAAATCGCATGGAGGAGACAGATGTAATTCGTCTCAAATTTCCGATTCTTGAAGGTATTCGGCTTGGCGAAAAGTCTGAGGACGACGTGCTGGTCGTTCCGCAACATGCGGGTCGCATTGTTAAGAACCCATCGAAGGCAGGTATCGTATCCCTGAAATACCAGGGCTCGGCATCGATGTGCTGGGAAGACCTCTCCGATGCAGAAGCGGGAGTTTATCTTGCAGCCTACGACCCCGAACTGCGGAACACGGCGATTGAGTGCCGTCCAAGTAAGACATCCGGCCGCGTCGACATGTGGCTGGAAAAAGCACACCGAATCAGGGCGCGATTTGGTCGCACACAATACGACTATTCTGTCGCCATTCATGAGGGAGACTGGCATAGAGGCGCGGATCTCTACCGCCGCTGGTTCTACGAAAATATGGGGCGGGCGGAACACCCTGACTGGCTTCGCAATGCGGACGGTTGGCTCGCCTTCATGATCATGAACAGCGCTGCGCCGTTCAGAACGCTGCCAAAATGGTACGACATCGGCCGATGGCACGGGATGAACTTTCTGCAGTGCTGGGGGCAGGCCAACAAGCCCGTTGGGAACTGTTGCCCTACCTATTATTACCCGAGCCCGTTCTTCGGAACAGTCGAGGAATTCGCCGCGGCCAACAAAGCGGTACGCGATGCAGGCGGGCACATCGGTTACTACTTCCACAGCCAGTCACTCAATCGTTTTAATCTTTCGATGCCGTGGATTCACACGGAAATCGACCGCAAATTGATCCCTCGATATTTACAGCCGCCGACCTATGACTTCTTCTTCCGCAACGCACTCGTCGGCCCGGATGGAAAGATGCCCGGCCCGCCCAACTACAAAGCGTTCTGGCAGCGTAAAAACGCGGGCAAGCATGCCAACGATTTTCCAGGGATCGTGCCTTGGAGCGACGAGTGGCAGAACTACATCGAATTCTGGGCGGTCTGGCAATACGCCGCCCAATGGCACGCCGACACCTTTTATTTCGACGTCATGGGCGTCAGCCACAGCAAAGAATCATTCAATCCCATGCGTGACGAAAACGGTGAAGGGTTGACCGGCCAGGGAATGCTCAACCTCGTGCGCAACGTGCTGACAAAATCCAAACCATACGCGCCGGAGGCCGTCGCGTCGGGTGAGGGTTGCGCAGATTCGTATGGCCGGATCGGTTTTCACATGGTCAGCGGTTTCGCCAAATCGCCGGAGGTCTTTCGCTACACGCTGCCAGACCAGATCCTCTATCACGGGCATCTCAATACCGGGCACGCCACGCCACGAGCCGTTTTCGAAAAGGATCACCTTTACGGTATGCGGTATGACCTGCTGATGCGCGGCAGCTACCCGCGAGAGCTGATCTTTCTGCGCAAACGTTTCAAGTCCTGGCTATATCCGGCCCGTTACATGGACGAAGAGGGTTTGAAGGTTGGCGGCGTTGCCGTACAGGCAAAGCTTCATCTTCTTGACACCGATGAAGCGAAGGGATGTCTGGTAACGATTCTGAACCCGGGCGGTGAAGAAGGCCTCCAGGGCAGCGTCTCTCACAGCATTCTCTCTGGTGCCAAACACGCACTTACCTTCAGGATGTGGAATGACCCAATGCCGGCCACGTTTCAAAATTCGGAGGATGCTGTCACCTTTAAGATTCCCAAGGCACGAGTAAGCGCGGTGTTGCTGGTGGAGCGCGCGACAGGCTCTCGCTCAGTGCATGCGACGGCGCGCTTCCATCGTGAGCCGAAAGGAGCGGGCATCTCGATCACGGTGGTCAATCTGTCCGGCAAAGAAACGACGAGCAAGGTGAGCATCCTCGATGACGACGGGCTGGGCCTTTCAAAAGAACCTGTCACTCTGGCAACGGTGCCAGGTAAGACAACGCATCATTTTGTCGACCTTGGCCCGCCCAATCAGATGCACCTGCGGAAGTACGTGAAGGTCTCGGTCCGCACGGGCGAACACAGCAAAGAGTTTGAAGTCCCCGTCGGCCCGATCCTCCTGAAAGATGGAACCTTCGAGAGCCAACCTGCCGGAGACAAATCCCGTTCCATGTTCATCGACGATTCAGACGCGGCCACGGGCAAGCAGAGCCTGTGCCTCCACAATCCGGTGGGCGGGCATCTTGCAGATGCAAGTTTCCTGGACGTCAAGCCGTCCACACGCTACCGAATCAGCATGAAGATTAAACGCACTGCGATCCACAGCATCTACGCCATGCTCTGGATGGCCCGAGCGGATGCACGGCAGCGCGGAATGAAGACACTCGGAGGCTACGCCGGCAAACTGAACGAATGGCAGGAGTTTTCGCAGGAATTCGAAACGCCGGAAGACCTGTACGCGCTGCGCCTCTATTCCTACAACCGCCTGAAGAACGCCAAAGCCTGGTACGACGACATCCTCGTTGAAGAACTCGGACCGGCCAAAGTAAACGCTGATTGATGCGGTCCAGCCCGCATCAGGGGATTAAGGAGGCCCTTTCCTGTTGCTCGAAGTTACCAATTCGGGTCGTGGAATCCGAATCAACGACTAACCTCTAGGCGCGACTCTATGACATCTCCGCGCCGCGCGAAGATGTTGGAGTGGTTGCTGGGTGCGTCAGCGTCTCGCCGACGTAGCGACCAGGTTGCGGCCGCAAGGCAGCCTTAAGCAACACAGTCCACAGAAAACAGGAAATGACATGATACTTCGAGCTCTGCCAACGTTTGCGATCCTGCTGTCGTGCCACCTTCATGCCCAGACGAAACCAAACGTCATACTCATCATCACTGATGACCAGGGATACGGCGATGTCCACGCGCACGGCAACTCCATGATCCAGACGCCCAACCTGGATCGTATGCACAGCCAATCCATCCGGCTGACGAATTTCCACGTCGACCCGACATGCGCACCCTCCCGCTCGGCACTTATGACCGGTCGCTACTCCACGCGCACTGGTGTGTGGCACACGATCATGGGACGCTCCCTGATGGATTCCAACGAAGTCACAGTCGCCGAAACCTTCAAGGCCGCCGGCTACAAAACCGGTATGTACGGCAAGTGGCACCTCGGCGATAATTATCCAGTGCGGCCGCATGACCAGGGTTTTGAGGAAGTCTTCTATCACGGCGGAGGCGGCGTCACCCAGACTCCCGATTACTTCGGCAACAATTACTTCGACGACACTTATTTCCGCAATGGCGTTCCCGAAAAGACGAACGGCTATTGCACCGATGTCTGGTTCGGCGAAGCCATGAAGTTCATCGAGAAAAACAAGAGCAAGCCGTTCTTCACCTACATCACCACCAACGCTCCGCACGGCCCGTTCCTGGTCGCGGACAAGTACAAGCAGCCCTACATCGACAAGGGCGTCCATTCCTCGATGGCCGCCTTTTACGGCATGATCACCAACATTGATGAGAACCTTGGCAAGCTGAGGGCCAAGCTCAACGAACTGAATCTCGAAGAAAACACCATCCTCATTTTCATGACCGACAACGGCTCAGCCATGGGTGAAGGCGGCCGTAGAAGAAAGAAAGGCACAAAGAAGCAACAGGCCAAAGAATCCCCAAACAAGTGGAAAGGATTCAACGCGGGCATGCGCGGCAAGAAGGGCTCTGAGTACGAAGGCGGACACCGCGTGCCGTTTTTTGTTCACTGGCCGAAGGGCGGGTTTACCGGCGGCCGCGACGTCAACACCCTCGCGGCTCACATTGATGTCCTCCCAACCCTCGCGGATCTCTGCGGCATTGCTAAGCCGAAGGACGTCAAGCTCGATGGGATCAGCCTTGCCGGGCAGCTCAAGGCCAGCCCCGATCCAGATCCCGATCGCACGTTGTTCGTGCACTCGCAGCGGATCGAGTTTGTTCAGAAAGGACGCAAAAACTCGGTCATGACCAGGCGATGGCGACTGGTCAACAACAGAGAACTCTACGACATCCATGAGGATCCCGGCCAGACCAGGAACGTCGCGGACGCGCATCCTGAGGTTTTCAAAACTCTCAACCAGAGCTACGACGGCTGGTGGGAGAGCCTTTCACCGGTATTTGATGGATACGTACGTATTGGTCTGGGAAACGACGCGGAAAACCCGGCCAACCTCACCTGTCACGACTGGCACACCAACGGCAAACCCGTCCCCTGGAATCAGGGCCACATCCGCAGGGGCCCATTCAACAACGGTTTCTGGGCGGTCGATATCGAACGCGCCGGCAACTACACCATCACCCTCCGCCGCTGGCCGAAGCAGGAGAAAAAATCCGTCGAAGCAGTTTCTGCAAGAATCAAAATCGCCGGCCAGGAATCCGAAACCAAAGTGACCGAAAAAGCCACCGGTGCCCAATTCAAACTCAAGCTCGAAAAAGGCCCGGCCAAACTCGAAACCTGGCTCACCACCAAAGACGGCAAAGTGAGGGGCGCATACTTTGTCGAGGTGGAATACGCCGGCCAGGGGTAGGGGATTAAGGCCTTCATCCATCAACCATCAACCATCAACCATCTCTTCCCCCATGGAACTCATCAGAATCCCTAAATTCAGCGAGAACATGGACGAGGCCACCATCGTCGAGTGGATGAAAGCCGAAGGTGACGCCATCGAACAGGGCGACCATCTACTCACCGTCATCACCGACAAGGCCGACGTCGAAATGGAAGCTGAAACCGCCGGCACTCTCTTGAAGATTGTCGCCGAAGAAAAGAGCAGCGTCCCAGTCAGCTATGTCGTAGGCCTGATCGGATCGCCCGACGAAGAACTCCCCGACCACGAAGCCATGAACAAAGAAGCCCGGGCCCAATTTGCCGCCAGCAACGAAGGACTCGACAAGCCGGCATCGCCCAAAGAGAAGCCTGCAAGACCCGCGCGAAAAAGCACCAGGGTCCCGGCCACCCCCAAAGCCAAACGTCTCGCCAAGAAGAACGGAATCGACCTCGCTGCCGTCCTCGAATCTGCAAACGCAGATGGTCCAGTCACCGAGGAGATGGTGCAGGCCTATGTGGAAAGTAATGAGCAATAAGTAAGGAAGACTGGAGTAGTGGAATGATGGAATGTTGGGATGTAGGAATGATGGAAGACGGGAAGACTGAATAGCTGGATGATTAATGGGCTGTTGAATTCAAAATGAACAGAAGCCGGACGAGTCGATCGCAGCGAGAAGAGTCCACCACCATAAGCACCCGATCACCCCCACTTTTTACTTATTCATCTACTCCTTACTCCTTACTTATTACGCATTACGTAATACGCCTCCCATGATCATCGGCTGCGGCATAGACATCGTCGAGCTCGAACGCATCAAAGACATGATCGATCGCCACGGAGAGCGCGCGACCAGAAAGATCTTCACCGATGCCGAGATCGAATACTGCCACGAAAAGAGGAAATACTGGCAGCACTTCGCCGGACGTTTTGCGGCCAAGGAGGCGGTGGCCAAGGCGCTTGGAACAGGGATCCGAGATGGGATTGCCTTCAGGGACATCGAGGTTACATTGGATGACCTCGGCGCACCCCGGATAGTGCTTTCAGGGGGCGCCAGAAAACGGGCAGACGAACTGGGCGTCATCAACGTGCATCTCTCCATTTCGCATGGCGAAGACTACGCCGTCGCCCAAGCCATCGCTGAAGGCTCGTGAATCAGGAATCACTCAGAGGTTTCACATTTCCGAAAGACTCTCATGTGCCACGGGTTACTTGCCAACCCGCGCTAAATTGTCTAGCACGGGTTCGCAAGCAGCCCGTGGCACATGGTCATTTCTCGAAAGGTGAGGTCATTTTTTGACGAGGGCCGTCAGCCTCGACGCAAACACAATCAATCCATTATTCCCACATGCGGAGGATCTAACATTGGAAGCGTTTGATTACGCCAAACCCAGCACACTGAACGAAGCGCTGCAACTGGCAACTGAAGCCAACGGTGGCGCGCTCATGCTCGCCGGAGGCACGGACGTCATCGTCCAGCTTCGGGAGGGCCGTAAGTCATGCAGCTTACTGATCGACATCAAAGCCATTGACGAGGTCAATGAGTTTTCCTGCAACGAAGACGGCCTCACTATTGGCAGTGCGGTGCCGGTCTACCTGATCACTGCGAACGAAGCCATCCGCAGCGCGTTCCCTGGTCTCGTTGATGCCATTGGGCTTGTCGGTGGCACTCAGATTCAGGGCCGTGCCTCGGTCGGCGGTAACCTTTGCAACTCCTCCCCGGCCGCGGATACCATCCCGGCCCTGATCGCGCACCAGGCCACCGCCGTCATCGCGGGGCCAAAGGGCACCCGTGAAGTTGCCGCCGAAGATTTCTGCGTTGCCCCTGGACAAAATGTGCTGGAGCAGGGCGAAATTCTGCTCTCGATAAAAGTCCCACCGCAGCCCTCAAATGGAGGCGCTCACTACCTACGATTCATCCCACGCAACGAGATGGACATCGCTGTCGTTGGCGTAGGCGCATGCATCGAACTCGACGAATCGGGCGACAACTTCGTCTCCGGCCGCATTGCTGTCGGCGCCGTTGCCCCCACCCCGCTCTACGTCCCGGAAGCCGGAGAAGCCCTTGCTGGCCAGCCGGTCAACGATGAAACAATCGAGAAAGCCTGCGCCGCAGCCAAAGCCGCAGCCAAGCCGATCTCCGACATGCGCGGCTCAGCCGCACAACGCATCCACCTCACCGGTGTTCTGACGAAACGCGCCATCAATAAAGCAGTAGAACGGGCCCGGCAGTAATCCATCAACCATCAACCATTAACCATATCTTCCCCATGTCCAAGAAAATTCACGTTCAGACAACCATCAACGGTGAAGAGATCGATTTCCTTTGCGAACCCCGCAACAGCCTCCTCGAAGTTTTGAGAGACAATCTCAAACTCACTGGTTCGAAGGAAGGCTGCAACAACGGCAACTGCGGCGCGTGCAATGTCATCATGGACGGCCGCCTGGTGAATGCGTGCTGCGTGCTTGGTGTCGAAGCCGAGGGCGCTGATATCACCACCATCGAAGGCATCGCCGAACCTGACTGCCTGCATCCCGTTCAACAATGCTTCCTTGAAGATGCCGCGCTCCAGTGTGGCGTCTGCACGCCGGGCTTCATCGTCTCGGCCAAGGCGCTGCTCGACAGCAATCCAGATCCATCTGAGTACGACATCCGATACTGGTTCGCCGGCAATCTCTGCAGGTGCACCGGGTACGACAAGATAGTCCGCGCTGTCCAACACGCCGCGGAACGAAAGAGGGAGACCGCAGATGTCTAGTGAAACCAGCGGCAGCAACGGCTACAAGGTCATCGGCACTCGGCCGATTCGCCACGACGGCATCGATAAAGTCATCGGTCGCGCAGTTTACGGCCAGGACGTTTCACTCCCCGGCATGCTGCACGGCGCCATCCTCCGCAGCCCGCATGCGCACGCCACTATCAAGAGCATCGATACGAGCGAAGCCGAAGCACACCCGGGCGTCAAGGCCATCATCACCGCCAGGGATTTGCCCGCGCTCGCGGATCAGTTGTCGGACCTGGGAGAAAACGTCGTCAACCTTCGCGACGTCAGCACCAACATCCTTGCCGCGGGCAAGGCGCTCTACCACGGCCACGCGATCGCTGCTGTCGCGGCGACCACTCTGAATGCTGCGCAGGAAGCAGTGCAGAAAATCAAGGTCGAGTACGAGGTACAACAGCCTGTGCTGTCCGTTCAGGACGCACTCGCCCCGGACGCGCCTCTTTTGAACCCGGAAAATAAGACAAAATCGCTTGGTGAAGACACAGAAGAGCCGAGCAATATAGCGTCCTATTACCAGCACAAGAAGGGCGATATCGACAAAGGCTTCGAAGACGCGGACGTCATCTTCGAGCGTGAATTCGATACAGCTACCGTCCACCAGGGCTACATCGAGCCCCACAACGTGGTCGCCCAGTGGAATGCGGACGAAAGCGTCATCATCTGGTGCAGCACTCAGGGCTCCTTCACGGTACAGAGCCAGGTGGCGGATCTCCTCAACATGCCCGTATCCAGGGTGCGGGTCATCCCGACCGAAATCGGCGGAGGCTTCGGCGGAAAAGTCCAGGTTTACATCAAGCCGGTCGCGGCCGTCCTTTCGAAGCATACCGGGCGCCCCGTCCGCATGGTGATGGATCGCCACGAAGTCTTCCAGGCCACCGGCCCTGCGCCCGGTTCAAACATTAAAATAAAGCTCGGCGCTACCAACGACGGCAAACTCGTCGCGGCCTACGCGTACCTGGCATACGAGGCCGGTGGCTTCGCCGGCTCAGTGGTCGGCGCGGCCGGCACGTGCGTGTTTGCCTGTTACGACATTCCGAACGTGCAGATCGACGGGTACGACATCCTCTGCAACAAGCCGAAGACTTCGGCCTATCGAGCCCCCGGCGCGACCAACGCCACGTTCTGCACGGAAGCGGTCATCGATGAGATCTGCGAAAAACTTGAAATCGATCCGCTGGAATTTCGTAAGAGGAATGGAGCAAAAGAGGGCGTCTCGCGCGCGGACGGACCGACCTACGATCGCATCGGCTACATCGAGACCCTGGAAGCAGCTCTCGCGCATGAACACTATTCCGCTCCCCTCGGCGACGCGCCCGAAGGCAAAGCCAGGGGCCGCGGTGTTGCATCCGGTTTCTGGATGAACTTCGCTGGCCAGTCCGCGGTGAACATCAACGTTAACGGTGACGGCACCGTCACCCTCGTCGAGGGCTCGACCGACATCGGAGGCACGCGGGCATCGATTGCCATGCAGGCCGCGGAAGTTCTGCATCTCGAAGCGGAAGAAGTCCGACCGCTCGTCGTGGACACCGAAGCCATCGGTTTCACCGAGGTGACGGGAGGCAGCCGCACAACTTTCGCCACCGGCCTGGCCGCAATCGAAGCGGCAAAAGACACGCTCAACAAGATGAAAGAACGGGCCGCCAAAATGCTCGAGGTCGAGGCCGACGATATCGAGTACTCGAACAAAGTTTTTTCATGCAAGAGTAATCCGGAGAAGAAACACACCTTCCAGGAAGTCGCGGAAAAGACCGGCCAGACCGGTGGCCCGGTCGTTGGCAGCGCTACAACCTCTCCACCCAGTCACGGCCCCGCCATGGCCACTCATATCGCGGATGTCGAGCTGGACCTTGAGACCGGCAAGGTAGATGTCATTCGTTACACCGCTGTTCAGGACGTGGGCAAGGCCATCCATCCGAGCTACGTCGAGGGCCAGTTGCAGGGCGGCGCCGCACAAGGCATCGGCTGGGCCCTCAGCGAGGAATACGTTTACGACGACGAAGGCCATCTCCTCAATTCCAGCTTCCTCGATTACCGCATGATGACCTCCCTCGACCTCCCGATGATCGATACCGTCCTTGTGGAAGTCCCCGCGGCCGACCACCCTTATGGGGTCCGCGGCGTCGGAGAGGTACCCATCGTTCCCCCGCCGGCCGCGGTAGCAAACGCCCTCTACAGGGCCGCAGGCGTGCGCATGGAGAAGCTCCCAATGTCGCCGAAGAACGTGCTCGAGGCGATGGGCAAGATTTAGCAGCAGCCACGTAACCGGCCAGGTATGGTGGCCGTCCTGAACCGCGCGTGTTGGAGTAATTGCTCTGACTTCATCGTGACGAGGTGAGCTCTCTTGCTTTCAGGAAGAGGCCGTTCTCATTTATTCAGGACTGCGTCCACGACCGCTTGGGCGGACATGCCGAACCGGTCGCGGAAATCGCTGTGACTGCCTGACATGACCGCAAAAACATCCTGAAGGCCCAACCGTTTCAGCGGCGTGCCGGCACCTGCGTCTGCCAGTACTTCGGCGACTGCTCCACCGAGCCCGCCAACTACCGTGTGCTCCTCCAGTGTGATGATGAGGGGCGTCTCCTGTGCCGCGTGAGAGATGGCCTCACGGTCGATTGGCTTGATTGTGTGCATGCTGAGGACGCGGATCGAAATGCCTTTTGCCGCGAGGAGCTCAGCAGCTACAAGTGCCTCCGAAATGATTGGGCCTGTGGCGATGACGGTGGCCGCGTCGCCGTTCCGTAATACCGATGCCTTGCCCACTTCAAATGTCCTGTTCTGTTCAGCAGCTTCTGTAGCCTGCGTTCTTTCATCGGGGGGCGGAGTGAGCTGGCCCTGTGCAAGCGCGATATAAAATGGCCCGTCCATGGCCGCCGCTGCCGTGACAGCGTGCTCCGTTTCCCACAAGTCAGCAGGCATGATGACCTTCATCTCCGGGATGAGTCGCATCAGGGCAATTTCCTCCATCGCGTGATGAGTCGCGCCCCAGGCGGCGAAGCTGAGGCCACTACCGTATCCGCCGATGACTTTCACATTCCGCCGACCGTAACCCAGGTCGGTGCGAATCTGCTCAAAGCAGCGCATGGTTACAAATGGATTCATTCCGATGGCGAACGGAATCTTCCCCCGCACTGCCAATCCGGCCGCCACGCCGATGAGATTCTGCTCTGCGATCCCCAGCTCGATGGCTCGTTCCGGGAACTTCCGGGCCAGTGGTGCAAGGAACCCCCAACAATCGCAGCTCACGCCGCATATCCGCGGGTCGCGGTCTGCCAGCTCTGCCAGCACTTCGGCGAAGGGCCTAGCCATGAGCTGCCTCCTCACCAAGTTCCGCGAGAGCTGCCCGCAGTTGTTCATCATCGAAGCGTGCCATGTGCCGATTTTCGATAGAGGAAACACCTTTGCCCTTGATCGTGTCAGCAATGATCACGGTCGGTTGCCCCGGCCCGGCTGGTGTGTCTTCCAGTGCATCCACGATTTCCTCCATGCTGTGTCCGTCAATGCAGCGGGCACGCCAGCCGAAGGACTGCCATTTGTCGGCCAGCGGCTCCAGTGACATCATTTCTTCAGTCGGCCCCGTTTGATACCAATTCCGATCCACGATGGCGGTCAGTTGGTGCAGCTTGTGATGCGAGGCGGCCATCGCTGCTTCCCAGTTCGAGCCTTCCTGCAGTTCCCCATCGCCGAGCATGACGAACACCCGGTTCGAGGCCCCGTCCATTCGGACCCCGAGAGCCGTGCCCACACCGATAGGGAGACCGTGGCCCAGTGATCCGGTGGACACATCGATCCCCGGAGTGAGGCGCGTGCATGCATGCCCGGGAAGGATGCTGTTCAGCTCAAGGTGTGTCAGGACCGCTTCTTCGGGGAAGAAGCCGCGCATGGCCAGAGCGGGATACAGCGCGGGCACGGTGTGGCCCTTACTCAGGATGAAGTAGTCCCGTCCTTCCCATAGTGGGTTCTGCGGATCCACCTTAAGTACATGGAAGTAGAGCGCAGCAATAATATCCGCTATCGACAACGAACCGCCCGTGTGGCAATCCGACATGGCAGCCGTCCTGACAACCAGCACGCGAATCTGCCGCGCCTTCTCTTCCAGGTCCGCGATCAGGCTCTTTCGATTTTCGTCCACACTTTCTCCTGTAATCGGCGCCTCCCAACGGGTGCGCCTATTATCATGGCCATCAAATTCTCTGACAACTAAGCGTATGGCGGCTGCTCTGAGTGCCCGTTCCTGGAGGATATTTCTGCTGTCTCCAGCACGGTGATGACCCGTCGGCCGTCCTCTCCGGAGACAGGTATCGGTGCGCCTCGCAGCAGATGGTCAGCCATATCAACATAGTAAGTGACCCAGTCGGATTCCTTGTATTTCACATCTCTTTCTCCTTCGGCAGAGATCAGCTTGAAGCTGCCGCCTGAAGGGCCAATTAGTTTGTCAATGTATCCCTCGATGGCGTTAGCGCCGGTGTCCACAATGGCGCCCTCGGTTCCCAGGATGTACCAGAGCGGTTTGCCGGCGTAAGCGATGTCCGATTGCAGGATATCCGCGGTCACCCCATTCTCGAAAAGAACGGTCGCTCGCGTCTGATCCTCGTTCGAGAAATCGTGCCACACCCGTTTGTGGAAGAACCCTGTCACCTGCGCCATCCTGCTTGGGACCATCGACAGCACCCAGTCAATCCCGTGCGCTCCCCAGTCGTAGAGTGCTCCGCCGGAGATCTCTTTCCGTGACCGCCAGCGACTGTCCGGGGAACCGAATCGACACGCAGAAAGCTCGATGTGGAAGACTTCGCCGATCAGACCGTCATCGATCACGCCTTTGACGGCACGCACATTTCCGTCGTGCCGCCGGTTATGGAAGACCGCCAGGGAACGGCCCGCTTCACGCGCTGTTTCGATCATCTCGGTCGCTTCGGCAACGGTGAGGCACATGGGCTTTTCGACGACGACGTGCTTCCCCGCTTTGAGACACTCGATGACGAGGGGAGCGTGCGTGTCGTGGGGAGTCACAACCGACACCAGGTCAATGTCCTGCCGGCAGAGCATTTCCTGCATGTTGGTGGTGACGTCTGCTTCCGGGTAGTCCTGCCGCGCCTTCGCTGCGCACTCCGGATCCTTGTCGCAGATGGCCAGAAGTTGAAGGTCATCTACGCCCTGAATCCACCGGGCGTGCATCCAACCCCAGTTGAAAATTGGCCCGTATCCGAGGACAGCACATCCAACGGTTGCCTTGTTCATGACCGGTCCTGTTTATTCGTGGCAGAGGATTGTCATCGGTGGCGTGGGAATCCGAAAACTCGGTCAGCCATTGCAGATCCAGCCGTCGATGTTAGAGGAGAATGTCAAGGTAGAGCTTCATCCTTTCGGTGGGAAGATGCCTTTCAGGAAGTTGGCGTCGTGGCGGTAGCTTTTGTGCAGGCCGAAAGGTTGGGCGCCTTCGACGACGACCCAACCGCTGTACCCGATGGCATCGATGGCGCGGCGGACCTTCCAGAAATCGACGTTACCGTGACCGAAGAGCTTCCCGGCGTAGTCCTTGGCGTGGAACTCGCAAATGTGCTCACGGCCCAGCTCGCGGATCTCACGATAGATGTCGTAGCCTTTCTTCAAGGAGTTGCCGAGGTCGTAGTACACCTGCACGTTCGGGCTGCCTACGCTGTCGATGATATGCATGTGTTCCTTTGCGCTGAGCCAGGTCTCGAGGCCGAGAATGACTCCGGCCTTTTCGGCTTCAGGTGCAACCTCCCGAAGACGGCGGATGACCTCCTGAGTGCCCTTCGCGTCCCCTTTGATATCGCCTCTGCCAAAGAAGGCCAGGAGTACGACCTTTACAT
>Ga0207984_1000545_pt1 | contig 22151 bp, 19 predicted proteins | sample ETNtaG_30_FD_185760 | JGI IMG/M metagenome (GOLD analysis project Ga0207984, IMG submission 185760) | Marine microbial and viral communities from oxygen minimum zone, Eastern Pacific Ocean - ETNP201306PF43B (SPAdes) (version 2) | ecosystem: Environmental > Aquatic > Marine > Oceanic ...
CTCGAGAGCCTTGCGCTTAAATATCGATGGGTACTCGAAAAACTTGAATTTGTCAAAGGAGAGGCCATCGATACTATTCACATCATCGGAGGAGGAGCTCAAAATAAACTCCTTTGCCAATTTACTGCGGATGCGACAAAGCGTCAAGTCATCGCTGGACCAGTGGAAGCAACTTCTATTGGTAATCTGTTAGTCCAAATGGCTTCCTGCGGAGCTATTGGATCTATTACAGAAGGCAGAGAAATTATTGCTGAATCATCTGAGCTTATTTATTTTGAGCCAACAGATAACGCGCAATGGGATCAAGTGTACGATCGGTTTTTAGAAATCGCGAACTTACCATGAAAAATTAGCAGTAAGATCCATATAATTTAGTATAAAAATTGAAAACTAGAATTAATGACAACGAGAGCCAATTACAAATCTATTCTTGACCTTACCGAAATATATACTGGTTGGGCACTGCGTAGCCAAGTTTTAGAAGAGACTGACTTGGACTATGGAGGGTTTCGTTGTCCTGAAAAATTAGTTTGTGAACCATGGGCGGCGGCAAATATTTTATCAACGCTAACACAACTCTATGTCAATTTGGATTCTCAATACTATTGTAGGGAAGATGTCTTGGATCGGATGGAACTCGCCATCAAATTTCTGCTTAGATCGCAAGATCAGGATGGAACAGTCAAAGGTTTTTTCTGTGAACCCGAAATTTCTCTGCCAAGTACTGCTGTTTCTATGCTGTCATTGTTGCGCTCATATAAATGGCTCGTACGAGACTTAACTGTTAATGGTGGTGTGTCTGATCGGGTAAAAGACTTTCTGGATAAAGCTGTAGACGGGATTCAAAATGAGCCTGTTTTTGTGAATTATCACCAATTCATAATTGCTGAGGCTCTTCTTGAATACGATCGTCTTTTTGACAACCCAGAAATCAACAGAAAAGCAAGATCATATATCCAAGATGGAATTGAAATTAGTGACGATGGTCTTTATCCAGATCGAAGCCCCGCTTCAAACATGATTGTTAACGCTGCGATCTTAAGTTTCGCTGAACGGTTGGGACAGCTTGATTTGTTGGATTTTGTACGGCGTAACCTCAATTTTTTACTATACACGTTTCGATCAAACGGTGAAGTCACCACAGGGTTATCAGAGGCAGGTTTTGAAAATGGCCTTCCTTCTGGTTATGCTGTCTGGAAAAAAATGTCGATTGTGGATCAAAATGGTCTATACGCGACGGCTGGTGACTTGACACTAAATACATATCTCAGCCGTTTTGATAATGGAATTATTAGACCATATCTAAATCATCCTAATCCTAATTTTCAGATCGGTAACGATTCACGTTTGTTTGTCACATCCAACATTGGGCAATTTCTTGAAACGGAGTTGGAGCTTGACAACAATTGGGTCAACCGGTTACCGATGGATAGTCAATACGAGAAATTCTACCGGAAATCGAATATTGCATTCATTCGTTCTGGAAAGACAAGCACAACTATCATGGGAAATCAAAGCAACTTCTTTTCGCTCCACAATGACAGCATCGCTATTGACAGTATATTAATTAGTAGCATCTATCAAGGGTTTCGTCATGTGTTGATGACAGGACTTGCTATTGACCGAAAAACTTATCTGACTGAAAGTGAAACTGTCCAGTGTGTATTTCGGCCTAAATCTAAAAAACGCGAGATAGTTGCGCTTGATTTCAAGATTTTTATGGAGATCGATCGGATTAAGGACGGTTTTGAGCTTAACTTTACAACTGAAGGATGGGATGGTATTCCACTGATTATTGAATTTGGCTTAAGGAAGGTTGGCACCTTATTCGTTGGGGATTGCAACTGGGATCTAAGCGAAACTGATGTTGTCTTCCTTTCTGAAGAACTGGCTGTCATCGAAAACAACAAGGACCGGATTAAAATAGAAGGGGGAAAGGTGGAACACAAGATTTTTCAAGCAGAGAATAATAGCAATTTTGCTCGACTCTTTTTAGCACCAATTACCCCATACGAGGGGGTAATCCGAATTACTGCTCAATAACTGACCATGTAATTTCCACTTAAAAGATTCCAAGCTCGTCTTTCGCTTCTTCGCTCATCATCTCTGGATCCCACGGTGGCGTCCAAACAACATTAATGTTTACTTCCTCAACACCGTCTAGTTGTTGAACCACGGTTTGTGACCCATTCAATAGTTGTGGAGCTGCGGGACAACCGGGGCTAGTTAGGGTCATGGTAATATCAACAATATCGTCGTTGATATCCACGCCATAAATTAAACCCATGTCCACGATGTTTAGACCAAGGTCTGGGTCTATGACCTGCTTTATTTGTTCAAGAACAATTTCTTCTGTAATCATAGCTATTTCCCTTACCTAATTTCAATCAACACTGATGTAAATATCGTCATTTTCAATCTTAACTTCATAGCATTCTACACTTTCGAATGCTGGCATACATAAAGCTTGTCCTGTTTTGACGTTGAAGCGTGCTCCGTGTCTGGGACATATGATTTCTTCGTTCTCCAGCGTCCCTTCAGCAAGTGGGCCTCCATCATGAGTACAAACATCCTCTATGGCATAGTACTCACCACCAATATTGAAAATAGCAACTGGTAAAAAATCAACTTCAACCAGCTTCTTTCCCCCCTGTGGAATTTCACTTGTCCTAGCAACTTTAAAAAAATCGCTCATTGAATAATTTTTATTAATCCCAAAAGCCCTAAACAACAGGCAAACCCCACCTACTATTTCTTTTAAATTAGCAGAAAAGGATAAATTAGTATACTATTCAGAGGAAAAGTTTTTAGTCCACTGCGTAGTTGCTTCAGCACGCATGGCAGCATGTTCTTCGTCTGAACATCCACGGTCTGTAGCTACACCCGAATCGACGTCAACAGGTTTGACGATTTCTTCTTGGAGTAGGTAGGCCTCGACTTCCTCCCCGCTCACATCAGCTAAAATTACATCACCAATTTGGACACATGGTTGGGATGGTTGACCAGTTTTCTCAACCATTTCTTGATAGTTACTCGGGTTGTTGATGATGTCCCGATCTTCATATTCCAATTCGTATTTCTGTAGAACAGCTCGTACACCTTGACTCCATCCACAGGTAGGTTTCATGTACCCAGTAATTTTTGGTTGGTTCATTTTGTTTTCTCCTTAATTTTGTAAATGATTAATTCAATTGTAGTTTGCCTACAATTGATTCTTGTAATTGGTTACGTAAATATTCTAATGGGATTCGCTCTAAAACTGATTCAAAGAAACCATTAACGATTACTTGTTCCGCTTGATTGTAGGATAGCCCTCGGCTCATCAAGTAAAATATCTGATCTGGATCAATCTTTCCAGCTGTTGCCCCATGAGTACAACGGACGTCATCCGCTAGGATTTCTAGTCCTGGAATTGTATCAGCACGAGCTTGCTTGCTCAGAATCAAGTTGTCATTTTGCTGATACGAGTCAATCTTTTGTGCGCCTTTGTGAACTTCAATCATGCCTCGCCAGACTGTTCTGGACCGATCTTTTAAGACATTTCGGTATAGCAAGTTGCTTGTACTGTTTGAAACAGCATGTTTTTGGTAGGTATGAATATCGATGTGTTGACGCGCGTGCGTCGCAGTTAGTCCTAGGAGGTCAGCATGGCTGCCTTCTCCATTCATTTCCACCAATTGATCTAATTTACTCAAGCAGCTTCCTAACGACGTAGTAATCCAACGCAAGTTAGCCCCGCGCTCAAGTTTGGCCCTTTGCGTTGAAAAGTTCCAGACTTTTTTATTCCAATTCTGAATTTGGGCGTAATTGACGAAGGCGTTTCGGCCCAAGAACATTTCAACGCCACCGCAATGTAAACCTTGTCCTTGCTGATCAACTGAAAGATGTTCTTCCAGTATGGTTACTTGGCTTTCATCTTCAGCAATAATCAACGTATGCGAAAAATCAGCAATTGCTTCGTTAGACAATGAAACAATAACCCGTAAAGGGAAATCAATTACTACTCCTTTGGGTACATATAAAACATAACCACTTTGCAAAAATGCGTTATGCATTGCATTGAATTTATTTTCTTCTGATTGAATTGTTTGGCATAGATAGGCTTCGAGAAGGTCTGGTCGTTCATCGAGTGCTGTCTTGAAGCCAGAAAAATATACTCCTCTATTAGTAAGGGTGTCTGAAAGTGCGGAATAAACGACAGTAGCATCCTTCTGAACAATTAAGCCAGAGTCTTTTTGCTCTTCGTTTATACCGGGGAAAATCTCAGAGTGTTTCCCATTAGGTTGGGGCCTATTTGAAGTAGCTAATTGAAATTGTTTGAGATTTAGTCCTCGGATGTCTGTTCTACGCCAATTTTCGCTGTTTGTTTTCGGAAGTGGGAGCTGCTCAAAAATTTGAGAGGCCTGAATTCGTCTCTCAAGCATCCAAGGCGGTTCATTTTGCAATCTAGAAATCTTAGCGGCAGATTCACTAGTAAAACCATTTGTTACAATTTGATTCGCTTCCAACTCAATCTCCTGATTTTAACAACAGAGGTTAGCCTATAGACCCTTCCATTTGTAGTTGAATCAAACGGTTCATCTCTACTGCGTATTCCATTGGAAGTTCTTTGACGAGCGGTTCGATAAACCCATTTACAATCATTGTTGAGGCTTCTTCCTCAGAGAGTCCACGACTCATCAGATAGAAAAGTTGCTCTTCACCAATCTTGCTGACACGAGCCTCATGTTCAACTGTGACATCTGCAGTATCAACTTCTATATATGGATAAGTATCAGAACGTGAATCAGAATCGAGCATAAGCGCATCGCAAACTACATTCGATTTGCAACCAGTTGCATTTTTAGCAACTTTTAATAAACCTCGATAACTTGAGCGACCACCATTTTTACTTATTGATTTGGAAATAATTCGTGAAGTGGTGTTTGGAGCGAGATGCACCACTTTCCCACCAGCATCTTGGTGCTGATTCGCTCCAGAAAAGGCGATTGAAAGAATTTCGCCATGGGCGCCTTCTTCAACCATATAGATACTTGGGTATTTCATGGTCAGCTTACTACCAAGATTACCATCGACCCATTCCATGGTCGCACCTTCGTATGCCATAGCACGTTTTGTTACTAGATTATAGACATTGCCAGCCCAATTTTGGATCGTTGTATAACGGACACGTGAATGTGGTTTGCAGATAATCTCAACGACTGCGCTGTGCAAGGATTCACTTGAGTAGGTGGGTGCGGTGCACCCTTCGACATAATGAATCTCTGCACCTTCATCAACAACAATCAATGTTCGTTCAAATTGCCCCATGCTCTCAGTATTAATTCGAAAATATGCTTGAAGTGGATAGTCAACTTTCACTCCCGGAGGCACATATATAAAACTGCCTCCACTCCAAACAGCACTATTCAGAGCTGCGAACTTATTGTCTAGAGATGGTATTACCGTCCCAAAATATTCTCGGAAAAGCTCGGGGTGTTCTTTCAGTGCGGTATCTGTATCAAGAAAGAGTACACCTATTTTCTCAAGCTCTTCTCGGGCACTATGATAAACAACCTCAGAGTCGTACTGGGCTCCAACACCTGCGAGAAACTTCCGTTCGGCTTCAGGAATCCCAAGTCGATCGAAGGTTTTCTTGATGTCTTCCGGTACATCTTCCCAATTACGTTCAGTTCGATCAGAGGCCTTGACGTAGTAGTAGATGTCATCAAAGTCAAGTGATGCGAGATGTCCTCCCCACGTGAGATTAGGTTTCGCTTTAAAAATTTCATATGCTTCGAGCCGGAATTCACGCATCCAATTGGGCTCATCTTTCATGTCAGACATCTGGTTAATAATCCCGCTGTCTAGACCTTTGCGAGATTTGAAAACCGGTTCCACGTCATCGTGAAAACCATATTTGTAGTCACTAGTACCAACTTCAAAATTGTTTATTGCCATCTTAACCTTCTTTGTATTTAGATCCTATACTTGAATTGGGACATCGGGTATAGGATTCTTTTGTGTCGTAAATTCAATACTATGTTTTTCCCGTATAGCTTCATAACCTTCTGCTTCAAGCATTTCTGCAAGTTCCCATCCGCCGGATTCAACGATCCTACCGTCCAAAATAACATGAACAAAATGGGGTTTAATATAATTCAAAAGTCTTGGGTAATGCGTGATAATTAACACTCCAAGATTTGGACCTACAAGTTGACTGACACTTTCTCCTACTATTTTTATCGCATCAATATCAAGCCCAGAGTCGGTTTCATCAAGAACCGCAATTTTTGGTTCAAGCATGGCAAGTTGTAAAATCTCAGCCCTTTTTTTCTCTCCTCCAGAAAGTCCATCATTGAGATAACGACGTGCGAATGAATCATCAACTGCGAGCTTCTTCATCTTCTCCCGCAGTTCTTTGCGAAACTCTCGCATTGGTACCAGCGGATTTGTGGTAGAATCGTTCCCATCGATAGCCCGAACAGCGCTAACTGCCATTCGAAGAAAGTTTGCCAATGTTACACCGGGAATTGCTGTTGGATATTGAAAGGCTAAAAACAATCCTAACTTTGCGCGCTCATCTGGTTCAAGTTCCAAAATGTCGATTCCATTAAGAGTTACATTACCAGAATCAACATTGTAATTAGGATGTCCCATTAGGGTATTAGCAAGCGTACTTTTCCCACAACCATTCGGTCCCATTAGCGCGTGGATTTCGCCAGATTTCACTGTTAATGAAAGCCCTTTTAAGATTTCTCCGCCTGCTACATTTACACGTAAATCCCTAATAACTAATTCATCGTTCATTTAATTTTAATATGGTTCCCTTATCTTTATCGATATCGTGTTTGTATGGTCAAAGACTTTAATTTCTTGCCTGTCTATTATCCGCCGATCATTGACATATTTCTTTCAGGTTTAACAAAGTCAACCGAGTTGATCAGATGTCCAACTTCCTTGTTAGCAACCGATTCGATCATCATTTTAGCAATCACTTCGTTAGAAGCCCCCTGGCGGAGTGGTGTTAACAAATCCGTCTCTTCAGTTGCAAATAGGCAGTTTCGAAACTTGCCATCTGCGGTCAAACGAACACGGTTGCAATCATCACAAAAAGGTTCACTGACCGAAGAAATAAACCCAACTCTCCCTAGCCCGTCCTTAAACTGGTAGTTTTTTGCTGTTTCGTGTTTTAAATTGGAGCTGCTTTCAACAGGGTCAAGAGGATAAAGCTTTCTGATTTTATCTATCAATTCTTTTTTTGGTACAAACATGTTCTGTCCCCAAATATCATCTGCATCGAGGGGCATGAATTCAATAAAGCGCATCTCATAAGAGTTTTCACGTGCAAACGAAACTAACTTCACTACTTCTTCCTCAGTAAATCCGCGCATTGTAACTGCGTTGATCTTAATTGGGGCAAAGCCGCACCGGCTTGCTTCTTTAAGCCCATCTAAAACTTTTGCTAGCGCTTTTCGACGCGTTATTTGTTGGAATTTTGCTTTACTTAGAGTGTCAAGACTGACGTTAATACGGCGTAGTCCCGCGTCATAGAGGGCTTGTGCTTGTTTTGCTAAGCCTATGCCATTGGTTGTCAGGCTAACATCCGTGATGCCGTCGACCTCTAAAACCCTCGATATTAAATCAGGTAAATTACGTCGGACGAGCGGCTCTCCGCCAGTAATTCGAACCTTGTTTACTCCAAGGCTAACAGCAATTTGGATAAGCCGATCGATTTCATCAAACGTCATGATCTTAGATTCGTCAATAAACTGCGTGTCTTCTGACATACAATACGTACATCGCAAATTACAAATATCTGTTACAGAAACACGCAGGTTTGTGGCAATCCGGTTGAAACGATCGACTAAATGTCCTTGTCCCATATCTTTAAGAATAAAGCCGCCACCAATGTACCTCAATGGTATCATAAGCTGATCAGCCCTGCAACTTTTTATGCTATTTTCTTTAATAAATATAAAAAGTGTTGAATTATTCTTTAACGTTTAACCAGTGACATTCCAATCTAGAGAATAACTTGGTCGATAATTCTGTTAATTTACCAATTATGGTATTGCGTATTTGCACTCAGTTTTCTGTATGTTTAAGGTAACGCATGAGCTGGTAACCGAATTTCTCGAGTCTTCCATTTGAGAGTGTGAGGATCATGTCATAGGTACCTTTTATAATTAGGTACCTTTCATAATATTGATAATTGTTTCTTGGCCATAGCATTTTTTGCAGAAGGAATTTGGTTAAAAAGTGTTCGTTTGTCTGTTTTGCACAGTCAAATCCTGGGCCAACGCTACAATTGGGAAAGAAAAGAACGTTGTTGGAACTAAAACAATAGAGACTATTGGGATATTGTGAATAGCAGGTAGGTTTTCTTAACCCAGTGAAGATTTTATTAGATCACCTGCTTGGGTATTTGGATGCAGGGCTTCTGTTTTCACTGGGTTAGTCTAATAGTAACAGGCTCTCGCTAGTGACTTGTCTATAGAGGGATACGCCTAGCGTTATTTTTTGTTTTTGGATCCATCAACGTGCTTCAAATATTTGTAAAGATCACTATCAGTTGTTAGAAAGAGCTTGGTGTTCTCGGTTTCACCGATTGTTTTTTTGTAAGTCTCAAGTGATTGTGTAAAGGCAAAGAACTCGGGATCTTTGCTGTGAGCTTCAGCATAAATTTGGATAGCTTCTGCATCAGCTACCCCTTTGATTTGCTCCGCTTTTTTGTACGCGTCAGACTGAATTCGTTGCATCTCTTTTTCTTTTTGTCCTTCAATCTTAGCCGCTTCTCCTTCGCCTTCTGATTCGTATTTCGAAGCAATCCGCTTACGTTCGGAAATCATTCGCAGGAAGACTTTTTGGCGTACTTCATCGACGTAATTAATCCGTTTTATTTGGACGTCAATAATCTCGATGCCAAATTCTTCAGACAAATTCTGTTGTGCTTTTTCCAGAATCATTTGGGCAATTTTTCCTCTTCCAACTTCAATCGTTTCAATCTGTTCAGTAGTTTGTTCTTCTTCTAAATTCAGGTTTTCTAGGTTCAGGATACGATTTGAATTCCGAACGACCTCGACTAGGTTATGGCTTGTTACCAGATCGCGTGCAGCAGAATTAATAATATCATCAAGACGCGATTGAGCATTCTGTTGAGTTCTGAGTGATTGGAAGAAATTCAGGGAATTTATAATGCGCCAACGTGCTGTGGTATCCAACCAAATAAACCTTTTATCTTTGGTTGGAATCTCATTAGCTAGACCGTCCCATTCCAAAATTCGCTTATCGAATCGGTCAATCTTTTGAATAAATGGCGTTTTAATTTTTAGACCAGCAGTTGTTACGGGTTGACCCATGGGCCTGCCAAACTGCGTAATGATAACTTGTTCGTCTTCACGGACAACATAGAAAACACTACTAGAAACCGAAACAACGATAGCTACAACAATGCCAAGAATGATTAAAGTCTGATTATTCATTTAAGGTGCTCCCTCATCGTGCAAGTTGTAGGATTGGAATTGGTTTGTTGGATGCATCATCAATAATATAAACTTCTTTGGCACTAGGCAGTATTGTACTCATTGTTTCCAAATAGAGCCTTTTTTTTGTTACTTCTTTGGCTTTGTCGTATTGATCCCGAATTGCATTGAACCGATCGGCATCTCCTTTGGCCTCGTTAACGCGCTGAAGCGCATACCCTTCAGCTTCAGAGATCAGTTTTTTGGCAGTTCCTGAGGCTTTTGGAACAACCTCATTATAAGCCATAAGTGCCTCGTTAATGAGTTTTTCCTTTTCCTGCTTTGCCTCATTGACTTCGTTAAAAGCAGGTTTTACTGTTTCTGGAGGATTGATTTCTTGCAGGATAACTTTGATAACCCTCAAGCCTGTACTGTATTCTGCTAATTTCTTCTTTAATAGCTCCTCCACTGTGTTTTGAGTTTCGGTTCGACCTTCAGTCAGTACCTCAGTAACTGTACGATCGCCAACGACCAAGCTTGTGACTGCTTCACTCATGTCGCGTAGTGCGGCCACTGGTTTTCGTATTTGAAACAGAAATTTTAGTGGATCAATAATTTGATATTGAACTACCCATTCAACATCAGCGATATTTAAGTCTCCCGTTAACAAGAGTGATTCTTGTGATTGATCGTTAGGGTCATATTGTGTGCGTACTCCGGCACTACGTGTACGAAACCCAAATTCCTCTTTGAATATTTGTTTGACCGGAACCGCGAATTTTTTGTCAATGCCAAACGGTAGCTTAAGATGTAAACCTGGCGAGGTGGTATCAACATGCTTACCAAAACGCAGGATTATAGCCTGTTCATCAGCTTTTACTGTGTAGAAACAGGTTGATGCGGCAATCAAAGAAATAAGCGCGATGATTAGCCAGAAGATCAATTTGGAAGTCGACTTGGGATCAAACTCAAACTTCGAAATGTAAGATTCCATACCGTCAAATATTCCTGGGTTGTCCACTTGGTTCTCCTTTTATTTAGATTCATTAGGTTATCGAAATCATTATAGCACATCAATTCCCTCATATCCATTTCATCTTCGATCAAGTCATTTGAACTTGACACTTACGATTACTAATGATATTTTGAATTTGATATTAAATGCATTAAAGTTGGCAAAAGCTAAGAAATGAAACCCAAAATTGGAATTGATGAAATCCAGCCGTATCAAGGTGGGAAACCAATCGAAGAAGTACAACGTGAACTTGGCATAGAAAATATCATCAAACTTGCTTCTAACGAAAACCCGCTTGGACCATCGCCGCTAGCTATTGCCGCCATGAAAAAAGCGATGTCCGATGTTAACTTATATCCTGATGGAAATACCTATTACCTAAAGCAGGATCTTGCCAGACACCTCTGTGTTTTACCTGAAAATCTCATCTTGGGAAATGGGTCTAATGAGGTCCTACAAATCGTCGGCGAAACTTTCATCTCGGCCAATGACGAAGTGATATTCTCCGAAAGTGCTTTCGTAGTTTACCAGCTTGTTTCCAAGATTTGTAGTGCCAGATCAGTTATTATCCCAATGTTGGGTTTTGATCAAGATCTTGAGTCAATGGCAGATGCTGTAACGGATCAGACAAAGGTGATTTTTGTAGCAAATCCGAATAATCCAACGGGAACAATGGTTACTCAGAATCAGGTTGAACAACTTGTGGAACAGGTTCCAAATCACGTCCTAATTGTTTTTGATGAAGCATATTGTGAATATATAGATCGATCAGATTATCCTCAGACTATCAATTACATTAGTGAAAAAGGAAACATTATTATCACCCGTACTTTTGCCAAAATCTACGGTTTAGCAGGGCTAAGAATTGGCTACGGGATATCGACACCGAAGACAATTGATTTTATGAATCGAGTTAGGCAACCATTCAACTGTAATACACTGGCACAGGTTGCTGCACGTGCGGCATTAAAGGATCACCAACACGTAAAAGAAAGCCGCGAACTTAATGAAAAAGGAAAAACTCAGCTCTACCGTTTTTTCGATGAGATAGGGCTCGACTATGTACGATCAGAAGGCAACTTCATTTTGGTCCACTTCGATACCTCCGGTCAGGAAATTGCGGATCTATTGTTGCGAAAAGGTGTGATTGTCAGACCCGTAGCAGCTTATGGGTTTCCTAATTCGATTCGTGTTACAATTGGTACGACCGAAGAAAATCAGCGATTTATCTCTACCCTTGAAGGAATATTGCAAATCACTTAAACGAATTGATTAAGCTTACCTCCAATCTTATTTCGTGTTTTTTTAGGCATAATTGGGTTAGTAGATGTATTGATGCAAGATTTGCAATATTCTGGGTCTTGTTCGCCTCCTCCCTAGCTGTCTTACGAAATCTCGGGCATACGGCAATACACTACTGGGATGAAGGTTTCCACGCAATCGTCGCCCGTAATTTACTTAAACATCCTCTCACTTTTACACTCTACGATCAACCATGGCTTCCCTATGATTATAAAGGGTGGGGTGCTAATCATATCTGGTTGCACAAACCACCACTAGCCATGTGGAAGATTGCTTTCTCGTATTGGACATTAGGTGTCAATACCTTTGCTCTGCGTTTGCCATCTGCTATCTTAGCAACAATAGCCATTTGGATAACGTATCGAATTGCTACGGATCTGTTTGATCGTCGGGCTGGTATTATCGCCGCTTTCCTACAAGGTTTTAACCCTTTCCTATTTGGATCAATTCATGGATATAACTATTCTGATCACATTGATATAGCACTTTTGTTCTGGGTTGAAGTATCGTGTTGGCTACTTATTCAAGCAATTCGTGGCGATGCATTAAGGTTACATGTTCTTTGTGGGATTGCCCAAGGGTTGGCCTACCTATCGAAAAGCTATTTAGCTTTGATTACATTTGGTATTGCCATTGCCGTATGGGGTGCTAAACGGACCAAGATGCTCAATTTACAGGATGGGCGGATTAGGATATATGATATTGCAGTACAATTGTTGTCTGCAATTTTGACGGTAATACCATGGGTAGCTTACTGCTTAATTAAACATCCCAAGGAATATATATGGGAACATAAGCGTGTCTTAGATCACTTATCTACAGACGTGGAAAGTTGGGGGGCAACCTGGGATCGACCGATTTTTGACTACATGATCCAGTTCTATCCAGTTATTTATACTGTTGTAATTGGTGCTGTTTTGTGTCTTGTTTTGACAACGTTCAAAAATCGGTCCTTTGGTGAATTTTTCATTGTGGCTTGGGTAGTTGGTGTCATTGTTCCACATTCTTTTGCTTTAACTAAAACGCCGTCTGCAACAATGATTGTAACACCTGCGATGGTTATTTGCATATCAGTAATCATCAGCAGATCATGGCGAAAAAACGACTGGATTTATACCGCGTCTTGGTTTGCGTTGACATTATCAACTGTAATTATAAAAGGAGGAAAAAGTCTAGTTAAAGGGCGGGATCAGTTTGATAAGCTTAATAAATTAGCTCCGTACCTTGAAACGAACTTCTGGATTATCAAACAATTCTTGATGTTCGGGATTGTTTTGGGAGGGCTGTTTCTTTGTCATCGACTGACCCATCGATTTAGGTGGCAAAAATGGGTATGGTTTTTTCTCCGTTTTTCTGTGCTAGGAATCTCAATTTTCTATGCTAAAGGATATATTGATTCCTCAACTACTGTAACCAATAGAAATGTGAATCACCCTCTGTACCAAGCTATTGGCGAAAAAATCAGAACGGATTTTCCTGACAATGCGTGTTTTTTTTTAGATCATTCAGATTACGGGACTCACTTTTATCTTATGTTTTACGCGGATCGCTCGGTTTACCAAACAACCACGAGGGATGCCAAACAACAAATTGTTGATCGGGATTTGCGGAAGTTAGCTAAGCAAGTTCAAGATGCAGGCGGGATACCGTATTTGGTCAGTATTACAGGAAAAGATCATAATTATGATCTTGTTTTTGAGGCGAGGGTTGAAAACGCAATAGGCCGAACCTACCAAATCTATAAGTTGAAGGAATAGGCACAAAAAAAGGGCTAATTAGCCCTTTAAAATATTCTAAGAATGCCCCCGACTGGACTCGAACCAGCACGCCTAAGAAGGCACAGGCCCTCAACCTGCCGTGTATACCAATTCCACCACAGGGGCATGATTTGCAATTATATCGATCACTATCTGTATTGTCAAGCTAAGACAAGGATTATATCCTTAATTAATTACGACAAACTTGCCAGTATGTGTGAGCTTTTCAATGTGCCAAGGATGAGGAAGTTGTTCGTCATTTACTAGGTCATGAGTCTTTACAGAACCAATATCCTCGACATAGTAGACGTAAACTCCGGGTGATAAAGACTCCCCATCCCAATTCTTAGGCCCCCATTCTAAGCTAGGACTCTTGTCGATGTGTTCCAATTGCTGAATCAAAGTACCTGATCCATCGTAGATGTAAATCATTGCACGGGCTGTTAAATTATCGAATACCATGGTTTCATGTCTGCTGATCTGAAATGGATTGGGGTAAGCAATCACCTTCTGCAAGTCCAGTTTAGCAATACCTCTCGGTGATCCGGTAATTTCCAAACTGACAGGTTCCTCAGTTTCAGGATTTACCATTACGGCAATATCGCCGATATCACCAGATCGATTGGTTGCTGCTAATGCATAAAAATACTGGTAATCAGGGTAGATATTCATGTCGGTAAAGTTAGTTGTATCTGGTTTAACCGTGGCTATTGGTGTCCAAGGTGGTTCGCCGGTATGATTACGGTATATGATATACTGGCTGATTTTTTGAGTGGGTTTTGGCAATCTCAGTAGAAAATAGTTCCCATCTGTGGTCGATTCTCCAGTCATTCCAACCGGTGGATCAGGAATAAAATCCGGCATGACTGTTACTTCTTCGGAATAAGACTCGATTGGTGTACCTTCATAATCAACTGGCGAAACTTTATATGTGTATTCAATACCGTACTGAACATCTGTGTCGGGAAAAACAGCACCGTCTATGATACGAGGGCCAATCTGCTCAAATTCCTTGTCTCCTTCGATTCTTCGAAATAATTGATACCCTCCAACAAAGCTAATCGGTTTCTCCCACACTATTTCCACTCCCCCTTTAACAACTTTCGCTGTAATGCTAGGTGAGGCATATGCAATCCTTTTGGCGTTACTAGTATTTTGTTTTAGCTCTGATAAACTCTTGCCAGCAACCAATGCAAACGTGACCGAAATGGATTTGCCCGCTCGGATAGTATATGGTCCCGAGGATAAGATTCCAATATAATCCCACGGTGGAAACTTGAGTTTGATTAAATCTGCTTGGGATCGACCTCCAATCCGCTTGGCGACTAGAAAGTTAGGATTCGACATAAAGAGTGACCGATTTGCATCGTTAAAAACCCCAACATCTACTTGTCCTTTAATATTTCTAAAAGTATAGATTTGGTGGGCGGCCAAGTTTCCGCTAATTAGTGCCGTACCAACATGCACAGGATCCAATCCATCCTTACTATCAGCATCAAAGGCAAAAAGCATGCGATTTTTTTCGTTCCAATCCATCATGTCGGTACTCAGTTGTCCTTTTTTCATATCTTCACCATCAACATTCCAATTCGTGCTGAGAGCAACATAAATACCTTTGAGGTTCACCGCACTAGAATTTGTAATTGTTAACTTCAAAATTAGGAAATCGTCATACTCTGGATGATTTTTAGTTGACCACGAAAAACTCTGTTGGTCGATAAGCAAGTCAAGTGGAAAACCTTCTATACGATGTGGATCATATTGTGCATTTACAATCTGTCGTCCATCCGGCTTAGGATCAAGCGTAACCTCCCCAGTATCTGTGGTACGCCAGTTCCCTGAAAGAGGGGCAACCCCTTTGTTTGTCAAGTTCCAAGCTGTTGCTACGTTTCCTTTTGCGTCGCCAATCCAGATTTCGGAAAACTGTTGGAGATAGTGTTTACCGCTTCCTTTAGGGTATTCAAAATTATCTGCAAACCCTCCCCCTCTAAATGCCGTAAATGATCCAAAATCTGTGACTGAAACATCGACGTTTCCAGAGACGTGTCTGAATGCTTTATCAGCCACAGACAAAATCGGCATGGTAGCCAAAACCAATAAGAGGATCAGGAGTTTTGAGATTTTCATAGTTATCCTTTATTAGGTAGGAACGACAGTTAGAAAACCCAGATATCATAGCAAAGGCTGAATATGGTGTCAAGAGGAGATTGATTCAGAGCCAAAATCAGATCAAAAAAAAATCCTAATCATTTAGTAGATTAGGATTTTTCATTCAGTTTAAAGGGCTATTTCAAAATCAGAAACTACTTCACACTCTTGATCTTTCCCCAGATTGTGACAACCTTGTTCTTTGGTTCAACAGCAATTTTTACATCATCACTCACACCAATATCAAGGCTTTCAACACCAATGAGATCCCCATAAGGCTCAGTTGCTACTGTATCTCCAGCGTTAGCAGAAGAAAGCCATATAGGTTGCAACGTTTTATTTCCATCGGTCATCTGTATGTTGTCAACAAACATACTGAAAAGTCCAGCTGGAGCCGAATCAACTTTGGTTCCAACGGTAATGGCAGCGATTTGCTTTCCTTTTACGGGGGTTAGAGATAACCTGCTATGGATCCAGCCACCATCTTCATCAGCTTGCAAACGCATTCCTTGGACTACATCCGAAGGTCCAATTACTTGACCGTCTGCTGTATGAACGTAAACACCACCAACTTTCAAGGCGCTCAGATTTGAAAACTTTACTTGATATTCGATGAATGTTCCCGCCTTAGCAATGCCTGCATCCTGGGAAACAGCTTTCAGGGCGGTCACAGGGGAGCCCGCTTTGGTAATCGTAGCACTGAGTTTGAGGGATTGACCACCAAATGGTCGTTTGGTGACAACAGCAGCAAGTTCCGAAGCAATCTTGCCATCTACAGATTTCGATGCGATCGCAGTCGCATCTGGATCGGAAAGCTTAACGCCTGAAAGCTTAAGTGCAGAATCCGATTTTTTAAGAACTTTAAAGGTGGCTTTCGCCAGTGCTCCATCTCCGTTTGTTCCTCCGGCTAGCGAAGTTGCGGCTAAAGTTACTTTGCCACCATTTACCTTTGGGGGGATAGCAAACGCACCCGCCGGCAGAAAGTCCGCATTGACGATAGTAACGTACTCAAGAGCAGTATTGTCGAATTCCAGTGTGAACTGATATCCAGCAATATTTTTGCCTTGACTAATTTGGATGCTAACGTCTAGATCCGCGCCCACAGCTGGAGATTCCACAACAGAAGGATCAACCAAGACAGCAGTCTGTGACATACCAATTAGCGGAGCTAATAGCAAGATGGCTAGTGCATAACGCGCGATTTTTAATCGTGTCATATTTTTTTCCTTGTAATGTTTTTTCTTGTAGTAATTTAGATCCATTAAAAAGCCGATCCCCATAAATTCCAATGCTGATTATAACATATCATCCCCTTTGTACGCAAACCGCGGACGAGCTGAGTCTTGATGCCAAGTTTTGGTAATGTATATTTAAAAAATAATTAAGCAGGTGTTGCTAAACTGGTATCATTTCCTGTCTATTCGCTTAAGATTAACCAAAGTGGCTCCCCAAGAACCTTCTCTCTCGCCTGCGAGCTTAAACTGGGCAACATAACTTAACTCTGATAGTACCGAGTGGACAATTTTTCTTAGGATCCCCATTCCTTTTCCATGAATGATATAAACATCGTATATTCCAATTTTTTTGCATTCAATCAGGTAATCTGGAATGAGATTTTTTACATCACTCGGATGAAACGTGTGTAGATCAAGTGTTCCATCAATCAGCAGTTTCTCAATATTACCCATCAATTCAGATCTGTACAAAAATTGTTACGTCAGCATTATCAAAAAACGACAGTAGATAGCAACCCACTTTACGAATAAACATATCTAGTTTTCGATGTAATACTTTATAATTTTCAAGAGAAAAATTCCGATTTTTGTAATTGTAATCAAGTATGGTTTTTGAAAAACCGTTTCTCGACTATAATTCGAATTGGATTTAATTAACGCCTATTTACCATGAAGTCAAATTTATTTTGCTTTTTTTGAAGTGGACCCCGCATCTGTGTAGAAGGTATATGTGTAAAGCATCTAGGTTTATAATAAGATTGATGATGTTCCATTATGCGCGTCTGTTTCAAGCCCCATACATTTCCTGTTCTAAGGTTAACTGAGTTTTATGCAACAGCGGCATTCTCTGGTATATTCTCCAAACGGGACAACCAATATCCCATGTCAAAGTGTTCATTACCTGTCAAAAAACGCCAGAATTTAATCCGGTTGACAAATTCAAGGCGAACATCATTCCCATACCATTTGTGATTTTTACCCAACAGACCGGGTACCGAAGAGTCATCAATGTCATCTGTGTTCCAGAGCCGCATCTGACGCACTGTTGGATTTAGTCTCAGTTTAAACATATATCGTGTTTGGTCAGTCAGATTCGGCTGGGCACAATGCCACATACCATGATGGACTACCATAATTGTGCCGGCTTTACAAACAGAAGGTAGTTGTCCTAAGAAATTCTGATACCGTGCGATGTCTGTCTCGCAAATACGGCGGTAATGGCTACCTGGCAATATCATAGTTCCACCCATTTCACGTGGCGTGTCATGAGCAAAATAAAAGAATTGGATATCAAAATGCATTCGTGTGTCAATGATAGCATCTCCATGCCAAATCTGACCGCTATGATTTCCAGCATTAACAATATGAATAGCTTGGTGATCGTACAGAGGATCTGATCCAACCATACTGTGAATAATTCCCTGAATTTCAGGCATGTCGAAAATCCTACGCATTGGAGAATCTTGAGCCCAAACTTGACTGAATGGCACACCAGCACTCCCACCTTGAACAGTCCTGTCTTCCATGGCATTATGAGCCGCTTCATTCAATTCATTAGGGATGAGTTCATCGAACCGAAGAAATCCGTCAGAGACGAAATTAGCCATCTGTTTAGAATCTAAGAGATAGTTTTTGTTAATCATTAATCTTCTCCATTTTCTCAAGAATGTATTCAAATCTGAGATACGCCGTCTGATATTCCATACCTGGATGGGCAGGGAATTGCTGTGGAAATTGTACTACCCGCCAACCGTCCTTCATCGCGGAGAGTACGGAATTATATGGTGGTTGATCGCTATCTCCTGTCGTGGCATTGGATCTGCCCGTACCATCATACTCTGACCAAGCGACAACGTGACTGTCCAAATTCGGTGTATGTAAGTAAAGCACAAGTATCTTTTGTCGGAACTGTGACATATAATCCTTCACATAAAATTTAAATACACAATTTCGTACTAATTCATCATAATATATAGTTAAGTATCTGCTTGTCAAGATTGAATTGTAGCTTATCTTGCGATTCGGATGGATCGAACTTATAATTTTATCAGATCTACCAACTCAGCTTACCATTCTAAATTGAGCTAAAAATGGCAATTCAACTGAAAACAGATACGAATCAATGCTCCTTCATCCCTCTTGTTTTTTTCTTTTTCTTTTTGTCTGTTTATCTTGATGCTGCTTTTGAAAATTTGGGATTTTCTGCGCGACCAATGGGTATGGGAGGTTCGTATACCGCTTTGGCTAAAGGAACCAATGCGATTGTATGGAACCCTGCTGGCTTAGTTGGCTTGAGTCGTCCAGAACTGGGGTTGAACTATTATGAGATCCATGGTTTGGTCAACTATAGTTTTATTTCGTTGACAATTCCAATTCAGTCGGATCGTGGAATTGGGTTTGGCTTGCTTAGCTCAAGCGATTTGGAAGAACTCTATCAAGAACTTGTCTTCGATATATCGATAGCGCAAAAAATTTGGAAAACTTTTCAAATTGGTTTGAATTGTGAATTTCTTTCATCATCAGCTAGCATAGGTGAAATTCAGGTTGGATCGGGTCGTGGTATTGCACTTGATATTGGAGCTCGCTACACAATGCTGAAGAATCAAGTGGCAATTGGTTTAAATCTCCCAAGTCTCATCTCGCGCGTCAATTATAGTCGTCGGAAATTAAAAAACGCAGAAGCCAAATCTTATCATGAAGTATTAAATCGTGGGTTGGATATTGGAATGGCAATTAAACTTGGATTGCTGTCCGAGAAAATGTCAGGAAGTACACTAGCCATTGACTATGCTAACGGAGCTCCTTTAATTGGTTTAGAGTACTTGGTTCAAAATGCCAATATACAATTGGGTTATCGCTTTACCGATGGGATAACACGTGGCCCCACCATGGGATTCGGTTATCAGCTTAACAGTTTTCGTGTTGATTATGCCTACATCAATGGGAAATATAGCACATCAACCTCAGTTTTTTCAGTGACAATTTGTGACCTGAGATTCTAGTTTGAACCAATCCAAAATCCTGCTATTCTTTCTTTTTTTTATTTGTCACCTTACCTTAGCAAACGAAAATCTAAGGATTGTCGGGATGGGCGGTGTCATGATTGCGACAAATGCTTCGGATGCCTCAATTTTCGGTAATCCAGCTGGGCTAATCGATGTAGAAGGAAATAATTTGTCTGCTGGAGTTACGCTTTCTGATTTTCGCCATGTTACATTGCCTACAGTACCAGAATTCCAATTTTCAGAGCAATTGGAACTGGGTTTAAGTCCATCAATCACGTATTCTCGATCTTTTCAAGGGACTGGCTTCAGCATTGGTTATCTATCATCGCTCAGAAATAAATCTACATTTTCGTTGGAAAACACTAGATCTGAATACTTAGTTGACGAACAAAGGTTTCTTGCTAAAACACTTTCTATTACTGAATACGAACAACTTTTGCAATCCGGATGGTATATTGGGTACAGCAAAAAAATGGGCCGATCGCAGTTTGGGCTCCGCTTAAATCAGATTACTCAGCATGCAAAAAGAGGTCGGTTATTGGTAGGGTTGGCCTTAGACGCTCAACATGCTAGCGACATTAATGTTAATGATCCTCGGGCACTGATCCCTGCTATTATCGACAGTTTGGATCTAGCCAATTTGGGCCGGTATGTTGACCAATCTGACGAAGTTAGTCAGGATCTAGAGATATCCAGTTTTGATTTCGATCTCGGTTATCAGCACTATTTTAATATAGATATGATGAAGAAACGCAAGGTTTTAACCGGCTTAGTGATACGAAATCTACTGCAACGTAAGCTTGTGGCACAATTTCCTACAACAATTGGCATTGGTGCGAATACCAAAATTTTTCAATGGTTAACTACTGGATTAGACCTATGGCGTGTACCAGGGCATCGTGGATTAGACGTTGCTTTTGGGTGGGAGTTAGCAAAGTCTTGGCAACGGGGGTTTTCTGGAAAAATTGCCTTACGGAACGGTTGGAGTCGGGTTGATGGCGTTGGTATCTTCTCATTTGGTTTAAGTCTCGGTTTAGGCGGATCAAGATGGGAGTACTCAATGCAAGCACGTTTCCGAAATCAACCGTTGGCTCAGGCTACCCATTCCTTCGCCTCGACCGTCAGATTTTGAGTGTGTACTCAACAACTTACAACGATTGATCCATTATTTGATTGCGTGCTATAATATGATTAGAACGTCCCAAGGAACAAGGGAGGAAACCGATTAAATTATACCAAAAGGATTATGATAGGACCCAGCTGCTTCGACGAGTTGGTGACATTTCCCAAATAGCTGGAATTAAACAGTATAAGCTTGTTACAGGGAAGCAGAAAGGCGTACAAGCCGTTGATTTTCAGACAGGTTCTGGCTTTAATTATACTATCCTTCCCGATCGTGGCATGGATATTTCCTATGCCGAATACCAAGGAATTCCTCTGTGTTGGCGCTCAGGGACAGGAGATGTCGCACCTACATATTATGATCCGGAAGGATCAGAGTGGCTGCGAGGCTTTGCCGGTGGGCTGTTAACAACATGCGGGATGACGTATCTTGGTGATCCTGAAGAAGATCAAGGACAAAAACTAGGTCTTCACGGACGAGTTTCCTACCTGCCGGCTGATAATATATGGGTCGACAGCCGATGGGAAGGAAATAGATATATCATGTGGGCACAAGGGAAGGTCTCTGAAATCAAGGCTCTAGGGCCACATCTTCTCCGAACACGACGTATTTCAACTGAGTTGGGAGCGACGAAACTACATATTGAAGATGTGATAGAAAACATCGATTATAGGGAGAGTCCCTTGATGTATCTGTTCCATATTAATGCGGGGTTTCCGATTGTTGATGATGAGGCTGAATTTATCAGTAACTCGACAAAAATTATTCCGCGTGATGACGGTGCTAAAGAGGGACTGGATTATTACAACAAATGTCAGCCTCCAACTGCAGGTTTTGCAGAACAGGTCTTCTACCATGAAATGGCAGCTGATCAGGATAATCATGTCTACGTTGCGATTGTCAACAAGTCCTTTAATAACGGACACGGCATTGGTCTCTATGTGAAATACCATAAGACACAATTTCCCAAGTTTGTCCAATGGAAAATGATGGATGAACGTGGCTATGTTATTGGATTAGAACCCGCGAATTGCTGGGTCGATGGACGCACAAAAGAACGCCAACGCGGCACGCTTGATTACCTTGAACCAGGGGGGCGCCGACACTACGAAGTCGAAATAGG
>Ga0207984_1000552_pt1 | contig 22041 bp, 20 predicted proteins | sample ETNtaG_30_FD_185760 | JGI IMG/M metagenome (GOLD analysis project Ga0207984, IMG submission 185760) | Marine microbial and viral communities from oxygen minimum zone, Eastern Pacific Ocean - ETNP201306PF43B (SPAdes) (version 2) | ecosystem: Environmental > Aquatic > Marine > Oceanic ...
GCCGGTGCCCGAGACGATCGAGTGGCCGCCTTGGCCGAAGGATGAGAATTTGCTGGGTGCTCTAACATAGGAACTGGTACAACAATCGGGGCAGGTCAACCCTTGCTCTCGTCGACCCCCAACGACGGATCGGAAGACATCGTCATCCCCAACGTGATGACTTCTCAGGCGCGCATCCAAGTCGCGTGCAGCGATAATGTATTTTTCGACGTGGGCGACACCGACTTCACCGTGACAGCGCTCTCGACACCGACCTTCACGATTGAGGTAACACCAGATCCGCAGGCATTATGCGTCGGGGGTACAGCGGATTACCAGGTCGACGTGGGTAGCCTGCTGGGCTTCTCCGACCTGGTGGGTTTGTCGGTCAGCGGCGTGCCCAGCCCGGTCACCGCAGGCTTCTCGGCTGATCCCGTTACCCCGCCGGGGATCAGCATGCTCACACTCTCCAATTCTGTCGGGCTGGCCGTGGGATCCCACAATCTTCAGATCACGGGCCAGAGCGGCGCCACCGTGGTGAACGAGAGCGTAGGCCTCGATATCTCGTCGGGCGTGGCCAGCGTGCCGACGATCCTGGCCCCGACCATCGGTGCGATTGGAATTCCCTTGAGCCCGACACTCAGCTGGTCTGCGGTTGCAGGAGCGACCAGTTACAGTGTCGAGATTGCCACTGACTCCGCCTTCACTGGCGTCGTCGACAGCGGATCGGGGGGTGCGACCAACTTTACCCCGGCCAGTCCGCTGGACCTCGCCACCGGCTACTTTTGGCGGGTCGTTGCCTCGAACTCATGCGGGGCGGCGTTTCAGGCCACGGGCAGCTTCGTGACTGAGTCATTGGTGTCGACTTGTTCCTCTCCCAGCCTGGCGATTCCCGACGGAACTGGCACCCCTGCTACGGACTCGATCGTCGTGGGTGTTGGGGGCACCATCACTGACGTTGACGTGCCGCTCGACGTCATCCACACCTATATCGGTGACCTGAGCGCAAGTGTCGAGCACGGTGGTACCACGGCGACGGTTGCGCTTCTCGACCGGCCCGGGCTTCCGGCGATCGATCCGGACTACGGGTGCGGAGAGAACGACATCGATGCCGTGCTCAACGACGAGGGAGGTTCTGCAGCCGAATCTGCCTGCGCAACGACGCCACCCGCCATGTCCGGGAACCTCACTCCCACCGGCTCGCTTGACGACTTCGACGGAATGGCGTCGAATACGACCTGGACACTCGACATTGTGGACAATGTGAACGTGGATCAGGGGACGATCAACAGCTGGTGCGTGGACATCAAGTACGCCCTGCAACTCACAGATGGAGATCTTGACGGTGTGTCCGACATCATCGACAACTGCCCGGGTGATGCGAACGGTGACCAGGCCGATCAGGACGGAGATGGCCGGGGAATCCCGTGCGATTCCGACATCGACGGAGACCTGATGCCCAACGACTGGGAGACGGGCTTCGGACTGAACCCGCAGGACCCGACCGATGCTGACGACGACCCCGATGAAGATGGTCTCACAAATCTTCAGGAGTTCCTGGGGGGCACCGACCCGACCATTGGCGCAATCTGCGGTGACGGAGTCGTTGCTGTTATTGAGGCCTGCGATGACGGGGGCACGACGCCTGGGGACGGTTGCGATGCAGCCTGCCAGGTAGAGTCCGGCTGGACGTGCAGCGGCAACCCATCGATTTGTGAGAGGGTCGCGGTTCCAGCGCTCAGCCTTTGGACGATGGGGCTGCTGGTGGCAGCGTTGATGAGCAGTGTTTGCTGGGCGTACCGACGATGGGACGTAAAGTGAATCTGAGCCAAGCAAATGTATGCGATCGGGTCACATCTCAGCAGTGTCGAGGATTGGTGCCTGGGGGTTGCACCCGATTGGTACAAACTGCACTCAGGCTCGGTATCCGAGCGTGGATTTTATGTCAAACCCGTTTGGAGAGCTTGAGAAGCCCTGTTGCACTCAGGCTCGGTATCCGAGCGTGGATTTTATGTCAAACCCGTTTGGAGAGCTTGAGAAGCCCTGTGGTTGGGACCCACATGATTCAGGGACGCGAAAAGCTGGAGGAGCCCGACCTCAACCCGATGGACTACTCGAAGCGTCTGGACGCCTTGGAATCAGGCGACGCGGCGGATGTCTTCCGATGGTCCTCCCGTGTGGTTCGTTTGGATAACTATCGGCCGTAAGAAAGATGCGGCTTGACCCCCTATACTATTCAGGGGGTCCTCGAAGGAGGTCATCCATGGACCAGCTGTGGAACCATCTGAGAATGAAGAAGCTACTCGCAGCGCTTATTGGCCTGGTGGCATGGATCTGCCTGCTACCGCTTCACGATGCATCGGCGGGCAGCCCCAAGAAAATCAGCGCCACTTCCGGAGAGTTTGCCGGCACGCTCGATGAGCATGATATGTTCGGCTGGTCTGTAGAGGCCATCGGTGACCTCGATGGAGACGGGATCACCGATATCGCAGTCGGTGCATGGTTTGACGACGATGGTGGAACACCACCCGACGCGAACCGGGGTGCGGTCTGGATTCTCTTCCTCGAGTCCGACGGGACCGTCAAGGCGCATACGAAGATCAGCGATACGTCAGGTGGGTTCACCGCGATCCTCGATGACGAGGACTACTTTGGCGTCTCGCTTGCCCACCTGGGAGACGTAAACGGAGATGGCACAGATGATCTCGCTGTAGGTGCGTATTACGACGACGATGATGACGATGGCTCAGACCCAGACAATGGTGCGGTCTACATCCTCATGCTGAATTCTGATGGGACCGTCGACTCCCACATGAAGATCAGCGAAACCTCAGGGGGCTTCGGTGGAGACCTGAAGTCCTACGACTGGTTCGGCTGGGACATGGCGGCCATCGGCGACCTCGACGGAGACGGAGTTACCGAACTGGCTGTCAGCGCGGACGGCGATGACGAAGTCGGTTCCGACCACGGTGCGGTCTGGATCTTGTTTCTCGAAGCCGACGGAACAGTCAAGGAAGAAGTCAAGATCAACGAGTCGTCTGGGGGGTTTACTGGAACGCTCAAGGACGGAGATTGGTTCGGCGCTTCACTCGCGGCCCTCAAGGATGTCGATGGCGATGGCCTGGTCGATCTGGCCGTCGGTGCCGACAGCGACGATGGCAGTGGGGTCGACCAAGGAGCGGTCTACATCCTGTTTCTCCATGCTGACGGGTCTGTGAAAGACCACGCCAAGATCAACAATCTGGCGGGTGGTTTCTCGGGACCACTCGACGACGGTGACATCTTCGGAATCGGAACGGCCAGCGTCGGCGACCTCGACGAAGACGGGGTAACTGATATTGCAGTCGGAGCCTACGGTGACGATGACGGGGGCTCCGACCGCGGTGCGGTCTACCTCTTGTGGCTCGGGGCTGACGGGTCCGTCACGAAAGAAACCAAGATCACTTCGATCTCTGACGACTTCGATGTGCCTCTCGACCTTCACGACGGCGACGAGTTTGGTATATCGATCGCACTACTTGGCGACCTTGATGGTGACGGCGCTCACGACCTGGTGGTGAGTGCGCCCATGGACGATGACGGTTCCATCGACGCGGGTGCAGTCTGGATCATCTCACTCGAGAAACACGAGTCGCCCGGTCCTGATGACGTGCCTGTGATGTCCCGAGGTGGTCTGGCGTTCGTCGCCCTGGCGATGCTGGCACTTGGGTGCGTCGTCGTGCAATGGAGACGGACGTGCCTCGCGCTGTAGTCAGATCAAGGACGACCGGGATCCTAATATCAGAACGTCAACCGCAGGGGTCGACAGCAGAGCCTACATAGAAGGTGGGAGGCAGGAGTTCGGTAGCTCCAACGCCGCCGTCTATGAAGCTGCTGGTGATCGAATTCTTCGCAACGGAGAGGATGCCCAATTCTTCGGGGTCAACGGGTTCGGGGCCAAGACCCAGAACCACGTGGTTCACGGGCCTGGAGCCGGAACTACGAAGAGATGATCGGGCAGACTCCCCTCAACCCGTTGAAATCGCCCGGCTAGAGGCCCCCTAACCGGTTGGTGGTTTCTCACCCGGCTTTTCGTGGACACGGACCTGGACACCTTCGTGTTCGGCCACCAGGCGCTCCCACATATTCTGCGGTTTCGGGTCGAAGATTGTTTCGGCCTTGGCCGGGTCACTGAACCAGTCCCCCCGCGCAATTTCACCCTTGAGTTGACCGGGTCCCCAGCCGGCATAACCCACGTAGGCTCGAAATCGAGCCACCGGAAGATCACCTTTTGCAAACTTGCGCAAGATTTCTGAATCGGATGTGGCATAGACATCCGGGAGGACATGGATTGCTCCTGGAGGCGGGTCTTCCGTCCGCACAAGAAAGACGATCTGGCCTGGGTCCACAGGTCCGCCCACGTAGAGGGTGTCTTTGCGAGGGGTCTTTTCTTCCTGCTCGGGCAGAAGCGCCGCGACTTGTGTGGTTGAGGGTCGGTTCAGGATCAGTCCCATGGCACCCCTGCGATCGTGCTGGATCAAAAGCACTACCGATCGAGCGAAGAAGCGCCCCTGGACCTGATGCGTGGCGATCAGGAAACGGCTCGAGGGGTCGCGTTTTGCGACAGGCAGTGGGGGGAACTGCTCCTGGGGGAGGGCGCGTGCAATCGCGGTGGACAAGGGCGCCTCAGCCCGTGCCTCGGCGAGCTGCAGCCCGGCTCCCAGGAGCAAGGCCACAGGCATCGCCATGACCATTCGCATCAAGCGCATCGTCTCATGTTTTGCATCCACACGAAGTTCTCAACGAGAGGTTTTTGATCTCCGGTTGTCGTTCCATTATACAGCGGTTTGGTAAGCGGGCAGGAAGTTCAAGCTGCATTTTCGCCAGGTTCGATGAGTAGGTATTCTGTCAAATAGCAGCGGGCGAGGGGTCGGGCCCCGGTACGGGGTGATCTGGTCGATCGGATGCGGACGCGGGTTTGATTCTCGCTGTCTCCACCGAGGAGCTGTTCGAGTAGATGCAAGGTCGCCCCAGGACGGCCCCGATGTAGCGGAAGGAGGTCGAGGTGACCTCGGCGTCCACTCAGAGGTCGAGGATGTCGTCGGGGCCGTTGATTGCGCGATCGAGCGCTTCGAGATCTCGGCAGAGGTGTTCAAAACGCCGCTCGCCCAGGACCGTCGCGATCTCCTTGGTCACCGCGATGTCGGTGGCGTCGATGTCTCGCAGCAGCTTGCGTCCACGCCGGGTAAAAACCACGCGCTTCGCCCTCCCGTCGTTCTCATCGGCAATGCGTTCGATGTAGCCGAACTCCTCGAGGCTGCCGACGAGCTGGCCGGTACGCTGAAGTGTGAGGCGAAGCCGCGCAGCGAGATCCGACATGCCCAGACCGCTGACGGGCAGGTTCACGATCAGGTGTGACATCGCCGTCGTGAGGTTATGCCCTCGCGACTCGATCTCCTCGCCGAACCTTCCACGGATCGCGATGGCGACGCCGAGCAGGTGCCGGACCAGGTAGTTGGCGCTGCCACCCGCATACTTCGATTCCGGCATATTCGCCTCCATCACTTTCGACCGAAGAAGGTGCACCGCCCGCGGATTAGACGCGTCCGAAGATCACACCCGTCAGGCCCGAAGAGAACGCCGCGTGCTCGACGCCCGCGATCTGATTGATCGCGGTGCCCCGCACCTGACGTACCGCCTCCGCCGCACTGTTGAGCCCGTGGATATAGGCCTCACCGATGAGTCCGCCGTGGGTGTTGACCGGCAGGCTGCCATCGAGCTCGCAGTGGCCGTCGCGGATGAACTCCATGGCTTCACCCCGCTTGCAGAAGCCCCATGCCTCGAGATGCTGGAGTACGATGGGCGTGAAGTGGTCGTAGAGCATGGCCACCTGGATGTCCTGCGGCCCGGTGCCCGACTGCTCGTAGAGCTGCTGCGCCATACCCCGCGTCGTCACCATGTCGGTGAAGTCGTCCTGGTAGAAGTTGGTGATCGCATCGACGGGGTACGGCACGTACTGTGCACCAGCCGTGATGCGCACCGGTGGCTGCTTCAGGTCGCGCGCGCGCTCGAGAGAGGTGAGCACGAAGGCCTGGCCGCCGTCGCTCTCCTGGCAGCAATCGAGCAGTCGCAGGATCGGCTCGATGATCCACTTCGAATTCTGGTGGTCGTCGATGCTGATCGGCTTCTGGTAGCCGAAGGCCTCGGGGTTGTTGACGGCGTGCTTGCGCATCAGGATCGAGATCTCGGCGAGATCACGGTTCGTGACGCCGAACTCGTGCATGTAGCGCTGCGAGACCATCGATTGCCAACAGGCGGGCGTTGCGGCACCCCACGGAATCGTCCACTCCATGTTCGTGGCACCGCCGCCAGGTGCCGGGCGGCCGGTGTTGGCCTGGCCGAAGCGGTACTCCGATCGCTCGTTCATCGCGCGCCATACCACCACGACGTCCGCGAGGCCCGCCACGATCGCGCCAGCCGCGTGCACGAGCGAGCCGCCCGAGCCGCCGCCGCCGTGCGGAATGCGCGACGCGTAGCGCAGCGCTTTCACGCCGAGGTTCCGGACGAGCGCGACGTCCTCGTTGTTGTCGATGGTGAACGTCAGCATGCCGTCGACGTCCTGTGGCGTGAGGCCCGCATCGTCGAGCGCCGCCTTCACGCACTCGGCGGCGAGCTGAATCTCGCTGCGTCCCGAGTTCTTGGAGAACTCCGTTGCCCCGATGCCCGCGACCGCGACCTGGTCGAGCTTGCCCATGCCCCGCTTGCCTCAGCCCGCTGCCGGGCGAAAGAGGGGGATCTTGTAGCCGTCCTGCATGGGCTCGAAGAAGACCTCGACCGGCATGTCGGCGGTAATGTCCTCGTACGCGATCTCGCAGATGTTCGAGACCAGGCGGATGCCCTCTTCCAGGTCGATGACTGCGACGATATGCGTGCCTTCGAAGCCGGGAACTACGGGATAGCGGGGGATCACCCAGGTGTAGATGCTGCCGCGACCCGAGAGCACCTGAGTTTCGCGCGCGACGCTGTTGCAGTGGGGGCACATGGGGCGCGGCGGTGAACGCAGAATGCCGCAGTCGGCGCAGCGCTCGGCGACCAGTTCCTCGCGCCTGGCGGCCTCCCAGAAGAACTCCGAATCCCGGGTCACCCAGGGCGCCGCCCGCAGCGCCGTAGCCTCGCCCATCGCGCTGGTCCTCCCGTCTCCTTTGGCCTAAAGGCTCCAGCTCAGATTGAACTTGACGAAATATACCAAAGCCGTTTTAGTATTTGCCATGGTGTCGATCCAGACGGTGCAGACTGGGCCCGGAGCCGTGCTGCGCCATGTGTGGCGGCTCGACGTGAGCGATGCGTTGCCGGGCGACGAGAGGCTCGAGATCGCCGCCGGCCTTGTCCTGCCGGCCGACGACACGCCGAAGGCGCTGCTTGTCTGCCTGCCCGGCGGCTTCCTGACACGTCGCTACTACGACCTCGAGGTCGACGCAGATCGCAGCTTCAGCTTCGCGCAATACATGGCGGGCCGGGGTTTCGCGACGCTATCGCTCGACCATCTCGGTGTTGGCGAGAGTTCACGTCCTGCAGATGGCTGGGCCCTCGACGTCGACTGCGTGGCGCGCGCCAATCAGCTGGCACTCGATGCGGCCGAGTCGCGCTGGCGCGACGAGGTCGGCCCGACGCTCCCGTCGATCGGTGTCGGCCACTCGATGGGCTCGTGCCTGAGTGTGGTGCAGCAGGCGAACCACGCGCCGAACCGGGCGCTGGTGCTCTTCTCGTTCACCACATTGGGGCTGCGACCGTACCTGCAGGGCCGCGAGACCGACTTCGCCGACGACCCGGATGCAGCGCGTTCCGAGCTGCGTGCACTCGCGCGGGAGCGCTTCGGCTCACCGTTTCCAGGCGATGAGATGGATGGCGCGCACGCCGCGTTCAGCGTCGGCTCGGCACCGCCTGTGGCCGAGCGTGCACTTCACGGAGCTGCGACGTGCATTCTGCCGATACCGGCGCTGCTCACCATGTTCCCCGGCGGCTACGTGCCCTGGGCCGAGCGCGTGCGGGTACCCGTGCTGGCGGTGGTGGGTGACAACGACCTGCACCGCGTCGACGCATCCATTGCGTGTCTACCGAACGCCGCGTCGGTCGATACCTACACCCTCGAGGATTCCTGGCACTGTCACAACGTCGCGAATACCCGCACGCGCCTGTGGGACCACGTCGCGCAGTGGACCGACGGCGTACTGCAGACATCGGACTGAACAATGACGCGCCCGCACGCTGCCGGGCGCCAGAAGGAGCATGAACATGGCCCCCCGACTCTTTTCCGCTGATTCGCACTGCGTGATCACCAGCGACCAGGTGAAGAAGAACCTGGCCGCGAAGTACCACGCGGCCTGGGATGCCGGCATGGAAAAGGACGAGGTGGCGCGCAGCGAGCTGATGGCCGGCGGAAAGCTCGAGCTCGAGGACTTCGTCGATCTCGAGGCAGCCAGGCATCCCGGCTACTTCGATTCATCGGAGCGCTTGAAAGTGATGGATGCGGACGGCGTCGAGTGCGAGGTGATGTACTCGGAGTTCGACTTCACCAGCAAGGTCTACGCAATCGGCGAGCACTGGAAGGAGTGCGCTTCGGCATATAACGACACGCTCTATCAGTTCGCGTCCATCGATCCCAAGCGCATCCTGATCACCTACCAGCTACCACTGATCGACATCGACTACGCGGTGACCGAGGTGCACCGACTTGCCGGCTACGGAGCTTGCTCGATCCAGATCCCGAACTTCCCGAGTGAGAACGGCATGCCCGATTACCACGATCCCTGCTACGAACCGCTGTGGCATGCGTTCGAAGAGACGGAGATCGTCGTGGCGAATCACCTGACGCTGAAGAACTCGCTGTGGGATGTCTTCCGCCGCGACCCGACCCCGCAGAAGGGTATTTTTACGGGTCTGCCGGGCTTCGCCCTGGCAGAGACGCTCGAGTGGTACATCCTGACCGGTGTCCTCGAGCGCCATCCGAAGCTTTGCGTGGTTCTCGTCGAGCCCGGCCTGTTCTGGGTGCCCGGCTTCATCCGTTTCCTGGATAGCCGCATGCACTCCCACTACGACTTCCCCAGCATGAAGGAGCTGCCCTCCACCTATTTCAAGAACCAGATGGCGGTTACCTTCGTGCACGAGCCGGAGGGCGTGGAGCTTCGGCACGAGATCGGTCTCGACAACGTGCTGTGGTCGACAGACTTTCCGCACCCCGTCTGCAACTGGCCGAATGCAGGCAAGAAGATCCAGGAGCAGTTCGAGGGAGTGCCCGAGGCCGAGATGCGGCAGATCACCTGGGGCAACGGCGCCCGCATGTACGGCATCGAATAGCGCGCGCCATTCGCAGGCACTTGCCAACGGAGGATTGCCATGGCCGGCGTACTCGATGGGATTCGCGTGCTGGATCTCTCGTGGGGAAGCTCCGGGCCGATCGCCACGATGCTGCTGGCAGATCACGGTGCGGAAGTGACGAAGATCGAGCCGCCCGGCGGCGATCCGTTCCGCAGCCAGCTCGGCTATCACGCCTGGAACCGGGGCAAGCGCAGCGCGGTAGTCGACCTGAAGGCAGCGGAGGATCTCGCGGTCTTCCGCAAGCTCGCCGCTAGGGCCGATGTGCTGGTCGAGAGCTTCCGGCCGGGCGTTACGCAACGGCTCGGCATCGATTACGCGACGCTCTCCGCTGCCAACCCTCGGCTCATCTACTGCTCGATTACCGGCTACGGGCGAGACAACTCCCACTCGGATCGTCCGGGCTATGACGCGCTGGTCGCCGCGCGGGTAGGGTTGCACTGGGAGCAGCGGGGTCGTGTCGGCGGATCGGCGGCGCATCTCTCCCGGAAGCAGCCGTTCGCTCCGGATTACGAGGTGCCGCGCGAAGCCCAGCAGGGCCCGCCGCGCGATGGCCCGGTGTTCCCGGCTTCGCGCTTCCCGAGCCTCGGTGCGGCCTATTCCGCGACGCTCGGGATCAGTGCGGCACTGCGCGCGCGGGAGGTGACCGGACGGGGCCAGTGGATCGAGACGTCGCTGATGCAGGGGGCCTTCGCCTCCGGCGTCATGGCCTACGGCGTGGCCGAGAACATCGAGGCGCAGCACTACCAGACCTGGATCGGCGACAGCCGTGCACCGAAGGGTCTCTTCGAGTGCTCCGACGGGCGCTGGGTGCATGCCTGGCCGCCCAGCCCGCGCTTCATCCTCGGCACCGGCGAGGGCGACACGCTGCGGCCCACCGCGGATCACTCCGCGCGCGAGGATCCGGATCGCATCGCATTGGGTCCCGAAGAGCTCTTCGTGCTCCATCACTACTGGGAGCCGATGGCCACGACGATGCGCAAGTTCACGGCCGATGAGTGGACCCAGGCCGGCGCCGACGCCGGGGTCTGCATCCAGAAGATCCGTTCGCCGGAGGAGGCACTTTCGGATCCCCTGCTGGTGGCCGACGGTTGCGTGGCGGACCTCGACGATCCGGAGCTAGGTGCCATCCGCACCGTCGGTGTGACCTACAAGCTCGGCAACAGCCCGGGGCACGTTGGGGCAGCGCAGCCGCCGATCGGACGCGACACGCAGGCGGTGCGCGCCGAAGCCGAGGCGGCGACCGCCCAGGCGCCCACGGATACCGGCGCGCAGCTGCCCGGCGGACCGCTCGAGGGCATCCGGGTACTCGATTTCGGGCTGGCCGTCGCGGGGCCATACGCCACACAGATCCTGTCCGATCTGGGGGCCGAGGTCATCAAGGTCAACGCTCTGCACGACTGGTACTGGCACTCGAACCAGATCGCCATGTGCTGCAACCGCGGCAAGCGCAGCATCGCCATCAACCTGAAGCACCCGGAGGCGAAGGCAGCCATAGACGATCTCATCGCATCGGCCGACGTGTTGATGCACAACATGCGCTACCCGGCCGCGGTGAAGCTCGGCATCGACTACGAGACATTGAAGGAGCACCACCCGCGGCTCGTCTACTGCCACACCCGCGGTCACGAACGTGGCCCCCGCGAGAACCTGCCGGGCAACGACCAGACCGGTGCGTGCCTCGCTGGCGTCGAGTGGGAGGACGGCGGCTGTGGGCGCGGCGGGCGTCCGATGTGGTCGCTCACCAACATGGGCGACACGGGTAACGGTTTTTTGGCAGCGATCGCCATGTGCCAGGCGCTCTACGAGCGCGAGAAGACGGGCAAGGGCCAGTGGGTCGAGACGGCCATCGTCAACGCCCAGCTCATCAATACCTCCCACAGCGTGGCGCGTGCGGACGGCTCGGGCTTCGCACGCCCGCAGCTCGACCCGATGCAGACGGGCTTCTCGGCCGGTGTGCGTCTGTACCCGACGAGCGATGGCTGGCTGTGTCTCAGCCTCGTGAGCGAGGCGCACTGGCAGGCTCTGGCTGGCGCGCTAGCGCTCGACGAGTTACGCGAGGGCGGGCGTTTTGGCAGCGCGCAGGCGCGCGCCGCGGCCGATGACGAGGTCGCGAAGCTCGTCGAGCACGTGCTCGCGACGCGCAGCGCTGCCGACTGGATGGAGACGCTCGACGCGGCGGGCGTACCCTGCGAGGTATCGTCGGAGCACGCGGGAATCGATCTCTGGAGCGCCCCGGAGGCGATCGCGCGCCGCTGGATCGCGAAGTATTCGCATCCGATGGTCGGGGAGGTCGGTCAGGTGGGTGTCTGCGTCGATCTATCCGATACGCCGTCGCGCGTGCAGGGGCGGCCGCTGCTGGTGGGTGAGGATACCCGCGAGATCCTGCGCGAGCTCGGCTACGGAGAGGCCGCCATCGATGCGCTATTCGAGGCGGGCGCAGTCAACGACGAGCACGTCTACCCCGCGCTGGCGGGAGACGGTGCCGTCGCCGAGTCGCCCTGGGTGGCAAAGAAGGATTGACCCGGTACGGGGCGCAGGTTCCCACATCAGATTGATTTGTATGACAGCCGGTGTCGTGGGGCTTAGTATCTGATCTCGCCACCGTGTTGTCTTGCAGGTTTTCAAGGAAACTCGTGCCATGTCCTACGAAATAGTGGATGTTGCCGCACTGCGCGCTGTGATCGGAGATGAAATTCCTGGTCTTGGTGAGAAAAATGTTGACTCTCTGAATCGTTTTGCACGGGACTTCATTGCGCGTTCGCCGTTTCTGGTGTTGTCAACGAGTTCCAAGGATGGACGTTTGGATGCATCTCCCAAGGGGGATGCACCCGGGTTTGTCCACGTGGTCAGTGATACCGAGATCGTTATCCCGGACCGTCTGGGCAATAAACTCGCGTACGGTCACCTGAATGTCCTTGAGAACTCGCACGTCGGTGTCTTGATGATGATTCCCGGTACCCGTGAGATCTTGCGGATCAATGGCAAGGCGACCTTGAGTGCGGATCCGGAACTGCTGAAAGACCTGAGCGCTCGCGACAAACCGGCAACACTCGCAATCAAAATTTCTATCGAGGAAGTGTTCTTCCATTGCGCGAAGGCATTCGTTCGCTCGAATTTGTGGAAGCCTGAAACCTGGGGTGAACCCTATAAAGTGTCCTTCGGCAAGATATATGCGGAGATGCGCGGTCAGAGCAGCGGCGCCGCAGAGCAGATCGACGCGATGGTCGAAGCGGACTACGAGACAAACTTGTAGGTAGCCCTGATCGGATTTGGACAGTCACAGAGCCGCGGCTGAGCATCTGCTTGGTCTGCTCTAAGCAGACAGGAAGTTCGAGCTGTATTTTCTTTGGGTCCGACAAGTAGACATTCTATTAAGTAGAGACGGGCGAGGGGCCTGAGCATGTGCCTCAGCCGCGCGGTGGCGTGCGGGTGAACCAGGGCCGGGCGGCCTCGAGTTGGGCGGCCAGGCGAAAGAGTGTGGCCTCGTCCCCGAATCGCCCGGCAAATTGCACGCCGATGGGTAGCCCCTCCGGCGCCCAGTGCATGGGCACGGACATAGCGGGGTGCCCCGAGGCATTGAAGAGCTGCGTGTAGCCGATGGAAGCCATCAGCTTCTCCATCAGCGCACCCCGGTCCGGGTTGTCGAGCGCGAGTTCCCCGATCCGCGTGGGAAGCGTGGCCATGGTGGGACTCAGGATCGCGTCGTAACGCTCCAGGAAGAGTGCGACGCAGCGACCCGCTGCATGCAGGGTCTGCACGGCATGCGCGTAGTCGACACCGCCGACCGCGCCGGCCAGCTGGAACATCGCCCAGGTCAGGGGCTCCAGATCTGTCTCGCGGGCGTCGCGGCCCAGCGCTGCCGCCCCTTCTTCGACCAGCGCGCGCACGTTGCTTCCGATGATCACCTGGGTCGCTCGGCCGAGTTCGAGATCCCCGAGCAGGAGCGGGGCCGTCTCCACCTCGTGACCGAGTTTCACGCAAAGTTCCGCGGTCGACTCTGCGGCCCGCCGGCACTCGGGGTCCGTGGGCGCACCGTTCCAACTCTGTGTCTGCAGGGCTATCCGCAGGCGGCCGGGATCCGCACCCACCTCCTCGAGGAAAGGTCGCTGCTGCGGGGGCGCCCAGTAGGGGGCGCCCACCTCGGGCCCCGCCACGGCGTCCAGCAATGCCGCGCTGTCCCGCACGCTTCGGCTCACCGCGTGGGAGATGCTCATGCCGCTCCAGCCCTCTCCCTTTCGCGGCCCCGAGGGCACCCGCGCCCGCGTGGGCTTCAGGCCGAAGAGCCCGCAACAGGAGGCGGGGATCCGGATGGAACCGCCGCCGTCGCTGGCGTGGGCGGCCGGCAGGATGCCCGCTGCGACCGCGGCAGCGGCGCCCCCCGAAGAGCCCCCGGCAGTGTGCTCTGGGTTCCAGGGATTCCGGGTCTTCCCGAAGAGCACGGACTCCGTGGAGGTAGTGAGGCCAAACTCCGGGGACGCGGACCGGCCGAAGAGCAACAGCCCCGCGCGCAAGTAGCGGGACACGAATTCGCTGTCGAAGTCGCTCACCTGGTCGGCGAAGAGGCGGGAACCGTTGGTGAGCCGCCAGCCGCGGCGGGCCGTGTGGAGATCCTTGAGGAGGAAGGGAACACCGCGCAGTGGGCCGTCGGGAAGTGTCGTGCCGGCAGCCTCGCGGGCCTCCTCGAACATCGGGATCGGGATCGCTCCGATGCCCACGTGGCGCTCGGCCCGCTCGATGGCCGCCTCGAGCAGGTCGGCGGGCCGGATCGATCCCTCCCGCACACCCTGCGCCATGGCCAATGCGTCCAGCGACTCGTAGTTCTCGACTCCACCCATGCCCGGTTCTCCTCTGCGGTGCGCCGAAAGTGCGCCCGATGACTGGCATATACTCGCGCAGCATGCTCCCCGCCAGCACCGGCGTCGAATTTCTGGGGGAGCGGGTCAGCGGCTGCGACGAGCAATCGGCTCCCTGGCGACGACACCCCCGAAACCATCCCGGGCACCGCCGTCCGAAACGGTGTTCCCGCCAAAGTGGCGGCCCCGTACCGGTGCCTCTTTCCCTCGCCCGCCTCCATTTGACGGAATGTCTACTTATCGGACCCCAAAAAAACGCAGCTTGAACTTCCCATCTTCCGACTCCACTGATTGCTTCTTGCGTCCTACCACTTCGAACTCTTCTCGCGGGCTCACCCCTGAAAGTGTCTATTGGTTTAAGCCACCATTTTGTCCGAATTCCGTTGACCGGATGCACTGTGGGTCCGACGACGGATGTCGTGCACGGCCGCGTGCGTGGATTGCTTCTGCTTCGTCAGGTCGAGACGCTCCTCGGAGTTCAAAACCCCACAAAGTGTCTCTCGGTTCAGGACCTCAGACTCCTGCTGACGGGATCCGTCATGCCCTACTAATATAAACTATCCTCGATAAAGCGGTGAAACACTGCATCCGGGGTCCCAGATGGGAAAAACGCATGATGCCCTTAGAAGGGCTGAAGAGGAGCGCCAGAAGCGCCTCCTGAGGCCTTCGCAAGAGCCCCTGCCGAGAGTGGAGGCAAGTGGCCCGCATGAATTCTTGACCAGGCCCTACGGGGATGACAGGAGTGATTTCGGGGACCTCAAGAAGAACCTGCTCGCCTCGGACGTCGATGGATCTGCCAAGAGGATCCTATTCGTCAACACTTTCGACGAAGGTGAATCCTCGGACCGGGCGATCGGGTTTGCGGCCTCTTTGAGCGAGCATTCCAATCTCCGAGTGCTCATCATCGATATGAATCCATTGACCCGGAGTCTTCAAGAAGCCTCCAGTATCGATCCGAAACTTGACCTGTTCGATCTCCCTTCTCAAGGCGGCGAGGAGACATCGTCAATCGAGAAAATTGGGCCAGGGAATCTCTATACAGTCAAGCCGGGTGGGAATTATTCCGGGCTTGCAGACCTGTTTGAATCCGAGGAATTCGATCAATTCCTGGAAAACATGAATGAGAGATTCGATTACCTCATTCTTGACACACCGCGGGGTGCCAGTTTTCAGGAGTGTCGCATCCTTTGCTCCAAGATGGACGCCGTGGTTCTGGTGATGGAGTCCAACGAGACCACCGGCCAGATCGCCCTGAGTGCAAGGCGATGCATTGAAGACCCTTCGGATAAGCTCCTCGGTGCAGTCGTCAACCAGGCGAAACCTCACAAGCCAGAATTCATCAAGCCGGTGAGCATGGTTGTGGTGGCGTGTCTCATTTTTGGCCTTGGGCTTCTTGTGGGAACTCTGCGCGTCCAGTCGAGCGATCCGGATCCCGGTCAACTCGATGAAGTTGCCTTGGCAGACGTGGACATTGATCCGACAGATTCTGGAAGAATTGTTGGATTGGCATTGCGGCAGAACTATGCGGGGACGAACACAGATCCTGAGGGTGCTTCCGAGGGGGTTCAGAACAAGACAATCGGTGCGCAGGCAAGATCTGTCGGGGGGCAATTTCACGCGTCATCAGATACAGCCGGATTGCGGGTAGAAACAGGTATGGAAGAGTCGCCTGTGACCCCTGAGGCTGGCCCATCCGCAAGCCGGGAATCCAAGAAAGGACAGGCCTCGGGCAGCGCTCTTCACGAAAAAGCAGGGTCGGATTCGAGTGAGGCCGACGAAGAACTCCATGATGTCGAACAGACGCCTGCCTTTCCGTCATCGAGAGCGATTGAAGAACCCGTGAATGGCCTGGAGAACGGCTCAGATGAAAAGGGTAGGGTCAAAGATGGGAAATCACGCAGTGTCGTCGTCAAGGAGGGGGACAATCTGTACAGGATTATTCTCGGGACTTACGGAAGATACAACAAAGAGCTGGTTCGCCTTGTCCTTAGCGAAAACCCTGAAATCTCCAACGTAAAAAATATCGCTGTCGGTCGCGTGATTCGTCTCCCCGAGGCGCATTGAGTTGGGACGTGAGCTCACGGGAATTTCAGGAATTCACTAGACGTTCGAAAAGGCTTCGCCATGTCGAATGCGAAATTGCAGATCCAGTCGGACACCCTGTCCTGATGATGGCAGGGAATGGCCGAGGGGATCTAGATGACCGAAGATCGACGAGAAACCAGACGTAAGAAGCGAGTCCTCGAGTACGCGGAGAAGATTGGCAACATCAAGACGACTTGCCACCGCTTCGGAATCGCGAGGTCGACCTTCTGTCTCTGGTGAGACCGCTACCGTGAGCTCGGCGAAGCCGGGCTCGCACGTTGCAGATGCGACTTCCACAACCATCTGACGTCGATCTCGAGAAGAAGCTGGCGGCCTGGGAGCGGTTCTGCAACTACGATAGACCGCACAGAGCACATAAGGGCAAGACGCCCTATGAAATTCTGCGAGAGAAGCTAAGTTGACCAACAACGTCCGACTGGATTCCTAATATCACAGTCCGCCGGCTCATGCGGCCACCAGCTGGGCCTGGATGAAGCCCCAGAAGAGAATCAGGAAGCCGCCGACCTCGGCCAGGATCAGGGTAGTCATGAAGCCCATCATCATCTCGGGTGACGTGGTGCCGTTGCCCATGACGTGCGGTCGCCGGAGCTGGTTGTCGGTGTCTCGCAGTGCACCGTGAACCATGTAGCTCGCGATGGCGCCAGCGAAGAAGACGACGGGCAGGGCCACGCCCCACAATTCCAGGGTGACCGACAGATTGCTCAGCTCTGCGAAGCGGGCGAGCAGCAGGGCAGCAAAGCTGTAGAGCAACGATGCCCGGTGCGCCGTGTCGACGTAGAAGTGCGCCTTGGCATCCGGGCTCGATCGGATCTGGAGATACTTCCATGCTCCAGTCAGAAGTGCGTTCAAAAAGAAGATTCCAGCCGCGAATACGGCCAGCTTCTCAGCGGGTTCCATGAGTGCTCCTTCAGGTGTTCCGAGATTCTCTCAGGCTCTGGCATTGCAGACAGAAGGGAGCTTCAGGTCGGGCCTCGAGACGCGCAAAGCCCACGTCTTCTCCACATTCGACGCAGATTCCGTATTCGTCCAGCTCGAATCTCCGCATCGCGGCCTCGGCCTGTCGGAGTCTCATTTGGGCGGAGACCCGGTTGGCTCGTAGCATGCTCTGTTGCTGCATGGCGTCCATTCGCGAGAGCCTCCCGATCGGCTCATCGAGATCGACTGGGCGCGCGCCTTCCTGGGAGCTGGACAGCAGGCTTCTCAGTTCTTCGGCGAGTGCAAGCAGGCTGCGCTGCAGCACACCGATCTCGTCTTCTGTGAGTGCTTCGGGCATGGACTGGAGAAGAGCACCTTATCCCAATTGAGGTAGAGACAATCTCATTGAACGACGTCCTGGATGCGCATGGTGTGACAAGCATCGATCATATGACGCTCGATATCGAGGGGCCAAATCCGGCGCGCTCGGCGGATTTGATTTCAAACGCTTCAAGCCGAAGTTGGTATGCGTGGAGGGGGGCCAGCGATACCTGGAGTATTTTGAGGGCCACGGATACGAACTCATCGAAAAGCACATCGAGTACGACAGCGTGAACCGCTACTTTCGCCCAATTTCCTTGATTGTGTCATGAGGCTTTTTGACGTTCTCGGCCCAGGCCCCCTCCGGCCCGTTGAAATCACCCCGGTACGGGCTCTTCTCGTTCTGCTGCCCGAGGCAGACTACAGGCCCCCTCCGGCCCGTTGAAATCACCCCGGTACGGGCTCTTCTCGTTCTGCTGCCCGAGGCAGACTAGTTCAGCTGCCCCGGTCCTGGCTCGAAGGGGTCAGCGCGCTGCACCCTCGAGGATCTCGATCACATGCTCCACGGCCGCCTCGTCGGACAGGATGCCGAGGTGCGAGGCCTCGAAGCCCCGCTGGTCGCTCGCCTGCTGCTGCGCCTCGAAGCGCAGCTGACTGTGGATCGGAACTACTCCATCGCCCGACTTGCCGGGCAGGAAGCCGAATAGCAGGTGGTGCCGTGCCAAGCATACCCTGGGCGGGCCGGGCTTCCCTGGCACTATCCCTGATCCTGCTCAGCGGCCTGGCCCTGACAACGGGACGTCTACGGGAGCGCTAGCCTGGACCCAATAAAGTCACCCAGGGAAAGGGCGCGGGCCCGTCCCCTGGGTGGATCCATCCGTAGGTGGGGATGGATACGGGTGCTCTCGCGGATTGCCCGATCGGGTCCCTGTCGGGGCTGGAATCCATTCGTCGACACCGACTTAAAGGAATGCCTACTATCGGTAGTGCGGAAAACACAGCTTGTTTTGCCTGTCCGCAGCCGCCGTGAACCCCGCTGCGTCGCTCTGTGGTCGTGTGGCACTCAACCGCTCTGGCGGTGCTCGAATCCCCAGGTGACGCTCTGGGCGCCAACGGCCACCTGGAAGCGGAGTTCGGCCTCGCCGATGGCGTTCTCGGCAGCGGTACGGATGTCATCGCGCGCCGTACTGGAACGAGCCTGTCCGTCAATGGTGAGGACACCGGCTCTTGCGGTCAGTTCCAGCCTTCCGAGGGCCAGCTCCCCGCCCATGGCCAGCACCGCCGTCACCCGCGTGGCGAGCGCGACGTCGGCGACTTTCTGCCTGGATTCGTCGGTCTGCGCGAAGCGTTCGAACTGGGCAGTCCGGGTGAGGAGTTCGCAGGCCTCCCGAGTGTCGAGAGTTTTCAGGTTGATCATGAGGTCATAGAACGACGGGTCCAGCCAATCGACCCCGTAGAGATGGCGCACCCACTGGTCCCGGAACTTGTCGGTCTGCTGAACGTGTTTCTCTGCGGCCGTGTGGTCGAGCCCGTGGCTCTCCATGACTCCGGCGATGCGGAACTCCATGGGTGCGACTACACCCACCCGGAGGAGATTGGGGATATCGGCGAGCAGGAAATGACCGCCGTGGCCGTGATAGACGAAGCTTCCCTCCGAGGCGCGCTGGTAGAGCACCGAACGGATGAACCAGAGGTAGGCGTCCCGCTCCCTGGAGTGGCGATGGAAGACCGTGGGGGCTCGATTGAACTGCTCGGCGAGTACCGTCTCGGGCACCCCGGCGGCGTCGGCGGCCGCCACGACGATCTCGCGACTGATGCAGGGTATTCCGAGTTCCGAGGCTACGCCCTCGGCCAGCATTCCTGCGCCAGCCAGGCTTCCTCTAGCGATGGTGATGATGGTCATGGCTCGTTTGCTCCTGGGCTTCCGGGACGATGGTAAGCTCCGCCATGGGCATAGGTGCGAAGTGTGAATGCCGAGTCCGCGTGCCCGAGTTGATCGGCCACCCGGCGGCACATCTTAATTCCTCATCGAGAGAGGGCTGGCGTCCGGCGGCGGTGCTGCTCTGGAGACCCGGACACAGGCCGGACGTGACCTGCGTCTGCATCCCGTCGGCCACCCCCGCAAAGTCCACCGCGTTGCGTTCTCAGCCGTTGGCGCGTAGGAAGTCCTCTGCCTATCCACTTCGCTCCGCTCGTGACCGTCGTTGCCACGACGTTGGTGGCTTCCTAGGAGGAAGTCGCAATGCAGTTTCCGCGCACACTCATTGAGTTTCAGGACCAGTTCCCGGATGACGCCCACTGCTGGGCTTACCTGCGTCGTGCCCGTTGGCCGCACGGGTTCGAGTGTCCGCGCTGCGGTGAACGAGGCAGTCATTTCCTCACGAACCGGCGGCTCGAGCAGTGCCGATCGTGCCGATACCAGAGTTCGGTGACAGCAGGAACGGTCTTTCATGGAACCCGCGTTTCGCTTCGCGTGTGGTTCTTGGGCGTCTTCTTTCTGGCTCGTCACAAGAAGGGCATCTCAGCGCTTCAGTTTCAGAAGGACACTGGCTGGGGCAGCTATCAGACGGCTTGGACGTTGTTCCACAAGCTTCGATCGGGGCTGTCGGCTCGGCCGGCGCCACTGCTGGCCGGCAATATCGAGGCGGACGAGACCTGCATCGGCGGTTATCGCAAGGGATGGAACGGGCGTGGAGCCGGAAAAGTGGGTGTTGCCATCGCGGCCGAATACCGCGGTCCGACTGCCGGCTTCGTACGGCTTTCGGTGATTCCACGCGCAACGACTGCTGTTCTGACTTCGTTTGTTCACGGGGCGATTGTGCCCGAAGCGGCCACGGTTCATCCAGATGCTTGGGCGGCCTACAAAGCACTCAGCAAAATGGGAATCGACCATCGCCTCAGAAAAGGTGGTCACGGCCGGCACGAAGAGGACGGCCTGCCGTGGGCTCATTCGGTTTTCGGCAATCTCGAGACCTGGTTGAGAGGCGCCTATCACGGAGTCAGCTCCAAGCATCTACAAAGCTATCTGAACGAGTTCCAGTTTCGATTCAACAAGCGCTGGGATGAGGCGGATTTGTTCTCACCGGTTCTTCGAGCGGCCATCACGGCAGAGCCGTTCCCCTATCGACGGCTCACGGCGGAGCCAACCGGATAGGCAGAGGAAGTTCAAGCTGTGTTTTCCTTGGGTCCGATAAGTAGGCATTCTGTCAAATAGAGGGGGCGAGGGGAAGAGGCCTCGGTACGGGGAACGCGACGCGGAGCGCGACGAAGCGCTCGATGTGCTCTCCCAAGGGCCCTTGTCCCGGGTCCGCGACGTGGAACAGCGGAAAGCGCTCGAGCATGCGCGCGACTGCGTCGTAGCGCATCGCGCCCAGGCTCTTGAAGTAGCGGAGGAAGGTGGCTTTCAAGATCCCGGCTCGACCCGCTACCTTCTCCGGCATGGGCAACGCGATCACGGTCCGCCGGCCCGCGTTCGATGCCTGGGCCGACATGCCCCGCCACTGGTATGGGGGGCAGCCGTTCGCGAGCCACTTCCTGAATGCGCTGTCCTCGGTCTTCCCGATCGGAGAGGCATTCTTCGTGCGCTCGGTCCTCCACTACCGCGACGAGATCGACGACCCGGAACTCCAGGTCGCGATCCGAGGCTTCGCGGGCCAGGAGGGCCAGCACAGCCACCAGCACGGACGCCACCTCGAGATGCTCGTCGAGCAGGGCTACACCGCGCTCAGCTGGCGGAACCGCCTCGTCGACCGGCTGATGCAGTGGAGCCTCCGGCGCATGCCGCGCGCCTGCCTCTCCGGCACCGCGGCTCTCGAGCACCTGACGGCGATCCTGGCCCGCCGTCTGCTGAGCGACCGCGAGCACTGGACGGGGCCGATGGATCCCCGCATCGCGCCCCTCTGGCAGTGGCACGCACTCGAGGAGGCGGAGCACAAGGCAGTCGCCTTCGACGTCCTCGAGGCGGTCGCGCCCAGTCACGCGCTGCGCGTGGTGCAGCTCGCGCAGAACACGGTGGGCCTCTTCGTCGAGATCATGGACCGGATCGTCTACATGCTCTGGAAGGACGGCCTCCTCTTCCGGCGAGAGGTCTGGGCCGACGGTCTGCGCTTCTTGTTCGGGCGGCACGGCTTTCTGCGAGGGCTCGGACCCCAGTACTGGTCCTGGTACCGGCGCGACTTCCACCCGGACGACGTGGACGACGGACGCCTCCTCGAGGTGTGGCGCGAACGCCTCGAGGCCCGCGTGGCCTGAGGCCGCAACCGTCCAATGACAGACCTGCTGCAACTCTCCGGCGTGGAACTCCCGCCCCCGGGGCCTCTCTAAGAGATCCGAGCCACTCCGAGAGATTCTCTACTCTCTCGCCTAGCGAATCCGGGGCTTGTTCTTCCTATGCACATCAATTCGACATTCAGCTCAGCTACGTACTAGGACATTCTGGACACTAAGCGTTGCAGTTGCAACGGGCTGAAAGTACAAGACATTTTCGGACCAGCCCACGCTCCAGCACCCGTCT
>Ga0207984_1000558_pt1 | contig 21940 bp, 22 predicted proteins | sample ETNtaG_30_FD_185760 | JGI IMG/M metagenome (GOLD analysis project Ga0207984, IMG submission 185760) | Marine microbial and viral communities from oxygen minimum zone, Eastern Pacific Ocean - ETNP201306PF43B (SPAdes) (version 2) | ecosystem: Environmental > Aquatic > Marine > Oceanic ...
GCCGTTGGTCAGTTGAAAAGTTTAAAGGTCTTCATTTCGCTATTGAGCGTGATGCTAACGCAATTGCAATCAATACTCGTCGCGGTCGTGGTAATATTATCCTAGCCTCAGCTGATGTTGTCGCTGCTCTGTCTATGACAGGTCAATTAGACACTGGTGCTGGAGATAGTATTGGAACTGGTGGAGTCTCATCTGATGGTATTACTGGCGATAGTTTTGTCGGTACACTTAATGGTCGCTATAAAGTTTATGTCGATCCTTATTTCGCAGCGGCTCACGAATATGTCACTATCGGTTATAAAGGTGCTTCACCTTACGATGCTGGTATATTCTATTGTCCGTATGTGCCACTACAGATGGTTAAAGCTGTTGGCGAAAATAGTTTCCAACCGAAAATCGGTTTTAAAACCCGATACGGAATGGTCGCTAATCCGTTCGCGAATTCAACTCCGGCCGATGGTCTGACCGAAGCTGGTAATAGCTACTATCGTACAATTAAAGTTACGAACTTGATGTAAACGCATTTCACCGTTACATTTCAGAGGGGGGAGAAATCTCCCCTCTTTTTTTGTTTATAAATATATTTGGAGGTACAGAAATGTCAATAGTAAAAGGTTTACCAGAAAATTATAATACGTTGTCTCCAATTTCATTTAAATTTTCATTTGAGGCATTGCCAAATGTCACCTATTTTTGTCAGACAGTATCCTTGCCATCTCTTACATTGGGCGAAGTTACAGTGCCAACTCCATTAAGAGATTATACTGTTCATGGCGATAATGTAACTTATAGTGCCATTGATATATCCTTTATTGTTGATGAGGATATGGAAAATTATTTGGAACTTTTCAATTGGATACGCGGGCTAGCTCCAACATCATCCAATAGTCAACGAAGAGCATTAGAGACAAATTCCAGAACAGGTATAACAACTACAGGGATTTTAACAATCTTGACAAATAATATGAATGCCAACAAAACGGTCATGTTTGATGATTGTTGGCCAACAACGTTGGGTGAAATTGCGTTTGATAGTACTCAAACAGAAGTACCAGTAATTGCAACAACAGCTTCATTTAACTTTACGGATCTCCATTTTGAAACGGTAAAGTAATATATGAATTTAGATGATTTGTTTTTGGAAGTAGATAAGGATTTGACAATTGATGATAGTGAATTGGACAGAGAGGCACTTAGGAATCCATATCTTTATGGTAAATATTTGAAATTTCATTGCCAATCTAGGGCAGAATATAAGAATGCAGAAGAAGAATATAAAAAAATGTACCTTGATAAGCATCAATATTATATGGGTAAGGCTGAGCCAGAAGTTTATAAAGAAAAACCATTTGATTTAAAAGTTTTGAAAAGTGATGTATCTATGTATCTTGAGGCTGATGAAGATTTAAGCATTAAACGAAAAACTGTAGAATATTCTAAAACAAAAGTAGATTATTTGGAAAAAACATTAAAGGCTATTCAAGATAGAAGTTGGTCTATAAAACATGCTATTGATTGGAGAAAGTTCCTTGAAGGGGCCAATTGATATTCTGAATGTCACAAAAATAGATGATGTATTTGTTAAAGTAGATTGTGAACCAAGTACAGCACAAGAATTATGTGATCATTTTACATTTGAAGTGCCTGGATACAAATTCATGCCTTCCTATAGAAATAAAGTTTGGGATGGCAAGATACGTTTATATTCAGTTTGGGATAAGAAGATTTATTCTGGACTCCTACCTCAAATTACCAAATGGGCATATGAAAATAGCTATACAGTTGAAGGTTTAACAGATTTCAAACCTGATTCTATAAAGCCAGAGGAATTGAAAGAATTTGTTGATGGATTGAATATTCATTCCAAAAATAAAAAGCTCACCATTCGGCCATATCAATACGAAGCAATATTCCATTCACTCAAGAGTCGCCGCTGTGTATTGGTTTCCCCCACTGCTTCTGGAAAATCACTTGTCATATATTCCATTATACGGTATTTAGAAGATTTCAAAACTTTATTGGTTGTACCTACCATATCACTGGTCGAGCAGATGTATAAAGATTTTGCAGATTATTCAACTGTAAATAATTGGGATGTTGAAAGTAACTGTCATCGCATATATGCAGGATCTGATAAGAATACAGATAAAAGAGTTACAATATCCACATGGCAATCTCTATTCCGTCTTCCCAAGCAGTATTTTAGCAATTTTGATTTAGTAATAGGCGATGAAGCACATTTGCATAAGGCAAATTCACTTAAAGGCATATTAGAAAAATTAGTGAATTGTCAATATAGGATTGGTACAACTGGTACTCTGGATGGTACAAAAACTCATAAGTTGGTTTTGGAAGGTTTGTTCGGGCCAGTCCATCAGGTAACTACTACCAAAGAACTGATGGATACGGATTATCTTGCAGAATTGAAAATCCAGCCAGTTGTCATTAAGTATCCTAAAATTGATTGCAAATTTGTTAAAGAATTGGATTATGTTAAAGAATTGCAATTTTTAGTGGGGAATAAGCAACGAAATTCTTTTATTGTCGATATGACACATAAACTACAGGGCAATACGCTAGTGCTATATCAATTGGTTGAAAAGCATGGCAAAAGTCTATATGATCTTATGCAACAAAAGGAAGGTAAAAATGTATTTTTTATACATGGCGGGATTTCAGCTGAAGATAGGGAATCGGTACGAGAACTATGTGAGAGAACTGATAATAATATTATTGTTGCATCTTATGGAACATTTTCAACTGGTATAAATATCAAGAATCTTAATAATGTCGTATTTGCATCACCTAGTAAGAGTAGGATTAGAAATCTGCAGAGTATTGGTAGGGGTCTAAGACGGACTGATAGAAAAACTAAAGTGGTCTTGATTGATATTGTTGATGACTTGACGGTAGGTAAATACTTGAATTATACATTTCGTCATTATCTGGAAAGGGTTAAGATATATCATAGTGAGAAGTTTAATATGCTTAAGTCGTATACTCATTCCATATAGTATCACTCCCTTTCCCTGTGTACACAGTATTATACCATATTTTTTGCTGTTTGTCAAGGAAAAAAGGCCTTGACAAATGACATTTTTTATGGTATAATAGCTATAACAATTTGAGGTATTCCATATGTCTAAAAAAAGTCATTATATTGACAATAAAGAATTTTACGCAGCAATTATTGAATATAAGAAGAAAGTGAGGGAGGCCGAAGCTTTGGATGAATCCATGCCACCAGTAACAGAGTATATTGGCAAGTGTTTTTTGGATATAGCTACTGGCCTTTCATTTCGACCAAATTTCATCAATTACACATATAAGGATGATATGATTTCAGATGGTATAGAAAACTGTCTGCAATACTGTCATAATTTTAACGAAGAAAAGTCCAAGAATCCTTTTGCATACTTTACACAAATAATATACTACGCGTTTATACGAAGAATAGAAAAAGAAAAGAAGCAATCATACATTAGACATAAGATGACGGAAAAGGCTGGGATTCTACAGGAATTATCATTTTTAAGTGAGCAGGATTTGGAAGATTATAAAAGTATTATTGATTTTAATTTTGATCAGTCATTAATTGATGATTATGAAAAGAAGTTAGCAGAGAAGAAAAAGTGTCGTAAGAAGAAAAATAGTAATTTGGAGAAATTTCTTACATGAAAATATGTTTAATTACAGATACGCATTTTGGTATAAAGAATGACAATTTGGTATTTCAGAAATATTTTCAGAAATTTTATGATAAGGTATTTTTTCCATATATCATTGATAATAAGATAAAAACTGTAATACATTTGGGTGATTTGGTAGACAGGAGGAAATATGTTAATTTTGTCACGCTTAATAGTCTTAGGACTGATTTTATTTTTCGACTCCAAGATAGTGGAGTCGATACTCATATTATTATTGGCAATCACGATACATACTACAGAAACACAAACAGAATAAATGCAGTAAATGAGTTGTTTGGCGATGCACCATTTATCCATATCTATGATAGGCCTGAAACGGTTACTTTCGATGGATTGGATATTTGTATGATGCCATGGATTTGTTCTGAGAATTTTGATCAGTGCATGAAAGTACTTAGAAATACTTCATCTCAGGTTTTAATGGGTCATTTAGAATTACAAGGTTTTTTAATGCAAAAGGGGGTGTATTCAGAAAGTGGACTCACCAAAGAAGATTTTAAAAATTTTGATGTGGTCTATAGTGGCCATTTTCATTACAAATCTAGCTTGGACAGCATTTGTTACTTGGGCTCTCCATACGAATTAAGTTGGTCAGATTTTGAAGTGGATAAGGGTTTTCATATATTTGATACTGAAACTAGGGAATTGGAGTTTATAAAAAATCCATACCGCTTGTATCACAAAATTTATTATGATGAAACTATTGATTACACTAATCATGATTTGAGCTACTATACAGATGCATATATAAAGTTGATAGTTAAGAATAAGACTGATGCATATGTATTTGATAAATTTATAAACACTTTATATGCTATGTCGCCTCAGGATATAAGCATTATAGAAGAATCTGAATTGTTTTTTGAAGGCGATGAGTCTGTGTATGAAGCAGAAGATACCTTGACTATCCTATCAAAATATGTAGATGGGTTGAGTGTAGATTTAGATAAGGTTGTATTAGATAGTTTATTGAGAAATATTTATTCTGAGGCGGTAGATATATCATGATACAATTTAAGAAATTGAGATGGAAGAATTTTCTGAGTACTGGTGATTCTTTTACTGAGATAGAATTAGATAGGCATCCAACTTCATTGATAATAGGTGAAAATGGTTCTGGTAAATCTACTATGTTGGATGTTTTAACCTTTTCTTTATTTTCAAAGCCATTTCGTAAAGTTAACAAGACTCAAATGATTAATACAGTCAATGGTAAAGGGTGCTTGACCGAAGTAGAATTTGTTATTGGCAATAAGACATATTTGGTTAGAAGGGGCCAGAAGCCAAATATATTTGAAATATATGTAGATGATGAATTGATCAATCAGGATGCTAAGGTAAAGGATTATCAAGATCGTCTTGAAAAGCAGATATTGAAACTTAACTACAAAAGTTTTACTCAAATTATTGTATTGGGTTCAAGTTCATTCCAACCATTCATGCAATTACCTGCATTCCACCGTAGAGAAGTTATTGAGGATTTATTGGATATACAAATATTTTCAATAATGAATCAGATTTTAAAGGAGAGAATAACTGATAATAAAGATGAACTTTTTGTAAATGACCAAACTTTGGAGTTGAATTCAGATAAAATAGAAATCCAACGGAAGTATATACAAGAGGTCAAGGAGATTAATAATGATAAGATTACTAAAACTAAAGAATTTATTCGCACCTCGCAGAAAGAAGCGTCGGATCATAGAAGAAATATTGAAGACAATAAGACCAAAGCAGAAGAATTGTTGGCAGAGGTGGAAGAATTCGATGTATTATTGGGAGAAATAAAGGAATATGAAAAGCTCGAAAATAAAATAAAAAATGCATTGGAAAAGGTTCAAGGCGACATTGATTTTTTTGACAACCATGACGACTGCCCCTTGTGTAAGCAGGGTATTGAGAATGACCATAAATTATCTATTATGCTAGAAAAAGATAGGATGATAGATGAAAAGGGAAAAGGTTTGAGCGATTTGGGTAATAAATTAGTTAGAATGAATGTCAAACGTAATTCAATGGAAAGTATACGCATTCAAATAAACAAGTTGGATAGTGAGTCAGAGAGGATAGGCTATCAGGTAGATGGTATTGATGACTATGTTTTGAAGCTAGAAAAGGAAATTGATTATTTAAATGAGGTCAAAAAGAGGTCATATGGTGATGATGAGAAATTAGCAGTTTTGAAAGTAGATCGCGATAGGCTGGAATCCAAGAGAAAGCGACTTATTACAGATCGTGAATATTTCCATCTTGCAAGTGATCTATTGAAGGATACTGGAATTAAGACAAAAATCATCAAGCAATATCTACCTATTATGAATAAGCTGATCAATAAGCATTTAACTGCAATGGACTCGTATTTCAACTTCACATTGGATGAGAATTTCAATGAGCAGATCAAGAGTCGGTTTCGGGATGAGTTCAGCTATGATTCATTCAGTGAAGGTGAGAAAATGAGGATTGACTTGTCTTTGCTGTTCACTTGGAGAGCAATTGCAAAAATGAAGAACAGTGCAAATACCAATCTATTGGTATTGGATGAAGTATTTGATAGTTCACTGGATACAGGGGGTACTGATGAATTTATGAAGTTATTGCATAGCATGGGGCAGGGAATTAATATTTTTGTTATTTCGCATAAAGGGGATGCATTATTTGATAAATTTGAGAATGTAGTGAAATTTGAGAAAATTGGTAATTTTAGTAAAATTATATGAAAATAGCCTTGACAAACCCATAAAAATATGGTATAATATACCATAATTAAGAAAAGGTTTTGATAGGTGATAATTATGGAATATCAAAATAAATTATTTTTAGATAAAGTTCAATATGGTAAGGGAAGAAAAGAAAAACTTGAATTGATAAAAAAATTCGATGGTATTAGTTTAGAGGATAATTCAGCTTGGTTGATAAAAAACCATCCAGAATCGTGTTTTTCTTATTATCATTTGGATTATTTGTGTACTTATGGATGGTTTTGGAGTCGAAAAGAACAGAGACTAGTTTGGGTACATGATACTGATTGGCATTGGAAATTTGATTGGTGGCGGTCGGTTGATGACGATTGGGGAATACTTACAAGGGATCAATTTGAAGCTAGACAGGGGCATCAAATTTACCTTAATGAAGGTAAATGGGGGGTATATTTTATAAAACAAATAAACGAAGAAGATGGTTTTTGTTCTTCATATAAAATAGGAATTAGTAAAAACCCAGAATCGAGGTTAAAATCTTTACAAACTTCTAATCCATATGATCTTGAATTGGTTTTTGTATGGCAGACTTTTAAAAGTCATGAGGCAAATTTTTTAGAGAGGGAATGTCATAATCAATTTGATACATATAGAAAAAGGGGAGAATGGTTTGATATGCCTAATTATCTTATGGAGAGTTTTGTATCTGATGTAAAAAAACAGTATATATGGGAACAAGAAAATCCAGAAAAGGCAAGTGGACAGATGACTACTGGTTTATATAGAGTACTTCTATCAGAAAAATATTCACAACTCGGAGTGAAAAATTTCAGTAAGATAATATGAAATTAGCCTTGACAAATGACTAGAAATATGGTATAATATACCATAATTAAGAAAAGGTTTTGATAGGTGATAATTATGGCAGATGTGATTACAGAAGTATCAGTAAAGAATTGGTTAGCTGAAAACAATAAAGCATTATTTTATTTGTGGCAAGCTCAAAGTTCTTTAACTAAAAATACTAACAATCGTGATTTGGGTAAGTTATTTGCTGAAGCTAATGAATATATTGTAAGGGATTGGATAAACTCAAAGACATCATTAACGGTTGTACAACGTGATGATTTTTCAGATGATCCAGATGCATCTGGATATGATTTACTTACTGATGATGGATTGTTGAAACTACAAGTAAAATTGAGGGCAACTGATATTCATTTAGAACAGACTCGTAGGCATTCTAAAAAGAATGTAAACAGTGGGGATACAGGTCATATTCGTTATTCAGTCGGTGAGGCAGATGTGTTTATATTTTCTCGTCCAGATGTTGATGATTATTTGGATATTGATAAGTGGGGATATATTGCAATACCAGAAATTGCTTTAGTTGATCCTAAAAATCTAAATTATCTAGTACCAAGAGTAAATAAAAGTCTTTGGACACAATATGTTGGCCGGTCAGTAGAAGTTTTAGAAGATGTATATGCTAGTAAAAAATGAGTATACTGTTGGTGATAATATAACAATGATGGAAAAATTGGATGATGATTCTATCCAATTATGTTATATTGATCCACCTTATAATACAGGTAGAGATTTTGGTGACTTTGAGGATTGTTTTGCTTCTAATCAGGAATTTGTAACCTATTTTCTGAAACCTAGAATTGAACTTATACAACAAAAATTGAAAAATGATGGTACTATTGTTGTTCATTGTGATCCGAATGCATCTCATTATATAAGATTTATGTTGGATGATGTTTTTGGAGAAAGAAATTTTAGGAATGAAATTATTTGGGTTACGGGTGGCAATAAAAAAACCAAAAGATTGCTAGCAAGGTCGCATGACACTATTTTTGTCTATTCACGATCTAATAAACAAAAATTCAATATGATATATTTTCCTTATCAATTATCAGATAAGGTAAAATTTGATAGTAGGGGAAAATATTCTACATCTGCAGCGCACAATTCACAACCAGATGTAATAAAACGACCCAATTTGAGATATACTTGGAATGGGCATCATAAGCAGTGGTGGATTTCTGAAGATACAATGAAGAAACTTCATGATGATGATAGATTAGTTTATAATGCTAAAGGTGTTCCTAGAATAAAAAGATATTATAGTGAAATGGATGGAATACCGATTAGAGATGTTTGGTCTGATATATCATCAATACAGGGTGGAGAAAAACTTAACTATGCAACGCAAAAACCTGTAAAATTGATTGAACGGATTATTGAGTTGTATAGCGATCAGGGTGATTTTTGTTTAGATTGCTTTGCGGGTTCGGGTACATTAGGTCGTGCATGTTTGAATATGGATAGAAATTTTTATTTGATTGATATTAATGATAAAGGAAAGGATATATTTGAATCTAGTTTTGATAATTTAACAAGTAATTTAACAAAGTTTGAAAAAATAGTATGAGAAAGTGTATTTTAGCCTTGACAAATGACTAAAAATATGGTATAATAGTGACTATGTACGAAGATTACAGTTTAGATGATGTTAGAAAGTCTGCAGAGCAGAAACTTTTCACAGTGGTATCAACTTTTTCTGGTGGTGGCGGAAGTTCCACAGGCTACAAGATGGCTGGTGGTGATGTGAAGTGTGTAGTTGAATTTCAAAAAATAGGAATACAAACATATCTTGCAAATTATCCAAATACAAAATTTTTCTGTAAGGATATCAGAAAGGTTACTGGTGAGCAGATATTGAAGCGTATTAAAATGGAACCAGGCGAATTAGATATTTTTGATGGTTCGCCTCCTTGCCCTCCATTTTCCATGTCTGGTTCAAAGCGTGCAGGATGGAAGAAGACCAAAAAAGTATATGGATTTCAGCAGAGTAATATTGAAGATTTGTCTTTTGATGTTGCCCGTCTAGTTGGTGAAGTCAAGCCCAAAGTTTTTATTTGTGAAAATGTAAAGGGTATGACTATGAAGTATGCACATGACCATTTTCAGACCATAATGGATGCTTTTGTTGAGCATAAATATGAAGTGGGTTGGCGTGTATTAAATTCAAAAAACTATGGTGTTCCGCAAGGTCGCGAACGTGTTTTTATAGTTGGTATTAGGGATGATGTATACAAAGCTATAACTGGTAATGATTTGTCTCCTAGATATGAATCAACGGTTTTTGATGATGAGGAAAAGGAAAAATGTGGTATAAAGGATGATAGATTGCAGTGGTTGTGGCCGGAGGAAAATGAGGTTGTTCCTACTTTAAGGGATGCTATATGGGATTTGAAAGAGGATGAAGAAAATATAAAAGAGCACGAAGAAATAATACCACAAGTCAAAGCTAAAAAGGTATGGAAGTATTTTAGTAAAATGCCATTAGATATAGATTTAAAAACTGGTTTTGCTGAATTGGCTAGAACTTATTATGATGAGAGGGAAAAAGAATGGGAAGAATTAAACAGAACAGATCCAACATTCAATGAACCAAAATTCTGCTGGGAGAATAAAGAAACTGGTGAAAGGATTTATGAAGATCCAAAGGACAGTAAGAAATGGAAAAATTTTTCTTATGTGAAATATTCTGGATTTCAAGTTCGTAGAGTATCTTGGGATAAGCCATCTCATACATTAACTGAGCGTGGATTGCAGGTAGGTACTATGGCACATTTACATCCTGGCGAACATAGAGGATTTACTGCAATTGAAGCGAGAAGGATTATGTCACTCCCAAGTGATTATATTTTAACTGGTAATTTAAATGAACGTCTAGCTAGGGTTGGTTTGATGGTTGCACCTAAGCAGATGGAACATTTATCAAAAAGTATTTATGAAAAAGTATTATTGCCATATAAAAGGAGATAGCAATATGATAGAACTAACAGCAACGGAACATATGAGTCATAAAGATTCAAAAAAATATTTAGGCGAATGGGTATCTGAGGATGATTACGATGTAGTCTATTCAGTAGATGAAGATGTTGTAGTATACAAGCCAGGAAAAGATATTAATGGTAGACAGAGGGTGTTGGGGGCAATTAAGAAAAATCATTTTGGTGAAGAACAGACTCATATTAAAGAATTGATTTTATCACTAAAGGAAGTTTCTAATACCAGAGCCAATTGTGCTGGGCCAATTGATGTTAAACAATTGGAAAAGGATTATGGTTGGAAAGAGGGGGTTGATTTTAAGTTAAGGACAAAAAATTCTTATTATACGCGTAATAAGAAAGGTGATTGGTCTATGATTGCAATGGGCAATAACATTACTAATATTATGGCGGGTTATAAAAGAGGTCGTTTTACAGGTAAAATTGGAATTTCTGGATGGTGTAAATCCAATCCTAAAGAGTGGGAAATTGTCCGTCAAATTTCTCCACATAATGGATCTGCTTATAAAGCAATTTGTCCAGAGCATTATGAAGAACAAGAAAAATTTATTACTGAAAGTGTATTGCCTGAACATAGGATTGAAGGTAGTATTATGACCACTATTAGTATTAATCGTTATGATTCAGAATATCCAAGAATGTCTTATCATATTGATGCAGGAGATTTAGAAGAAGGTCTTACTACCATGTGCATATTCAAGGATAGTGACACTGATGGAAATTATTTGGTTTTTCCGCGATATCGAATAGCTGTAAAAAGAGATGATGGTGATGTAGTTATAGGCGATAGTGGAGAAGTTCATGGAGTTACTCCTATGATTGGTGATGGTATAACTGTTCATACCATCTGTTATTGTGATCATAGATTAGCTACCATTGGAGATCGTGGTAAGCCTGAGAAGTTGATTGGTCGTTATGCAGAAAAGGTAGGTCAAAGTACTTTGGAAGGATTTTTTGGATGAAAATAGCACTTTTGATGGGTCGAGGTGTTGAAGGTTGTGGAGTTACCAGATATGTGGTAGAGCAGTATAATTATATGATTAGTAACGGTCATGATGTAAAAGTATTTTCTACAAAGGATAAGAACTGGGGTAGGAAGAAATCACATGAGCTCGTTGTTGAGGAAATTAAGAATGATGAGTTATTATCATTGAAGCAAAGGTTGATTGATTATGATGTAGTGTTTATACATTCGGTTCCTAGTACTGGGCATAGTGATGAATGTCGGAATAATTTTTTGGAATTGATTAAGAGTATTGATTGCTTCAAGGTTTTTATACAAAATGATCATCTTAAAGCTTCAATGAATAGAAATTCGTTTATGTGGGAAACTGTAGAAGAATGTGATTTAGTTTATGCTCATTCATTGGGTAGTTATTTTTCAGAAACTTTCAATACAAAGTATAACAACCCATTAGCTCAGTTGATGAATCCAACTGATACTGAATTGGTACAATTCAACGGCTTGGGTATGGATTTTAAGCCGTTGAAAAAGTACAAGAAAAAGTTTCATGAAAAGAAAAGGAGATTTACATATATAGGACGATTCGCACGCTTCAAACACCCTGATCGCGTAATTGAATTGCAAGAACATTTATCAAAGTGTGCAATTATTACTGAATTGCGTGGAATTGAGAAGTCGATTGGAGCTAAATATCTTATATATGATAATCCTATAGTTGTTGAAGGTGAAAAATATAATAATCCAGATGATTTATCTGTTGTTCATGTCTATGGCCCATATAAGAGATCTGAGGCATTAGAGGAATTGAGTACATCAATGTTCGGATGTAATTTCTTTGAGCTGGCACCAGAATACTATGGCGGTCATATGGAATATGCATCAATTGAGCCTATTGCTGTAGGAACTGTTCCAGTATTTTCTAAGCATTGGGGTGAGAATGTAGTACATCCAGAAATAGGAGAAAAGTTTATTGATATAGAAAAATCTGGAGTCTATGTAGATCCAGAAAATTATGAAGAAAGTGTAGAGTTGATGTTTGAGATTTCAAATAGTGAAACTCTTTACAATGAATATGTTGATACTTCTACTGAGGTATTCAGTATTTTTGATGAAAGATGTATTAAGCGTGTAATTTCTAATGTTGAGGGTAAAATTAGCCTTGACAAATGAATTTTTTTATGGTATAATATAGTTATAAATTTAATAGTGAGGATAAAATGAATCTTAGTAAGCAAACAGTGGATATACTTAAAAACTATTCTACAATCAATGCCAGTATCGCAGTTGGTTCTGGAAATACTTTACAAACAATGTCAGTAATGAAAAATATTTTGTCAAAATCTACAGTTGATGAGAATTTTGAAACTGATTTCGCGTTTTATGATCTAACTGAATTTCTCAATCTGAGTACATCTGAAGCTTTTGTAGGGGCGGATTATACGTTTGATGAAAATTATGTAGTTATTAGTAAAGATCGGGCAACATCAACATACTATTATGCCGATCCCAGTACAGTTAATATACCTACTAAAGATATTACAATGCCAGATGCAGAGATTGAATTTGAATTGAAGCATAAGGATTTATCTACTATTCGTAGTATGAGTTCGGTATTAGCAAAGCCTGATATGGTTGTTAAAGGTCATTCTAGTTCTATAATATTGTCCGTTTTGGATAAAAAAGATCCGACATCTAATGTATTTAATTTGGAAGTTGGAGATAGTAATGGTGATGAATTTGAAATGTATTTTAAGGGAGAAAATCTTAAACTGTTAGGGGGGAATTATAATGTTAAGATTTCCAGTAAGGCAATCAGTGAATTTGTACATAATGATATTGATTTGACTTATTGGATAGCACTTGAACCAGATTCTAACTATGGTGGATAAATAGATTATGCGTGAAGAATTTCTTTGGGTTGAGAAATATCGGCCTAAGAGTATTGAAGAATGTATACTCCCAGAAGGTTTGAAAAAAACCTTCTTGGAGTTTGTTGAGAATAAAGAAATTCCTAATTTGTTATTATGTGGAACGGCAGGTGTAGGTAAGACTACAGTTGCCAGAGCTCTTTGTGAACATTTGAATGTAGACTATATAATGATTAATGGCTCCGAAGAATCTGGTATTGATGTACTACGGAGTAAGATTAAAACTTTCGCTAGCACAGTATCACTGAGCGGTGGAAGAAAGGTGGTGTTATTAGATGAAGCAGATTATCTCAATCCGCAATCAACTCAGCCAGCTCTACGAGGATTTATCGAAGAATTCAGTGGGAATTGTGGTTTTATTTTCACTTGTAATTTTGCCAATAGGATTATTACTCCTATTCATTCGCGTACGAGCGTTATTGATTTCAAGACAAAGAAAATCGAATTGCCTAAGTTGGCTGGACAATTTTTAGTAAGGGTAAAAAACATATTGTCAAATGAGAATATAAAATATGATGAAAAAGTTGTTGCAGAACTCATCATGAAACATATTCCAGATTGGCGTAGGGTATTAAACGAACTCCAGAGATATGGTGCAAGTGGTACTATTGATGTAGGTATATTGACTGATTTTTCACAGGTCAATATTGAGAATTTATGTAAACATTTAAAAGAAAAGAATTTTGGTAATATAAGAAAATGGTCAGTAGACAACCTAGATAATGATCCACATTTACTCTACCGTAAGATATATGATGTTTTGATTACCAAATTGAAGCCCAGTTCAGTACCAACTGTAGTTATTATAATTGCAGAATATGTTTATAAATCTGCGTTTGTAGTTGATCAGGAAATTAATATGATTGCATGTTTGACCGAAATAATGGGTCAGTGTGAGTTTACATAATGGAAATATTTGCTTATTTAAATGACATAACCTACAAAAAAGAAAATATAATGGTAGATGGTGATGAGTACATTGAAAAGAGTTATGAACCATACCGCATAAACAAGTTTCTTTCACAGCACTTGGATTGTATATTTGATGTCAATGCGATGAATTTTTGTTCCCATTTGGATAATAAGTTGCAATTTGATTATTTTATAAATAGTATTAGGAAGAAATTCCGTAGGTCAGAGAAATGGCTTAAGCCTGAAGATTTTGAAGTTATAAATTTGATTAGGGAATATTATGACTATAGTATTCCAAAGGCAAAGGAAGTTTTGAATATCTTGGGTGATGAAAATATTGAATATATAAGAAAGAAACTTTATAAAGGTGGGTCAAGTCATGATAGAAACAATGATAGAAGTGGAACTAGACCAGCCCGATGATTTTTTGAAAGTTCGCGAAACTCTTAGTAGAATTGGAATTGCATCTAGGAAAGAAAGTACTTTGTATCAGTCTTGCCACATATTACACAAGCAAGGGAGATATTACATTGTACATTTCAAGGAATTATTTGCACTGGATGGTAAGCCTACTAATTTTTCAGAAAACGATGAAGCACGTAGAAACAGTATAACGAACTTATTAGAAGAATGGGGTTTAATTAAGATAGTGAATGGTGATACAAAGAATAACGTAGCACCATTAAGTCAAATCAAGATTCTCACATACGAAGAAAAGGATGGGTGGAACTTGGTGACTAAATATAACATAGGGAAGAAATAAGTCTTCCATATAGAATGGCGGGTCAATTGACAGCCATTAATTTTTAATCTCGCTTAAATATAAGGAGATAAAGTGATGACAACATTACTTACAGATATACGCAGATTCGATCCTTTTTTTGTTGGGTTCGATAGACTTTTTGACCGTCTAGCTTCTTTTGACGCAAAAGAAACCCTCCGGCCAGCTAATTATCCACCATACAATATAGTCAAAAAAGACGAGTACAAGTATGAGATCGAACTTGCTGTGGCTGGGATTAGTGCTAAGGATATTACCATCGAGCATAATCCAGAAACAGGAGTTTTGACAGTGGAAGGTTCAAAAGGTGGCACGGAAGACAATTACCTTCATAAAGGTATAGCCGAAAGAAACTTTGTCAGAACTTGGACATTAGCTGAAAATGTAGAAGTGACAGGTGCTGATCTAAATGACGGTCTACTCAAAGTCGAATTAGAGAGAATTGTTCCAGAAGAAAAAAGACCAAAAACTATAAAAATTGGAACAAAAAGGGTTGCTAAACCAGATAAGCAATTTTTGACTGAACAGTAAACCCAATTCGACTTTGGCAATCGGGGAGTCCATTGGGCTCCCCTTTTTAATTATGAAAAAGGAACTATGAACAATTTTTATACAAACATCCAAGTTATTGGCGATGAAATGTTGGTTCGTGCAATAGTGGATGGTAAGAAAGAGAATTACAGAGAAGAATTTTATCCTACCTTATTTTGTCCAACCAAAAATCAAACTAAGTTTAAAACATTAGATGGTAAGAGTGTTGACAAAATCCAGCCTGGCACCATAACTGAGTGTCGTGATGAAGTTAGAAAATGGAAAAAGGCCTATAATATAAATTTATATGGCTCTACTGATTGGGTGTGTCAATATATCGGTAAAGAATTTGATAAATGTAAATATGATATGTCAAAAGTTAGGGTAATGAATATTGACATTGAATGTGGTTCTGAGAGTGGCTTTCCTACCGTTAGAGAAGCAAAAGAAGAATTGGTTGCGATTACATTCAAGGATAGTGAAACTGGAAAATTTGTAACTTTGGGTTGTGGAAAATATGTAAATACAAGAGATGATGTATTTTATGTGAAATGTGCAGATGAGGTTTCTTTGATCCGAAGGTTTATTGAAATATATAAAACCATTGAACCAGATGTGATAACTGGTTGGAATACAAAGTGGTTTGATATGCCATATCTTATTAGGCGTATTAATAATGTTTTAGGGGAGAGTGAAAGTAAATTCTTGTCGCCATGGGGCTTGGTGAAAGAAAAAATTGATAAGTGGATGGGCCGTGAGCATATAATTTATCACATTTCTGGCGTGTCTCAATTGGATTATTTTTTACTTTATAAGAAATTCACGTATGTAAATCAGGCAAGATATACATTAGACCATATTGCAGATGTTGAGTTGGGTGAAGGTAAGCTTTCATACAAAGAGCATGGCAACTTGCACAATCTCTATAAAGAGGATTATCAGAAATTTATTGATTATAATCTTAAAGATGTTGAGTTGGTTGATAAGCTGGATGATAAGTTGAAACTGATTGATTTGACTTGTACAATGGCGTATGATTCTGGTACAAATTATGAGGATGTACTCGGTCAAACGCGGTTTTGGGATGCATACATATATCATCATTTGAGAAGAAAGAATATAGTTATCCCGCCAAAGAGAGTAGTTGAGAAGAAAGAAAGGGTTTATGAAGGTGCATATGTAAAAGATCCGATCATTGGATTGCATGATTGGGTTGTATCTTTTGATTTAAATTCACTATATCCGCATTTGATAATGCAGTATAATATTTCACCAGAAACATTTTTAAAAGATGTGCCTAGATTTTTTGTTGATGATGAAGAATTGATGAAGGGGGAAACTTCATTAACTGATTATCCTGATGCTTGTATGGCTGGTAATGGTTATTTCTTTTCTACAAAAGAAAAGGGGTTCCTGCCTGAATTAATGGAAGAAATGTATAATGATCGGGTGAAATATAAAGATCTGATGTTTGATGCAATTAAGTCTGGTGATAAGGACAAGATTGCACAATATAATACCATTCAAATGGCTAAGAAAATTTCATTAAATAGTGCCTATGGTGCAATTGGTAGTGAGTATTTTAGATACTATGATTTACGTCAAGCCGAGGCAATTACCAAATCAGGACAACTTGCGATCCGTTGGATAGAGAGGAAGATGAATGATTATTTGAATAGTATTTTAGATACAGAAGGTGAGGATTATGTTATTGCAAGTGATACGGATTCTATTTATGTAACTTTGGGTAGTTTGATTGAAAAGGTAATGTCAGATGCATCCACTGATAAGATTGTTGATTTTATTGATACAATATGTAATGATAAGATAGAGCCTTATATTGATAAGTCATTTGAAGAATTGGCCAAGTATATGAATTCTTATCGACAAAAGATGATAATGAAGCGTGAAGTTATTGCAGAGAAAGGTATATGGACTTCTAAGAAAAGGTATGTATTGAATGTATGGGATAATGAAGGGGTTAGAAATGAAGAGCCAAAGATAAAAATTATGGGCATTGAAGCAGTAAGAAGTTCAACTCCGCAGTCATGTCGTGATAAAATTTTAGAATCTATGAAGATAATATTAAATGGTGATGAAGATGAGTTAATTGAGTATATAGAAGAATTCAAGAAAAATTTCAAGGATTTACCTGCAGAGGAAATTTCATTCCCAAGAACTGTTAGTGGCTTGAAAAAGTATTTTGATTCTGTGCATGGATATATAAAAGGAACTCCAATACAGGTAAAGGGATCATTAATTTATAATCAAATATTAAGTGATAAAAAATTGAGCATGGTTTATGAATCAATAAAGGAAGGAGAAAAAATTAAGTATACATATTTAAAAGAGCCCAATCCTACTAGAGATAAAGTTATTGCCTTTGTTAATACTTTACCAGAAGAATTTGGTTTAGATAAATATATAGACTACGATTTACAATTTGAGAAATCTTATATAGATCCAATCAAGACAGTTACAAATGCTATTGGTTGGAATCATGAAAGAATATCAACATTAGAAACGTTTTTCGCGTGAGGTGAATAAAATGCGTGTTTATGAATTAGCAAAAGAGTATGGTAAGAAATCTACTGATTTTGTAGATATTATTCAAAGTTTTGGAATTAATATTAAAAGTCATTTGAGCTCGTTGGATGACGATAGGGTGACTGAAATTCGGAATAAATTGGACACAAAGCAAGTTGCAATTGATTTGGAAAATGACTTACTTGAAAGGAAACTAGGGGTTGAAGAGCCACTTGAAGATAGAGGTCGTGATGATTGGACTTTGGGTTCTGGAGATACGGTTGTTGAAACAGATAAGGTAGGAGTTTCAACAGAGGATATTGAAGAAGCACTTGCAGCTAATATCAAGGCCGCTGGTGGTGCTCGTGAAAAATATGCAGAAACTGTACAGGCAATTGCTGAAGATCCAGAAAATTGGTCATCTCCTGCACCTGTAGAAAAGTTAACTTTTTGGGGTTGGTTGAAGAGCCTTTTCATTTAGGAGATATTAATGAGTGAGTTTTTAGAAAGTATAGTAAAAGATTTGGATGATGAACATACCACGATTGCTGCGGAGGGTAAATCTTCTGCAGAGTTCAGTGGTACGATGGATACTGGATCTTACATCCTTAATGCTATTTTGTCTGGATCACTCTATGGCGGAGTAGCAAATAATAAGATAACTGCATTTGCAGGTGAAGCTTCAACAGGAAAAACTTTTTTTGTGTTGGGGGTAATCAAGCAGTTTTTGACGGATAATGAGCAAGGTGGAGTTATATATTTTGATACGGAATCTGCTGTTACTAATGATATGATGCAGGTTCGTGGAATTGATACTACTAGAATAGTGAAATCAGAACCAGATACAATTCAAAAATTTAGACATACGTCAATCCAAATTTTAGATAATTATATTGCACAGGATGAGGAAGAGCGAAAACCTTTGGTTATGGTCTTGGATAGTCTTGGTCAGTTGTCATCAACTAAAGAAATTGAAGATACTGCTGAGGGTAGTGAAACCAGAGACATGACAAAGGCACAGATACTAAAAGCAACATTTAGAGTGTTGAACTTAAAACTTGCGAAAGCAGGAGTTCCGTTACTTGTTTGTAATCATGTATATGATGTAGTAGGTTCGTACTTTCCACAAAAAGAAATGTCTGGTGGATCTGGTCTAAAATATTCTGCATCAACAATACTCCATTTATCCAAGAAAAAGGAGCGTGATAATGGTGAGGTGATCGGAAATATAATAAAGGTACGAACTGAAAAAAGTAGGCTGACTAAAGAAAATCAATTGGTGGAATGCTTATTGACATATGAAAAAGGATTGGATAGATATTATGGTTTGGTGGAGTTAGGAGTTGAAACTGGCTTATTTAAGAAAGTATCAAATCGTGTCGAATTGCCAACTGGTGAAAAGATCTATGCAAAGGTTATGTACACAGAGCCGAGTAAATATTTTACAGATGAGGTAATGGTAGAATTGGAAAAAAGAGCAAAAGAGAAGTTTTGCTATGGTATGGAAACTGAGTCCAATCCAACAAAAAAAGAAAGTCAAGAGGATTTAGCAGAAGCAATAACACTCATAGAAAACGAGGTGGAATAGTGAGTAGAATAGAATCTACTATTTTGAGAAATCTACTCTATAATGAAGATTACGCAAGGAAAGTAGTACCTTTTATCGAGTCGGAATATTTTCATGATAGAACCGAAAGGATGGTCTATGATGAAGTTTTTAATCATTTAGAAAAATACAATACGCTACCTACGAAGGAAGTTATTGCAATTTCTGTAAGTCAATCGAATGAAATAACAGACGAGGAGCACAAGAATGTAACAGAATATGTGAATGGTTTAGATAAGGATGAGCCGATTGATGATGAATGGCTAACCGATGAAACCGAAAAATTCTGTAAGGACAAGTCACTATATAATGCGATAATGGAATCTATAAAGATCTATGATGATAAATCAAAAGACAAAACAGTAGAGAGTATTCCAGAATTGGTAGGGAAAGCACTATCCATTAGTTTTGATCCCAATGTAGGTCACGATTATATTGATGACAGCGACGAGCGGTTTGAATATTATCATAGGAAGGAAGATAAAATACCTTTTGATCTGGAATTGATGAATAAGATAACCAAAGGTGGCCTATCCAGAAAATCATTGAATATAGTTATGGCAGGTACTGGTGTTGGTAAAAGTTTGTTCATGTGTCATATGGCAGCTGGTAATTTAACAGACGGTAAGAACGTTTTGTATATAACATTGGAGATGGCTGAAGAAAGAATTGCAGAGAGGATTGATGCAAATCTACTTAATGTCTCAATGGAAGATTTGAGGTCACTTCCAAAGGATTTATATGAGCAGAAAATTTCTGGAGTCAGGGATAAAACAGTTGGGAAATTAATAATTAAGGAATACCCAACAGCAGCTGCACATGCAGGACATTTTCGTCATTTATTAAATGAATTAAGGTTGAAAAGAAGTTTTAATGCTGATATCATTTATATAGATTATATAAATATTTGTGCGTCTAGCAGAATTAAAGCCAATGCAAATATAAATAGTTATACTTACATAAAGTCTATTGCTGAGGAGCTAAGAGGTCTAGCAGTTGAGAAAAATGTACCGATAATGAGTGCCACGCAGACAAATAGGGTTGGATTCTCAAATACAGATGTTGAACTTATAGATACAGCTGAAAGTTTTGGTTTACCAGCGACAGCAGATTTCATGATTGCAATTATCAGTACGGAAGATTTAGACAATCTTGATCAGATAGCAGTCAAGCAGTTGAAGAATCGTTATAATGATCCAACCATATACAAAAAATTTGTTGTTGGGTTGGATAGGTCAAAAATGAGGTTGTATGATGTAGAGGACAATGCACAGAATGAAATAGTAGGCAGTGGGATTGATGAGGATTTACCGATAACGAATGGCTTTAATAAGAATACAAGAGAGTATGATTTTGAAGGGATACAGTTGTGATCAAAATAGCAGTTGAAAAATTAGTACAGGGTATGTTGTTGGTATGTTTTTTTACGTTCATTGCAGTGTGTATTTTAGTATCTACATTAGGGGGGAATTAATGAAAACTTTTAGAATAACATATATGAAACCTCATTACGTTTTTGAATGTTGGAGTTAATATGTTAAAAACTACTTTAGAAATAGGTGTTATTATTGGTACTATATTTCTTGGGGGTTGTGTAACTACGGTTGATTATGACCCATATCCTAGAGATGATTATCCAATTATTAGAGTACATCCGATACCGCATAGTGAATATTATAGTTATAATGGATTGTTTGCATATGCACCAAAGCCAATTCCAAGACGGTTGTATTTTTATAATCAATTATGGTATGATGAGCCATCAACTATAGTCATACGAAGTGATGTCGATAGAGTACGAGTTCCGAATTCAAAATTAACAACTCATTTCCGTACTGCACCTAGGCGGAGAAATGTTGATAAAGAATTTAAGGAAATGCATCGCAAAAAGAATGAACAACTTTTGAAAAAAAGGAGAACTCCTGATGAGTCAAGCCGAATTAAACGTGACTCCAGACGCACTGAAAGTATTCCAAGAAGTAATCCAAAAAGGAGAAGAAGTAGACCCAAGCAACGCCCTAGTTCGGGTGATGATAAAGGGAAGGATAGCAACAGAGTACGAATACACGATGGGGATAGTGGAAAAAGACGTAGATCCAATAACCCACGCCAGAGATGATTTTTATGAATTTGATGATGTTACTCTTGTTATTGATGACGTTTCTATAAATAGCCTTAAAGGATCTACTATAGATTATAAAGAGAGTGTTGATAAAATTGGGTTTGTTATAGATAATCCTAACAAGCCAATATGGAATGAAATAGAAAAGGGCTGTCAGCAATTACTGGATGAGCAAGTAAATCCGCAAGTTGCAATGCATAATGGTAGAATTGATGTAATTAGCTTTAATGAGGACGATGGTATCTTGTATATTGAGATGAAAGGTGGATGCCAAGGTTGTGCATCATCAGCACTTACACTG
>Ga0207984_1000564_pt1 | contig 21775 bp, 13 predicted proteins | sample ETNtaG_30_FD_185760 | JGI IMG/M metagenome (GOLD analysis project Ga0207984, IMG submission 185760) | Marine microbial and viral communities from oxygen minimum zone, Eastern Pacific Ocean - ETNP201306PF43B (SPAdes) (version 2) | ecosystem: Environmental > Aquatic > Marine > Oceanic ...
GTGAAATTAGTTCGTCGAAGAATCGTTTGTCAGGATCATTGGATGAGGTGGCTCTTTACAAGGGGGTTACTTTGTCGGGGGATCAAATTCAAAGGCATTATCAGGTAGGGGCAGGATTGGATCACGATGGGGATGGTGTTCCGAGTTCCAAGGACGATTATCCTAATAATGTAGCTAAGGTCAAGGATTTACCAGATGCGTTTTCCAGCTTATCCGGCAATTTGAAATTGTGGTTGGATGCCAGTGATACGACAGCGGTTGAGAAGGATGCCTCAAATAACATTAGTCAGTGGTATGATTGGAGTGGATCAAGCACCCATATGCTTCAAGATTCTGAAAATTCAAAACCCACTTATGAAGTTGAGTATGGCAAAGGAAAGATAGATTTTGATGGTACTGATGATTTTATGCGAACAGTAAAAGATCTTGATTTAACCAGTGATTCAACTGTATTTATTTTATCTCGAATTGATACTTATACCAGTCCATTTGCTGGAGTTTTCGATATCGAATCAGAACAACAAGGAATTTATTATGGCTCTTATTGGGCTGATATAGGTGGTAACAGCGGTCGAATTAATATTGTTCATGACAGACATAGTAATCATGCAGAAGGTTGGGATGATAGTAACTCTACTTGGTATTATAAAGATGGAGTGGGGTCTACTAAAGGTCAGGATACATTGTTAACAACGATTGTGGGTGATCAGTTAGATAATTTCATTAATGGGACTGATGAAAACCTAATAAAATATAATGATAATGCTATTCGGCCTGAAAGAGCAGCACCAGTAACTTTGGGTAGAGTGTTTCAAGCGGGCCATTTCTTAGATGGTAGTATGTCTGAAATTATTGCTTTTGATAAGCAATTATCAGTGGCAGAAGTTCAAGAAATTCAGACCTATTTAGCTGAGAAGTGGGGATTGCAATCTACTATTGACAGCGATGGGGATGGTGTAGTAGATGCCAATGATAGTGATCATAACACTCAGGTTCTCAGTCAATTCGCTGTCCCTTCCAATCGGACATTAACATTGACAGATACTGACGGTAACTCTCAGAGTCTGGATTATGTTGCTGGGAGTTCAGAAACCCTCAACTTTTCGGATTTCGGTATTCAAGTTGACTTAGATATCACCTATGCTCTCAGTAGTGGACTGGATGGTACAGATATAGGGATTGCCGCCAGCCGTGATTTACAAGTAGGTGCCGATAACGACACTAATCATCAGTTGCAACTGGGTATTAGCAGTGTAACAGCCAGCGGTTTGAGAATTGATGGCAGCCAAGTAGTTGATATCGACCAGGCTAGATCAGCTATCACGTCACTTGACAACGCCACTGACATGGTAAATCAGGAACGAAGCTACCTGGGTTCGATGCAGAATCGTTTATCCTTCACCATGTCCAACCTGACCAGTCAAACGCAGAATATCGAAGCCTCGCGTTCCAGCATCCAAGACACCGATTTCGCTGCTGATGCCGTCGATCTGGCTAAGAACCAAATACTGGCGCAATCAGCTACTACTATGCTAGCCCAAGCCTCAGCCATATCGCAGAATATCCTGTCGCTCTTGAGATAAACCTTCCACTAAGAGATTAACCTACAAAACAAACCTCTACCTTTTGGGTGCTATGGGCCTGATTTGATTGAACCAATTACTGCCAACTCTTTACCCCCACGAGTCGCTATGTGCTACGGCGGTATTATATACCTTGCGTCGGATAATTTTCCAGCGCAAAAGAACAGGCGTCAAAACAGCGTAGTACTGCATTCCATCTGTAGGGATGTACCTCACAATATCCAAAGGCCAACTGCGCTTCTATGTATTTATCAAACCATAATGGTCTTGTTAATTTAAATGATATATCTTTTCAGGGCTTAACATATTTATTGTTATCAATTTTACCAATACAATAAAGATAGTTGTGACCTCTAAAATAGAGATGACTGTCGTCAATAGCCGGTGAAGCATCAAAATTATCATCCAATTTATTCTTTGCAATAATTTTGAATTGTTTATCATGTTTTAAAACAACGAAGTTGCCATTTCGACCAGTGATATATATGTGACCTCCAGCGCCAACTGGTGAAGCGTAAACTGTTTTAATATCAGGAAGACGTTCTGGACCAAAATACAATTTTCCCGTTTCGGGATTAAAACAACTCAAAATAGCTTTGTTACCCTTCAATCCATATAGGAAGTCATCGTATAACAGTAAAGACGGTGTATAGGGGGCATTTCCCTTATTTTTCCAGAGAATGGCCTTTGTATTAGAGATATCCCCAATCGCATCAGTGATACGAATCGATTGAATTACCTGTCCTCTGTACCCACTAGCCACAATAATAGCATTGTCGTAATAAATAGGAGTGGGGATAATGTTAGAAGTTAAACCACTTACTTCCCATATTAAACGACCAGTTTCAAAATCAAAGCCTCGTGTCCGCTTCTCTCCGCTCGTAACAATTTGGGGATCACCGTTAACTGTCACTACTATGGGCGTAGACCAAGATGTTACTTCATCTTTTTCGGTGCGCCAATTCTCCTTGCCGGTGCTGATGTCTAGAGATGTTAGAAAGGATTGGCCTTGGTGGTCCCAATTTAAGATAACACTATCACGATGAAGTGACGGGGAAGCACCTTCTCCAAAATCCCAAAAAATATCCATATCACCAAAGTCTTTTTCCCATTGAAGGTTTCCTTCCAAATCGTAACAATAAAGCCCTGCAGAGCCGAATAAAGCCAACAGATATTTACCATTAGTGATTGGAGAAGCTGAACACCAACTAGCAGTTTTATGGATTAACTCAGGCGGGATTTTTTCATTAGCTACTTGCTGCCAAATGATTTTACCAGTGGTTCGGCTCAGAGCCATGACTATATACTGTATTTTTCGTGTAACAAGTTTACTCCCCACTAAACGCCGTAATAAATTTAAATCTTTTTTATTGGGCTTATCTACATCGTCACTTAAGATTTCCCCTACTTCTTTGGCAGATAAGACAAAAATTCTGTCGTCATAAATAATTGGCGAAGAATGACCGCCTCCAGGCAATCTAGTTTTCCATTTCAGATTGTCACTAGTTTCGCTCCATTTGATAGGAGGTGCTGCTTGTGGCAAACTTCCGTTCATAAATGGGCCACGCCACTGAAACCAACTTTTGGAGGCGTCTGCTTTGCTGATTGTGATCAATCCAACCCACAAAAACAGGCCCATAAGTAATTTGAATAAATTCATCTATTTCCTCTTTTTAAGCTTAGCTAATTTACTGCAATTATTTTATATCTATGGTTAAGCTAAGGTCTGTCCTCAGTCGCCGGATTGTTAACTGATAGTTATAGCATAAGGTCCAAAACCCGTAAAGCTATCTCTACCACCCAATCTGACAAGTTTGGATCATTCTGTCCAGATTCTTGCCCTTGCCACTACTGCGTTTCAGCCTTAATATGACATCTGAATAATCTATCCAACACCACCTCACTCTGATACTCCACCCAACTTCTTCACTGTTAATCCAAGCCTCGGCTATATCGCAGAATATCCTATTTCTCTTGAGACAAGCCTTCTATTAAGAATCTGATTGACACAGCGAGCCTCTCTTGGTGTTCTATGACTAATTTGTCATGAGTAATCCTGCTAACGCCCCACCGCTTTACTCTGAAACCACAATCGTGATAAACTTCTTTGTCTGAATTTTTGAAACAAAGAAGTCGATAATTTCATCTAATGATCACTGGTTTATCTGTGGTCCTGCTAACGAACTGAAGAATTTTCAATTGATCTAGGTACTTGTGTCATTGCAATCACTAAATACAAAAGGTGAATGTCATGTCAAGTAAAGTCCTCTTAATCCATTAATAGATAGAGTTACCATTGTGCATATTGGAGCCAACCTCAATAAGGTTTCTATGGAGGCGCTGTCACTTCATAAATTAATATGGAAAGGATTCTTTCTTATGCAGCATTACATGGCTCGATTTTTCGTTTTGCTTGTCTTGGTTACGCTATTAATCGGTCGTCAGCAAAAAGTTGCCAATGTCATGCAACAGGAACTAGACAACACCGAAGTTCCAAATGATGTTTACAAAGATGATCTTGCCATCCAAGGGGCACTGACACCGAAACACACTGACTATGTCAGGCAGTTTGCGTTTAATCCAGACGAAAAATGGGTGATTTCGACGAGCCGGGACAAGATCGTGGAGGTGGAGGACCTCTCACCGTATACCGTGGGTAAATGGTACCGCAAGGTTTTCTCGTTCAAAACAAGGAACGTTAATGGGAACCCTTTCGAAATAGAGATCAGTGCTACATTTACACACACTGACAGCGGAACTGAACTTATCCTGCCCGGCTATTACGACGGAAACAACATTTGGAAGGTCGGCTTCATGCCCACTAAAGTAGGCATCTGGACCTACAAGACATCCTCACCAAACAAGTCCTTGTCAAGCCATACAGGTATGGTGAAAGTGGTAGCATCCGGCCACAAAGGCCTGTTGGCCAAAGACTCTACCTATCCCGACAAATGGCGCTACGCCGACGGCCCGTACATTGTACCCATTGGAGTGTTTGTCAATGCTATGTTGGAGGACGCAGCACTCCCAACGTTTATAGCCATGGCAGACTTTTTGAAAAACAACAATTTGCATTTGTTGAATTTCCGACTGTCCGAAAATGACCGAGCGTTTGAGAACGTGGGCAATAACACCATGCACTTGGCGCGCTGGCAACGGCTAGAGCAGAGGATGGAGATCCTCACTGAACGTGGCTTGGGAGTGGACGTGATGTTGTACACGGACGACTCAGGCAGACCATCGTTTGGTCCCCGTTCAGCCGAGGAGAAGTTGCTCATCCGTTACACTGTAGCCCGTCTCTGTGGTTTCCCATCGGTGATGTTTAACTCTGGGATTGACTTAGTCGAGTATCGTGACCAAGAATGGGTAAATTGGTATGGGGCCCAAGTCTCAGCCCTTGATCCCTATGATCATCCTATCTCGAGCCGTTACAATCCCTATCCGGGTAAAATGCAAGGTCAAACCTATAATAGTGTGGGTAATCGAAACTCCAAGATAAGCGACTTGTTGAATGCATATGTGCTTGGCGACGGTATCCCGACAGCCAATAATGACAACTGGAGCGAGGATCTGAAGAATAACATCAATGGTCATACGCCAGATGACATTCGGAGGGCTGCATGGAAAGCTACTATCGCTGGTGGTATAGCTTTTCACGTGCGGCACAACACCAATTTCTGTCCCACAGGGATAACGGAATGCGACCGCTATTTCCATATTGCGTCTCTGCACACCGAACTGGATTCTGAGCAGTGGTTGGCTCGGGTCAACCCCTTCATCCATCAGCATCTTGGAAGCGTATTTGCCAGCATGATCCCGTCGCCGAACCTAGTTGACGAAGAACTCGGTAAGTTTGCCTTGGCAGATCCTGCGTACAACCGGATCCTCTACTTTCTTTTGGGGCAAGGGGACTCCTGGGACGGTGGCGATGGCGGTCCCATCGTGATGAAACTTGACGGTGTAGGCGGCAGCTTTGAGGCTACTTGGTTTGATCCTAGAACTGGAGAACTCAAGGCGGCAGGGACCCACTTGGGCAGTGGTAATATCGCGCTGGTGCCGCCAAATGCTCAGGATTGGTTGCTCGTGTTGAAAAGGCTATAGCTTAGGGAAAGGACAAAGTACGTAGCCTGAAGCAAGCAGGTTAGTCATAAGTCGATTCGTTTGTCATGGTGTTCTGGAACGATTCGTCCGAACCAATTCCTACCAGCGACCCCACTGCTTCACCCCGATACAGCAATTTTGATAGAATGCATAGGCTAGTCCAAAACTTGAGTCTCAAAGGACAATCGATATGGCCGGTGTCTTCGTCTCTTGTTCGCGTAAAGATATCGAGTTTACTCAACGCATCCACCAAGAATTGGAATCTAGGAACCAAGAGCTTTGGGTCGACTGGCAGGATATCCCCCCACTTCCGAATGGCTGGATGAAGTTTATGCCGGCGTTCAGGCCGTGGATACTTTCTTGTTTATTATCAACCCTGATTCGGTAATCTCCGAGATAGCGGAACGGCGAAAAGGTTACTGGCTTAATCAACAATCCACCTGCTGATCCATACCACCACTTGAGGAACCGTTTGGTGTTATTTTTAGCTTTAGTCATTTCCCTTTAATACCTTTTGCGATAAAATCTGCAGCAAGGTTGACGGCGCAAGAAAAAGGATGGTATCTTTGCCAGTTCAAGGATAGTTAAACGGGTACATGGGTTTCAAACGGGTGATAGTCAAAGCTACGGTACGTGTATTGGTAGATTGGCATCGGTTCGTGCCAGTGACAGCTTTAGTATCAAGACTAAATCTGAAAAGGCAGAGAGCAACTACAAATACTATCAAGTAATCCAACATACCGACGGATATAACATACTATCGGTAATGCTATCAGTTTGTAGAGTAGGAACAACCTAAGGGCACCCCGTTTTTTCAGCGAAGGCAAACAGTCAAATCAAGGTATGCAATAAATGTTATGAAATTACAGTTTGTAATGTTAGGAAGTGGCGCAGTACGGGATAATCCTCGACGAGGTGGTCCGTCGCAAATACTGAATATTGATAACCAGGTCCTTATGTTCGATTGTGGTCGATCAGCTAGCACCAATCTTGCTCAGATAGGAATAGGATGTGAGTCAGTAGATCGTTTGTTCTTAACACATCTGCACTTTGACCATATTGTGGATGTCCCTTATTTGGTGTTTGTGGGCTGGATAAAAGAACGAAAGAATCGTTTGCAGATTTATGGTCCGAATGGAACCAAAGATTTTGTAACAAAGATCATTCGACCGCCTTTTCAGCAGGATATTGAAAGTCGTTTGGCGCATGGGAAGGACGTTACATTATTAGATCCGAAGGTGTATGAAGTGCTTCAGGCCAACCAATTTCTCTTGGCTGATAGATACCAAATATCTTCAGCATTTATGAATCATGCTGGAATTCCTACCTTGGCTTATCGAATAGATGTTGGAGGTAAACGGATCGTCATTACGGGAGATGGAGTCCCTGATGAACAGTTTCCTGAGTTTTGTCAAGGGGCAGACCTACTATCCATTGAGTGTTCAGGAACGTCTGAATTCTTGAGTCGGCAAGCGTGGGGTAGTTGGCATATCGAACCGGCGAGTATTGCTCGAATTGCGTCGGAGGCAGGAATAAAGGCAGTGATCATTAAGCATTTGGTGATGGAAGATATTACGGGGGATCGTGAAATTGGTAATTCCATGGCCAAGCAGATTCAATCGCATTATGGTGGTGAAGTGATAGTTGGAGAGGATGGGTTAACAATTGATCTCGGCTAAATGCAAATTAGGTATTGCTGAAATGCCGATAAAGGTGCGAGTATTGGCTATATGAAGCAGTTTGTTGTGGTAATGTTCTTATTTGTTGGGTTGATCGGTGTATGGATGAGCGGATGTCAAATCCAAGAACAGAAGGTGGAAAAACTAATCAAACAATTACAGGAACAAGATGTGTCTGTTCGTGCGGCAAAGGCATTAGGGCAGATAGGAACACCAGAAGCACTGAAAGCAGTTGAGGAATATGGATTCCAACAATAATATGCCGCACAAGTAGGGATGAGCATAAACTAGAACTCAATAAGGAGAAGTTATGAAATTACGAGATAAGGACATATAGAGGGACAATTTCTTATCTATAGTTGTTTGGCATGAGGAAACGAGGGTGATATGGCCAACGAAAAGCAATTCAAACTGAAGACTAAGTTCATCGGCACGCGTGGCGTCAAGGAGTATCGAGAATCCATTTCCAAGTGGGTCAACAAGAACGACATGGTTCTGGAGATCGGATGCGAGTGGGGCACGACCACCGTGCAGATAGCACCCCATTGCAAAGAGGTGATTGGAACTGACATTAGTCGGGCCTGTATCGAGCGGGCTCGTCAGCAGCACCCCGACATTCGATTTGAAATTCTCGATGCGTTCGACGTGCGTGCGGCACTCGACATCGGTAAGCAGTTCACAAAGATCTATATCGACATGTCGGGATTGTCTGGATACCGGTCTCTTCTTGACGTGATATCTCTCCTGACAATGTACGCGACAGTTTTTCGACCCGATGCAATCATCGTCAAGAGTGGTGCTCTCAAGCATTTCGCGTCAAATTGCATCCCTTGGCGATCCGAGGAGACGCACAGGAAACCAAAGGATGCCGAATCAACGGATTAAGAGCAGTTTCATTTCGCAGTGAAATGATCATGAGGGTTTCGATCTTCTTGGGTTAATTCTATTTATAATAAGCATTTTAACTGTGGTCTTGATTACTGTTTGTGGTGTTTTGGAATAGAAATATGGTTAGTTATGGGAAATATTGGGGGGACCTTGTCTTCTCAGCATGTTTGCATCAGGCAAGGTTAGGATTTTGGATGCACAATAGAATCAAAAAAGAAAAATGATGATGCAAGGACTACCTAGATGCAATTCTTGGATAAAAGACAGGATTATAACAAGCCACTTTAGATGTGGATACAAGATGTAAGTTTGTCCGTACGTATTTGAATTAGGGTTGCGTCTTAGGTCTAGGAATGCCTACCCTAGGACTAACGTCCAATCAATCTATATAATGACGATGATTGATTTCCATCTGATTTACCTTGGCAAAACATTGGGCATAGTGCATAACCGTCAATCCAGCCATGAAAGAGTTGGTTGATTGTCACTATTCGATAACTGGATGAAATCGATAGACACTTTTTACTCGGTCTGACATTTGTTCCCACATTTCCTCAGGGATACCCGATCTGAAAACACCGTGATCTCCCATAGTATTGTGAAATTGGCGAAGATAGACGATCGCTATCATGGTACGGGTTTTATCTGTATGGTTGGGCATTGCCCGATGCCAGCAACGCATATCCCTTACAACGACTGAACCTGCTGGCATAACCAGGCGTATGGAAGGTAGTGTGGCAGCTCTTTCTTCACTACAAACATGATAGGCATGGTAGGGGTCGTTTACATCAATTGGCGGATCAACAATAAGGTGAGAACCCGGCCATAACTCAGTGCATCCATTCTCAACAGTAAAATCCACAAGCGGGATATTGACTACGATTTTCGAGATAGGAAGCACAATCGGGAATCCGGGAAAAAGCTGACCAGCGTCACGATGAATCCACTGTGTATCGGACTCTCCTCCATCAACTGTCCCATATAGTGCGTCCCGTATCGTTGTATTGAAGCCGTATGGCAAAGAAGAAAAGAACTTGTTGCCCATGGCTTCCTCGATTATTTGCATGGCCAATGGGTTGTCAATAATGCGTGGGTCTAGGAACGGCATGGACATCAAGGTAACTGCTTCATCGTTTTGGTTGCTCCGTTCTTCTAGGGAAGAACGGATACGTTTCATTAGGTTTATGGGGAGGATTTTTTCGAGTATAACATAACCTGCCTCATTCAACGTACGTACGGCAATATCCAAATTTTCTGTATTTAGCTCATTTTTTTCAAGCTCTTCCAAAGAAACTTCCATATTCTTTAAATCCTTAATTTTCCAGATGATTAAATAAACCTCTTATATAAGTCAAAGGAATAGAAGTTCGGAGATTATTGAGCCACATATTTCAAAGACTTTAGTGTCCCCCAGCTGGGATTTTGGTGGGCATTACCAATTATGCGAGAGGTTTAATGAAGTAAGGCAATCAACGCTCACTTGTAAAATGTATAAGATTAAATCTTCTGCTAACGTGCATAAACTGTATGAATCAAGGTGAAAACGGCCTATTTAAATTGATCACCAACAGGCGACTTGGGTTAAGGTAGAAGTGATTTATTTCCCGATTTGAATAATTCCTTCACCTTCCTTGATTATGATCCGTTGATTAACTTCAATATCAGTGAATTGTTCGATCCTTCCATTCAACCATCTGACTTCAAGCCAATCAACTAACATCTGACTTCCTAGCCCGAATTCCGCTGTCAAGCTGTTAAATGACATGTAACTTGACCCAGCTATGATCTCGCGCAGTTGATTCATACTTCCTGACCGAAGCCGTATTTTCGAACCTATCCCATCCCGATTACCCAACGTACCAATCAATTTGACATGAAGCCAATTATACGACCGTGCTTCGTTTCGCAGCAAAACGGCTTGTTCATGATTGTTAACGACGAAGATATCAACATCACCGTCATTATCATAATCTCCAAAGGCTGCCCCACGTCCAACGCGCAATGGCATTAAGGCAATTCCTGAAGCTTCACTTACATCAGCAAAAATCTCTCCCCCTTCATTACGAAAAAGTTGATCCCTCTGCGCAATTAGGTACTGAGGTTGGTCGAGTTGCTGAAACGAACTCCCATTTGTAATAAAGATGTCTAAGTCACCGTCATTATCGTAATCAAAGAAATCCGTGCCCCAACCAATATACTTTAGACTTTCTTCACCCAACGCTGCCCCATATGACTCATCAACAAGACGAATGAATGTTTCTTCATTTTGGTTCTCTAAAGTTTTAAAGACAAGGTTGTTTTCTTCCACCCAAAGATTTCTGTATAGTGCGTTTTCTTCATCAATCCAGTGGCTGATAAAAAGATCTAAATCCTGATCACCATCATAATCACCGCTTGTCAGTCCCATTGAACCCCGAAAATCGGCAGCCCAAGAAGATCCACTGATATCCTCAAATGTACCATCGCCATCGTTTCGATAGACAAAATTGGCAGATGTATCGTTAGCTACATATAGATCAAGATCACCATCCAGATCAAGATCGGAGAAGATTGCCTGTAAACTTCTACCTCCATGTGCCTCAACACCAAGTTCAGCGGTTACATCGGCAAATGTACCATCGCCATTGTTCCGATATAAGGCATTATCCTGTGGTGTAAAGATGTGTGGATTTAGCGCGCTTGGAACTGGTTTACCTGCCTGTATTGATTCCTTCTGCATAAATTCCAACTCACTCAAATCATATTCAACATAATTGCATACATATAAGTCCAGGTTTCCATCTTGGTCATAATCTCCAAAAACTGCTCCTGTACTCCAGAGTAAATTGCCAACGCCCGCATCCACAGTAACGTCTGTAAAACTACCGTTTCCATTGTTTCGATAAAGGACATTTGAACCATAATTAGTGACATAAAGATCCAGATCTCCGTCATTATCGTAATCACCGAAAATACATCCCATTCCGTATCCTTGATCGTCTACGTTTGTTTCAATCGAAACATCGGTAAACGTGCCGTTCCCATTGTTTTGGTAAAGGACATTTTTTGCTGACATATCGGTGATCTGCTCACCAAGAGGCCCTGGATTGTTAACAACATAAAGGTCTAGATCCCCATCGCCATCGTAGTCGGCAAAACCAGCACCAGATCCCATGTCCTCAGGTAGTAATGAAGTCCGACGACCTCGGGAATGTGTGAAGTTGATTCCCGTTGCGGTGACACGTTTAAAAATAGCGACTTTGTCTAAATCCAACTCTTGGGAGTCAACTTGTCCACATACAACCGTCTGGAGAGCAATCAAGACAAAAAAAATTACGTGGAGAAAATGGAAGGGATTAATAATAATTTTAGGAATCAGTTTTCGTAACACAAATCCCTCATCCTTTCCTTGGAGTATGATTAACCATGCCCGGTCCCTTTATTGCAACAGCCCTACGCCAAACTGCACATTAAGTCGGCTTTATGATCACCTTCACTTTTGTCCCTTTGGGAGGGATAATTTCATTATTAACTCGAAAGGTACGATCATCGGTACCATCAATAAATGGATGATTGAAGATTGAATCCGGATCACGGTAAAGTGCAATTACATTATGAAAAAGCTGCGCTGTAAATTGATTATTAATGATTCGTGCTCCGGTCATAATCCAATCCGTGTGTTGCATACGTTTATCTGTAATTGAATTCCAGACCAGTTCCTCAGCACGATAGCGAACCGTTTGGTCTTGACGTTGCCATTCAATCCATATCTCAGCTGAGTCACCTTTGGGAGGATGAGGATCTCCCTGTACCGTTAAATTCATGCCAGGATTCATACCCAAACGCAACAAAGCAACTTGGACATGAATCGGCTCAGCTTCAAGAATAATCAAACTCTCATGCGTTTTTCCCAATATACCACTAGCAAAAAACTCAAGGATTGTATCACTATTAACAATATTGATTGTGCCGTTGATAGTCACTTCCTGTTCAACTGTTTCGACCAACACATCACCAATCTGGTAAAGGCTATCACTTATTTTTTGGATTTGAGTGGTTGGATCAATTGCTTCCGCTGATTTAGGACGGATCCTTATACTTTGTGAAATGTTGTTGTTGCTACGATCAATATCTTCAATTTGTTGTTGAGGATCGATGGTAATGTGTATCTGATGGTCCCCCGCCTTCTTGGCTATCCAATCAACCGACACTGTCGTTTCATCAAGGTTTGGTGTAAAGATAACATGTTGCCATGCGATCCGATCTCCTTTACGGTTTAAGTCTCCATCAAAAAAACCGATTTCCCCGATAGCATCAAGAGGGGAACCTGTGTTAGTAACAGTTACGCTAAGTCTCATCGGTTCACCAACACGCGGTGAAGGCGGAGAAACACGTAGGCTTCGTTTCACAAGGCCTAGGTTAGGCTTGATGGATTTTGGCAGTGATCGCGTTAGGAACATCAAGGCAAAACAGGTAGTTGGGAAGTAAGCATAAGAATCAACCCACTGACCGTTTGCTTGCTGTTCAGCTACTAACATATCCGCAATCTCTTGATACCAATCATGACCAAGCAATTGATCTAATTTTGGTGGGATATCAGCAAAACGCTGTAGCGAAAGCAAATAATAATAATGCCACGAAAGAGCACCCGGATTACGAGTGAGTGTCCAATATTCTTTTATCCATGCCAACCCTTTTTGAATCTGCGGATCTTCAATTGGCACACCACAAGCACGTAGAGCCCACAACCCCGTTGCCGTCATGCTCCCATAAACACCGTCTGCCCACGGAGACCCATCGTCAACCAGATTGTAAAGCCAGCCACCAGTTTCTACCTGGTTTCGCCGTATCCATTTTTCCGCTCGTCTCCATGTCTCTTGAGGTATTTCAAGTCCCCATTGCTTTGCAGCGTAGAGCGCGTAAATGACCATATTCATGTGCGCACCATCGGCTGTAGCCCCATACCCCCAACCACCGTCATCACGAGAGTCAGAGAACTCGTCGTTTTCTCCCGATAGCTGCTTTTTAACAATCTGGTCTACTGCAAATTGGGCACGCTGTCGGTATTTCTGATCATTAGTTGCTACTAATGTGGGTAATATAATGGCGAATTGATACACAGCGAAATTATTCCAGTCCTGCGCTATCAAAAAATCTAGACCTTCTTGAACAACGACATCTTCAACTGCAACCCCTGCGGTTAGGAGTGTGAGTAAACCAATTGCCGTTTCCTGACGACTGTCTTCGCCAAAATCCCATGCTGGACCGGCGATTAAATCCTCTGGCAACCCCTTTAGAGTTGCACCGCAGATGACACAACCCATGACTATCTGATTCTCCGTACCACACTGTGAGCATAACCGACTGTGTCTACCACGTTGGGATTTAATCCACTCTATCCCTCGATTAATTGCATTTCTAATTTGTTCGGAAGTAGCATGTGGAAACTGGCGAGACGACGCCACTAGTGAAGCAGAAACAACATTATCAGTCAAATCTGATTCTCGAATATATTTCTTGCTTTGACTAGGGTTGATAACTGCATAAACAGTGGTAGGTCCCGGAGGCGGTTTCCATCGTGTTCTAATTGTCTTTTTTTGATCAACATCCAGTCCAATTAGAACTTGTCGGCACATAATTTGAAGAGGATTCTCTTCTGGATCCCCTTCGAATAGAATCACTATAAGATCTTCATTGAGAGTAGGGGAAGCTTTTCCAGTGTTCTGCACGCTGATCGAAATCGTGATCTCTTCTCCCTCAACAGGGTGAGGGTTGGAGAAATTGATGCTGTTTTGGGTACCCCTGAAATTGGGCAACGGAACATTATCAGCTTGAGGGTAAGCACCAACAGCAAGGAAAAGCAGCATCAAGAAAACACAGTATTTACCCATTTACCCATTCACCAAATTAAATTTGCAGACACTTTTTGAAGTGTTAGTCCGCAAATCGTACCATAGGTCTTCTATTGAGTTGGCCAATGATCAACAGAAACATAGGAAGGCTGGAATATCGGATTACCAATTATCTTTTGCCCTTGGGCGGAAAATTTGATGACTTCTCCGGTAAAAGTTTGTCCAAGTTGATCCGCAGCCCATACAGTACCATCCTTTGGGTTAACGCTAATAAACATAATTACTACTCCTGCCGGTTCCTCCACCAATTTAGATCCATCAGCTGAAAGTTTCATCAAAGTATTATTGCCAGAAACTAGCCAAACGCTATCATCAGCATTAGCACATGGAGAAATCGGCATATCAATATCTGTAATACGCAACAATTCTTGACCGTCTGCATTAAGTTTTACAATAACGTTGCCTCGTGGGTCGGTTGCCCAAGCATTGCCCGTTTTCGAATTTACAGAAACGTATTTAGGTTCTTTCAATGTAGTATAAGGCACTGTAAGTAGTGTGCCTTCCGCACTATAACGCGAGACTTTCTGTCCCCTAGAGTCTGTTACCCAACAACTACCGTCAGCGGTGTTGACAGAAACATCTGGTTCATAGACACCTTTGATGGTAACTAGAATTGTGTTCCCGTCAGCCGACACTTTGTTGATTACATCTATCCCGCCTCCCCAAACAGTACCGTCAACCGGGTTAATTGATAATTTCTGAGGACGCCATCCTTTCACCGTAACAGGTTTGAAGTCTCCTGTTTCGGTATCGTATCTGTAAACGGTGTTCGCAGCCTTAACCGCTATCCAGACGATGCCGGTTTTTGGATCAACTTCTACCGCCTCGACTTGGCTCACATCAGGAATGGTAATTGTATTTGGAAAAGCCTTTCCATCATTGGAATCGACTTTCCAAATCGTGTCACCTCCAGAAACCACCCAACATTCATTGTTATATGCAGCCTGCAAGTCGCTGTTTAAAGCAAAAATCAGTATAATTCCGCTTAGAGTCACTACCATTAGAATAAACAGATTCTTCAACATAGCTTATATTTCCCCCCAATTCTGTACCTTTTATTTAAATAACATACTCATATTTTATCTCAAGTAACAACTAACTTGTCCAGGCGATTCAAATCGCTTATAATACCATGCTCATGCTTACCATTATCATAAAAGATCTGTGCTTGTACGCTAATCGGCCAAAGTATAGACTAATCCAATTTTCAATTGTTTTACTAATTTCAGCCGTTTTTTTTATTGCAACTATAGAATACTTTTTCTCAACCGGATCAAACTCACAAATAAATACAGGACGCCATGTTTTTACTATTCTTGTGTCCACACTATTTGTAGTTGTTACTGGAGTCGTTACGCCGATTTTTGCGATTGAATCTATCCAAGATGAACGGCGCAACACGAACTTCGACTTACTTCATCTCTCCCGATTGTCAACAGTTCAAATACTAGTTGGTAAACTAACTGGAGTACTATTAGCATCGTTTGCACTAATACTGATGACTGCTCCAATCTTCATATTATCCACCTACATAGGTGGATTTAGGTTAAAAGATTTATTAACCTGTGGAATTTTGTTTCTTTCGGCAAACACACTCTTTGTGCTGATTAGTTTTAGTCTTGCACTTAGCCTTCATGAGAATATTTTGTCATTCAGTTATGGGACAATTTTCGCTGTTATATTCTTACCACTAGTTGCACCTAAACCTATTTGGTGGATTAGCCCGTTGACTATTCTAATAGAGATAGTCAAACCAGAAAGCAACCCAAAAGTATGGTTGAATATCGGCGGGTATTTTGCGGTTGCGTTATTGTTCTTTATTTTAATTAATCAACGATTAGCTTTTAAAGTGTAGGGTTCAGAACTTTGAGGCCGATAATAACAGCGATACAACTCAGTACTCGCTGAGGAACGCTTGTTATTAGGCCGATTCCTCTTAATAAAAGTTAGGAAAAAATTGTGAAACAAAACAAAAATTTGACTAATAACTCAAATGAAAACAGTTTTTAATAACATCTAACCATCTTTGGGCATGTATTTCTAAACCGCGTTGACCAAAATGCACGCTGTCATAGCGGTATTTCGCACCAACCAAATCGTCGGTAGTTGGCCCCTCAAACGCTAATCCTCGTTCAACAAGTGCCTTTTGGCCTGCTAGAATATCTGCTTGTTTATCTACATGATCCTCACCAATGAAAGAAACTCGTGCCACGATCCAAGGCAAATTCAAATTGGCATCCTTATGGGATTGATAAATTATCTTTTTCATACCCGCTACATAAGAATCTGCAGATGTACCATTAAGGGTATCGGATTCACCTTGATGCCATAGAACCGCACGCGCACCGGTTGGAGACAAGCGGGAGATAGCCTGCTGGAGGCGGGAATAAAGTGAACCTTCAATATCCGGATCCCACTGACAAACCGCAGTTCCTCCCACACCAACGGAGACAAATCCAATCGGTAAGTTAATTTCTTTGGCCATTAGATCCCCTAGCAGAGGCCACGGTGTTCCTCCCTCACCAGTTGCTATAGGCTGTGGATCGTCTGCCGTTTGCCAGCCATTTTCTCCTAGTGCCGCGATCCTATCGTCCTCTGCGTTCTGTTTTGGGTACCCATGGTTAGCTGAGTTCGACTGTCCTGCGGTAATCAAGACTTCGCCAACTCCAACTTTTTCAACATCGGTTGTCGCCAAGATTTTTTCACCGCAAACAGCATGAAACTGTAAATGATACCATCCTCCCGCTCCAAGTTCTATTATGGTTAAGAAGGATTGATCCTCACTCAAGTCAACCGTAAACGAATTCTGCAACTTCCCATTTATTGAAGCAACAATTTTGACATGAGTAGCTTCGCCTCCACAGCGACCAGAAACCTTGATATCAGATTTTTGTTTGGCATCTTGCTGGAAAACAGCACGCTCTGTCGGGGTCTCAACTACAACGAAATTATTCATTGACACCTCAAGTCTTTGCTGAAAACAGCTTGGCTACCTTTAATCAATATGGAAATTTAGTCAGCCAAGGATGCTAATTTATTGTAATCGACATTGCACAACGAAACCCAATACTAAACTGTGATTCGGTTGGTATCAATTGACTTCGTGCAGCACACCTCAATTCATTTTGATGGCTGTACCATGATCCTCCACGAACAACCCGTTTAATGGAAGATTCGGACTCAGGGCTAGCATTTACCGGATTTTTTGCCGTTGCTGAACTGTAGAAATTAGCATCATATATATCCGCAACCCATTCGGCCACGTTTCCAGCCATATTGTAGATGCGATAAGGACTTTGACCTGATGAATACTCATTTACTGGCTCAGCTTCACCACGGTGCTTATTATAATTTGCTTGTAACCAGTCAATGCCTTCACCCCAAGGGTAGGTTCGACTGTCATATCCTCGTGCGGCTTTCTCCCATTCTGCTTCCGTCGGCAATCGTTTCCCACTCCATTCAGCATAGGCGTTCGCACCGAACCAAGTTACCTCAACCACTGGATGATTTAGGTAACCATCCGCCACCCGATACATTCCACCGAACCACACAATCTGCACATCCTTATCTGCGAGATCAATCAGTAAATTATCATCCTGATCCGTGATACGGCCAATATCATTTAGGAATCTAGCAAACTCAAGATTTGTTACTTCATATTTATCAATAAAAAAAGGATCAAGTTCAATTTCCCGTTCGGGTTGTTGGTCAAGATCTCCGTCGACATCTCCCATTGTAAAGCGGCGAACTGGGATGAGCACCATACCTTCTGGAAGTTCTGCAACTGTTATTCTTACGCGGTAACTTGCACTATTGACGTTTGGTTGATCTTTGATTGCATCCCAGACGATCCTTTTTGCTTTTCCTGCTTCAATACCATTACCTACATCACCTGTCAAACTATTTAATCCTATCGGGACATCGTAGGTTCGGCCGTTATTATCCGAGATTTCGATGGCAACTGATAACAAATCGTCCTGTTCGTCTTCGAGATCGAAGCTGATTTCCAACTTGCCATCTTCACGTTGCGAAACATCTAGATTCGTAACTACAGGATTAGTATTAGCAAAAACGCAACAGGCTAATGAAATAAGTGTCAACGTGATTATAGCCTTGGTTTTTAAATGCTCCATGCACAACAGCCCCCATAAAATTCTCAGCACATTTATTTTACCACAGGTTGGTTTGATTTTAAACCATTTTAGCTTATATGCACCTCGGTTCAACTGTTCACATTCTCACATGGGATATGTTATAATGTGGTTCGAATTATGGGATTTACCCCCCCCAACATTCATCTAAAAAGTGTTTAATATGAGGCAAACTGTCGCCATCATTTTTTTTCTCTCCGGTGCGAGTGGCTTAATATACCAGATAATCTGGACACGACAACTCACCCTCCTCTTCGGAAGCACTGTTTTGGCTGTCAGTACTGTCTTGACCGCGTTCATGGCAGGACTCGCGCTTGGTAGCGTGTATTTTGGGAAATTGGCCGACCGCCAGAATTCCCCAATACGGCTATACGCAGTACTGGAAATATTAATTGGTATTTACGCCTTGATATTTCCGTTATTTCTCCTCATGTTAAAGGCGTCCTATATCCTGATTTATCGATCATTTAATGCTGAATTTTACTCACTTACACTGGTCCGATTTGCTATATCCTTTTTTATAGTTTTAATACCAACAACTTTAATGGGTGGGACATTACCAGTTATAAGCAAGTTTGTAGTTCAAGGGATCGAAAATAGAGGTCGTTATATTGGTTTTTTTTATGCAGTTAATACATTTGGTGCTGCTATAGGGACAATCGCTACAGGATTCATTTTTATTCAATATCTTGGTATCCAACGTACAGTTTTTTTAGCTGTGGGCATAAATTTTTTCGTAGCTCTCGTGGCATTTTTGATTGATCGATACCCAGCAAAAAGGCAGGTAGATAAGGCCTTACATTTAGATCCAGAGCCAGCAAACTTAGGAAGAGATCCAATTTGGAAATTTGTGTTGTTGGCCTTTGGTATCTCGGGATTTTGCTCTTTAGCATATGAAGTCCTGTGGACGCGCATCCTTGTATTTTTTCTAGGTAATACTACTTATGCGTTCTCAACGATCTTAGCTGCTTTTCTGTTTGGTATTGCGCTTGGCAGTTACATCTTTGCAAAAGTTGCAGATTGGACAAAATCACCCGTCAACTTGTTAGGCTTGGTTCAAATTAGCATTGGGCTGTCCGCCATATTGTTGATGCCTATGTTCAGCAAACTACTTGATGTAATACTCATATTCCAAGGCTTACCCGGTGGACGATTTTGGACTTTCCTTGTATGTTTGGTTGTGATGGTTGTTCCTGCGACACTTATGGGAGCATGCTTTCCTATCGTCACACGGATCTATGTGGACAGTAAGAACCAGCTTGGACAAAATATTGGGGAAGCCTATTCCACTAATACAATAGGATCAATCTTGGGATCATTCTGTGCCGGTTTCGTTCTGATACCCTTGATTGGAATTCGCCCATCAATCGCCCTAGTGGTTATTCTTAACACATTTGTCGGCTGTGTACTCATTTTTCTGAATAAGCCGAGGTCTCAAGTTTTTGATGGTATAGCAATCAGTGGTTCAATCGTTACTGTGGCGGCTGTTATCATGACACTGGTTTGGTCAAACACTCCGCTTTTTCTAAACAGCGCAATTTTTCGCTTGCAGCATCCGGGAGATGAACTGATCGACTATACTGAGGGTATTGACGCTTCAATTACAACACTCAAGGACGATGCTGATGTGTATCGACTTTACGTTGATACCAACCAAGCTGCTGATGCCTCACGTTGGGATTCGCCATCGCATCGTGTAATTGCGCACCTTCCACTTTTGTTGCATTCTGCCCCAAAAAGCGCATTGGTGGTTGGATTTGGTATGGGCTTGACGTCACATTCTATCACTCAACATGGTGTGAAAATTGATGCTGTCGAAATTTCAGAAGGTGTAATCAAAGCCGCCCGGAATTATTTTACGTCTGTCAACAAAAATGTGTTTGAACATCCACTATTTAATTACCAGATCAATGATGGCCGAAACTATATTTTAATGACTGAAAAGCGATATGATATGATTTCAACGGGAATTATCCATCCGCTTGTGAGTGCCGGCAGTTCGAATATCTACACAGAGGATTTTTACCAACTGTGCAAGCGAATCCTAAATGATGATGGGATTATGTGTCAATGGGTGCCTCTACATAGAATGCCCGAAGAACATCTAAAGATGGTTGTTAGAACGTTCGTTAAAGTGTTTCCAAATACGACCCTTTGGTATAAGTTCACGCCAGACTTCATTATTCTCATTGGTACAAATCAACGATTGAAAATTAATTACAAAGATTTTATGGCCAGATCAAATATTCCGAGCATTCAGCAGGGATTAGAGTTTGATAGCCTTGACGGAATGTCACTGCTGGACGCCTTCATGATGGGTGAAGACGCGGTACACAACTATGCAGGAGAGGGGAAAATACACACAGATGATCGCCCATATCTTGAGTTTTTTAATGCCAAAAGTTTGGTTCGGACCACGCAGAGAAACGTTGAGGGGCTGTCAAAATACCGACAACGAGTCACACCATGGTTAGCTAATTATGGACAAACATTTGATGAAAAGAAGCAAGTCCGAGACCAAATTAACCACTATTTTTCGGCCACGCAAAAGTTGATCAAAGGCCAGATCGCCTATGTTGGCAGGGATTATAACAAGGCAGGTCAAGTACTTGGAGAAGCATTTTCATCAAACAAAGATGATATGACCATTCGATACAATCTGCAGGTGGTTCTTGGCCTGACACAAGAAAACCAACAGGAAGAAATAACGCAGCTTGAAAAACAGCTAAAGCAAAAACTAAGGCAGAATCCACAAGATGCAGGAGCTTACTTCCAACTGGCTGTTATCTATGAAATGCAAGGGGAACTCGACAAATCAGCGGATGCAGCAGAAGAATCACTCAAATACAATCCAAACCAGCTAGAACTTTATCTCTTTCTTGGTCCATTATATGAGCGGCAAGAGAAAATCGATCGGGCACTAGGAACTTATGAACGGCTTGAAAAAATTGCAGATGAGTTACCACCAGAGATATTGGGTGTTATGGCTTCTATTTACCATATGAAAGGACTTGACGATAAAGCGATCAAATATGCCGAAAACGCGTTTGCGTCCGCACCGGATTCTTGGAAAGTAAATCATCTACTTGGTACTATCTATCTTGATCAAAAACACGAGAAAAAGGCAATCCAGTTTTATCTTAAAGCCATTGAGCTAGCCCCTGATGCTGTACAGCCTCTAATAAGTTTAGCCCAATTGTATTTCTCACAACGGCAGTATGATCAGGCTTTGCAATCTATAAATCAAGCTATAAAGCTGGTGCCAGAAGATCGGGGTTTAAAAGAATTGCGTCAACAAATATGGAATGCTATGTAAAGGCGAATTTTTCTATGTTTCAAATTTAGAGAGAGGAAAAAATGCAAGAAATGAAACGTTCACATTATTGTGGTGAGTTGCGACTCGCTGACGAAGGACAAGCAGCAAAACTGACCGGGTGGGTTATGCGCCGTCGTGATCACGGAGGTGTGATTTTCGTCGATCT
>Ga0207984_1000567_pt1 | contig 21643 bp, 21 predicted proteins | sample ETNtaG_30_FD_185760 | JGI IMG/M metagenome (GOLD analysis project Ga0207984, IMG submission 185760) | Marine microbial and viral communities from oxygen minimum zone, Eastern Pacific Ocean - ETNP201306PF43B (SPAdes) (version 2) | ecosystem: Environmental > Aquatic > Marine > Oceanic ...
CCACCAGACAGGAGCTAGAAAGTGAAAGAGCTGCGTTCCAGACCCGTGTAACGGACTATGATGGAAGGGCCGAGGAAATCAAGAAACGACATCAGGAAGCTGAGGAGGCCCTCAAGTCCCGTGAAGGAATGGTAGAGGCGTTACAGGGAGAGATCATCGAAAGGACCGGACTGTTGGAAAAACTGGATGTGGAGATTGGTGCTGTTGCAGGTGAAATCAATCAGGCCACCAAGGACCTGCAAGCTGTAGCTGATGGAAAGTCTTCCAAGGTAATTGGTGAACTACAGACGGGACTGGATGACACGCGCGAGGACCTGTCTGGTAAACAAGCTAGTCTAGCGGCATTGACGGCCAAAGTAGATGCTGTCAAATCCGAAGTCGGACGTTTGAAAGGAGAACTGGACATTAACCAAAGTGACCAGAAGGATTTGGAGGAGACTCGCAAGACCGAGAGCCGCAAATCAAAGGAACTGGAAAAACAGTTGAAGGCCCTTCGTAAAGAGGAGGAGGAGAAATTCAAGGCATTGAAGGGACTGCGGGACCAAAGGGACGAATTGCACGACCTCTTGACCAACTTGAAGACCGAATTGGACGCCAAACAGGAACTCAGACGCGGTCGCAAGCATGCGGCAGATGACCTGAAAGTGGAGATCGCGACGAGGGAACCGAAATTGGTGGAGGCCAAGGAGCGAATTCCAAAAGACACCAAGGCACCATCAACCGTTCCCAGTAGAGAAAGGCTTGAGTCGCGCAAGGAGAGCCTGGAAAGGGACCGCAATCGTCTGGGCAACGTCAACATGCTATCACTGGAACATTATCGTCTGGAGGCAGAAAGATTCGATGAGATCAAGAAGCACCGTAAACAACTGAAAGAGGAGGTGCGCCGGTTGGATGGACTGGAAAAGAAGATATCTGCTAAGAAAGAAAACCGGTTCATGGGAGTCTATAACAGCATCGGCGAGAGTTTCAAGACCTCATTCAAGGAGATAACCGGCGGTGGAGAGGCATGGCTGGTCCTCGAGAATGAAAAATCGCCATTCGAAGGTGGTTTGACAATCAAGGCCAGGATGCCACGTAAGAAATTATATCCTGTCGAGGCCCTTTCAGGTGGTGAAAAATCACTGGTCTCAATGGCCTTTATATTCGCTATACAGGGATATGACCCCAGCCCATTCTATCTTCTGGATGAACCCGACCAGAATCTGGACGGGGTCAATACTGAAAATATCGGAAGGGCAATCGCATTACAGGCCAATGTTGCCCAATTCCTGGTGGTCAGTCTGCATCATGCAGCTCTGCGCGAGGCGGATAACGTCATCGGGGTGTTCATGGGAGATGATGGAGTATCACACCTGCACCAGATAAGAGATGTTGAGACATTCCTTACATCATTACCCTCTGAGGCGGAGGTAGGTGCATGAGTCAAGTGTTGAACCATCTGCTATTCCACAAGGCCATGATCGGTATTGATACTGAAAAGATCGATCAATATATCGAGATCGCTGGCTCTGCAAGCTCGGCTGCCGAAGTGGCAACCATAGATGATCCCTTTGCAAGAAGCGTGACGCTGCTTTTCATGCTGGTCAAGGAACATGGTCTTGACCCCTGGTCACTGGATATGAAACACCTGATCCAGGAATACCAGAAATATGCACTCAGGGATGATGACCTGGACCTTCCTCTAGCTGGTTCAGTTCTAGGTTGGGCCTGGGACGTCCTCAGATTGAGGGCCACCGGGGCCATCGAAGCCACTGAACCGATACCTGAACCTCAACCTGAATGGATAGACTTTGATTTTGGCTGGGAACCGACCTATTCTGAGCAACTGGATGACTGTGCAGAACCACCAATAGAGGAAAGTGTGCTATTCAGGGGAGAAAGGCGAGTAACCTTGATGGAACTGGTCGGAGCTCTGGAGGATGCTCGTAATGCAGAGATGGAACGTAAGGCCAGACTTGAACGCAGGAAACAGTTGCGTGAAGCCCGGGAAGATGTATTGTCGGACATAGCCGATAGAATAGGTGAAAGACTGCATAGTGATGATCCAACCCAATACAAAGAGAAAGTCTGGCAGAGAATCAACGAGTTAAATGGTAAGCCGATACCTATCGGGGACCTCCTGGACAGGCCAGAGAAGGCGAGTGTGGTACGAACCTTCGTTGGTTCACTGTTTTTGGCGAGGGAAGGACGAATTGACATCATCCAGAAGGATCTGGAAAGTCACAGTATCTATGTCAAGAATCTGGAGAGTGCCGGATGAGTGAATTGATGGCTGTGGAAGCGGCCCTCTTCTCGGCTGGAAGAGCACTCGACGCGACCGAGGCTGCAGAAGCCACGGGACTTTCCCGTAACAAGGCCCTAGGGGCTCTGGAAGCACTTGTGGAATTATACAAGACCCGGGAAGGTGCGCTGGAGATTGTTAAACTGGGTCACAAATACGCTTTGCAGCTGAAACCCGAGGCAATCGAATATGGAAGACGGCTTGCGCCTCAGGAGATTCCAGCCTATCTGCTTCGAACTCTGGCACTAATCGCTCACGAACAGCCGATGTTGCAGACCGAACTGAAGTTCAAACTGGGCGACAAGGTCTACGAACACGTTGGTGAATTGCTGGAATTGGGGATGATCCAGCGCGAACCTAAGGGAAGAACGTTCGAATTGAGTGTGACGGCGGCATTCATGGAATATTTCGGTATCGATGCCGAGAGTCAGGCCGAGATGAAAGCTTATTTGGAACAAGCATTGACCAGTTGATGAACGGGCCTGGAATACTTGAACTGGTTGTCATTATTTTTCTTCTGTGGGTGCTGTTAGGTCCCCAGAAGGTGATGGAGGGGGCTCGAGTCTTGGGAAAGGCCTATCGTCAATTCAGAGGTTATGGAGCTAACTTGGGAAGTGGCAAGGTGACAGAGAAGGAACGGGTGCGAGCCTCGGCAGAGAGACTGGGAATCGACACCTCAGGTATGGATATTGAGGAAATAAAGCTTGTAATGGTTGAGAAACTGTCAAGAGAATGAACCATAATGTCTAAGACATTATGTCATAAGTTTGATATAGGCTCTTTTTTCCATGACTGATTATGAATGCGGTAAAATCAGTAGCACTAGCTGTTGTGTTTTTGCTATCTGCTCTGGTTCCGGCTATAAATGTCGATGCGGGAAATGATGCGCGAACCGACACAGATACTGGTTACCTTAGTGAAAAATGGAGAGCTGGGCTGGGAACTGGTCTTGGCGCCCTGAATTCGATAAAGAGCGCCGATATCGATGCTGATGGAGAAGATGAACTGGTCTTTGGAAATTCACAAGGTTATGTTCACGTCCTGGACTGGAATGCCAGTGCTGGCGCATTCTCGGAAGAATTCCAATCTGTTGACATGGGTGGTGCCGTAAAAGGAATGGAGATTGCCCAGATAGATGACGATCCACAACTGGAGATTGCAATTGGCTATAACTGGAACTCGGATTCCGGGAAGGTCAAGATTATCGACGGGATTTCCTTGTTGGCCGAAGCTAACTGGTCCTCCGGTGTCTCATGGTCCCATACCCAGTGGACCGAAGGATGGCCCTACGGTATAGCCATGGGCGATCTGGACGGAGACAACCAGACCGAACTGGGAATGAGTGCTGATCGAGGATTCCTGTGGGTGGTCGACACCAATACCCCCGAGATCTATGTTGGAAGAGATATCACTGGTGATGAGGCTGAATGGTACATGGACGTCGGGGCCAAGACCGGGGGAAATACCCTCGAAAACACTTGGGGACTTACATTCGGCCAATTTGATGATGATGAGGCCATGGAAGTGGCCATTGGAAGCAAGCAGGGCTGGGTAGCCATATTCGACGGTGAGACCGAAGAAATGCAATGGAAAATGGACATGGACGGTAACAACGCTGCTGACAGCCTATGCTACAGCATGATCGCGGCTGACCTCAATGGAAATGGTATCGATGAATTAGTGGTGCCTCAGCAAAGTAAGATCACTGTCTTCATAGATGGAGACCGGGATGTCAGAGTTGATGACACGGATGTCAATAGCGGATACGGATTGGACAACGTGGATCTTTTTGGAAATGATAACGAAGAACTGATAGTTGCTGATAGTAGCGGAAATATCAGAATTATGAGTCTCTCTAGCGATGAATCTAGCCTGATAACCCATCAGGAATGGAATAGCGGATATACAATGAACGCTGGTGGTGGCGTCACGGTGTCAATGAATGGTCATGACAATCCATGGATCATCCATGGCGGTGATGCAGGAGTGCTAGTTGCCTGGGAGATTCCTTCACAGTCCCAACATTCACTAGTGTGGAAGAGTGAATCGGGTAGCAATGGTGATCAGACCTTGTACAGCCTTGAAGGTGGGAACAATTACGCCGTGGCCATGGGTAACATAGATGATGATGATAACCTGGAAATACTGGTTGGTGCCGGTGGTTCCGGTTCTGGAAGGGTATATGCCTTTGATGGTAAGACCTATGAGACGGACTGGGTCAGTCCAAACCTGAATAAGCTTCCGATGGGAATTGCAGTGGGAGATCTCAACAATGATGGTGACAATGAGATTGTTGTAACCACCGGAATCCCTGGTGAACCAATGGTAGAAGGTGAAGGTGGAGATGGCTATCTCCACATCTTCGAAAGAAATGGCGGAGGCACCTTTAGCCAAGCCTTTCAGAGCGGAAATATCGATGCTGCTCTAGGCGTTACTATCGTAGAACTTGATGGTTCTACCTATCCTGAGATCGGGATCGCAACGGGCTATCTGGAAATAGTTGACGCGACCTCAGGGACAACTGACCTGCATGGGGAGGTCAGGATCTGGGGATATGGTGGTTCAAGTTATTCAGAAGAATGGTCTTCCGGTGATCTGGAACAGATCGTAGGTGGAATCGACAGTGGTGACCCTGATGGAGATGGGGATAACGAACTCGTGATTGGAACTGGTGGAGATAATAGGGGAAGTAACCAAGATACAGCCGAGGTGCGCGTCTATCACCATTTAGGCGGTACTTATGCTCTTGACGGCTCGGTTATTGATGCCGGAAGGTACTACGCCTTTGGTATCGATGTCGGGGATGTCGACAATGATGGTGAAGAAGAAATAACAGTCGGGACCGGGGAATATGGGGAGAACAAACCCCGATTAAGCGTATATGATGGAAGTTCACACAGTGTGGAATATTCCAAAAGTGTTGACAGTAGTTCCGTATGGGGTGTGCGTAGCGGTGATTTCGATAGCGATGGATTTGCGGAATTAATCTACGGGACCTCAGGGGGTGAACTGTTCATCTATGATGGTGAGACCGAGGATTTCGAGGCCAAGACCAGTGCCCTTTCTGGTAAGGCCGGCCATTATGGTGGGATAGCAATCGGGAATGCGAACGGTGAGGGGCCTATGGAGATGGTGGTTGGAAGTACTGGCTACATGTGGCTATTCACGACCGAGGGGGAGACCAACAAACCCGATCTGGCAATCGAAGGAACTGAGATATTCTATTCCCCTGAGGAACCGGACGAAGATGAAGATATCCTAATCAACATGAGTATCATAAATTATGGTGGTTCCGACACGGCCAAGTGGAGAGTGAAGATCTACGATGGTGACCCCGATGCAGGTGGAAAGAAACTAACGGAATTCAGTTGCGATGCGACTCAAACCGACCAACGTGACGGATGCAAAGCCCTCAGCAGTGGTGAATCTGCATCCTTCGAGATTATCTGGTATGGAATTCAAACCGACCCAGGATATCATGAACTTTATGGTCTGGCAGAGGATACCAACTCACCCAGACAGGAAACCAGGTTCAGTAATAACAAGGATTTCACCACCATAGAGATCGAGGAGATACCGAATGACCGACCGGTCATCGTGGCCTCGACAGACAAGACCGTGCTCTGGGTGGATGAGGCGGTCCGGATAGATGCCGGGGACTCATATGACAATGAGACGACCGATAACCAGGCTGACCGGACCGATAGTGATGCCGATCTGGGCTATCGTTACTACTTCGATGGAAGCTGGACCTCCTGGATGTCGGACTACACATGGGACGTCAGTTTTTCAAGTCCTGGAATGAAAGAAATCAAGGTTGTGGCCCGGGATGAGAGACGGAAGGAATCCGAGGAATTGATTATTACGGTCGAGGTCAAGGCAAACACCCAACCGGTTGCCGTCCTGACATCGAATAGCAGCGAGATCGTGGAAGGTGGTTTCGTCACTTTTGATCTCAGCCAATCCTATGACCCTGATGATCGTGCAGAACTTGAATATCGTTTCAGCTTCGGGGATGCGGTCTATTCAGATTGGGTCGCAGAAGGGCAGACGGTACGACTTTACCAGAACGCCTTCTTCAATGGACCCAATGGTGGGGAATTACAGATTGATAGTGGAGAGGAAGTCCTACGGGACAATTTCGGGATAACGCGTGTCTTCAAACTGATGAATGGACAATTACTGGAAATCAAAGATAGTGTACCGACTAATAATGGTTACAACTACTCGTTACCCGAGACCTCTGACGAAAGGACCTACACGGCCCAGCTGATGGCCCGTGAAATATCCGAATCGGGGAATGACGATATCCTGGCCAGTTCCTGGTCCGACCCAGTGGCGATCAAGGTCTACAGGGCCGAGAATATCCTGCCTATCGCCGTTGCCAAGGCCGGAATATTCATGAATGGGGTCGGGATCTTCAATGACATTGTGGATTTTGCCAAGACCGGTGACGTGATCACCTACTCGGCAGCCGAGTCATCCGACCCAGATGGGGATGATTCACTCATGACCTATGAATGGCGACTGATCGACTCCCGGGGAGGAAATATCAACCTGCTGGGAGATAAATACGAGAAGACCTTCGAAAGGACCTACAACGAACCTGGAACCTATACTGCCATACTGACGGTGACTGATGAACGGGGCGGATACAGTACCTGGCAAGTTGACGTCATTGTGACCAAGTCTGACACTACCTCTACTACTGGAGGAGGAGATGAGGGTTACGATACCATAACCCTGTTTGGAGCGGCCTTCATTGCGATTGCCGGATTGGTCGGTGGGGCTATTGCCCTGAACAGGATGAGGGGGGGAGACGATCTCGATGATATGTTCGAGGATGTTATACCTGGTCCCATGGAACTACAATGTCCTTCCTGTGGCGGATTAATCTCGATTACGACTACCCAGAGGCCAATTCAGGTCGGTTGTCCGATTTGTGCCTCGCAGTTCGTTCTACGTGAATGAATCTCTCTCTAGGTAAGCTCGAGCTGGATGGCAAGTGCCACGTGATGGGAATCCTGAACATTACTCCCGATTCATTCTATGATGGAGGATGGCATTTTGATTCAGATGATGCCCGTAAACGTATCGAGGAAATGATAGAGGAAGGAGCCGAGATTATCGATATTGGAGGGGAATCAACCAGACCTGGTTCAAGACCGGTAAGTATTGAAGAAGAACTGGAAAGGGTCATTCCGGCTATCGAATTCATCACTGATATCTCAGATATCCCGATCTCGATCGACACCCAGAAGGCCGAAGTTGCCAGAAAGGCCGTGGAAGCTGGAGCGTGTGTAGTGAATGATGTCGGAGGATTGCGGAATCTGGAGATGGTTCGGGCTGTGGCCGAGATGAAAGTGCCCGTGATAATCATGCATATGCAAGGCACTCCCGAGAACATGCAGAAAGACCCGCATTACGATGATACGGTACTAGACATCAGAAATTGGCTTGAAGAGCGAATAAAGGCCGCGGAAACGGCCGGAATCAGACGTTCCGATGTGATTGTCGACCCTGGCCTCGGTTTTGGCAAGAATCTGAGGCACAACCTAGAGATTCTGGGTGGATTGGATCGATTCAAGGAGATGGCGGGTGGGGTCTTGTTGGGGGCCAGCCGGAAATCATTCATCGGCTTTCTGACCGGAGCGGATGATAGTGACAGATTGACTGGAAGTCTGGCGGCAGCGATGATGGGAGCCACGGCCGGTGTGGACCTAGTCAGGGTGCATGACGTCAAGGAAACCAGAAAAGCGATCGATACTATCAATGCGTTAGGATTCTGAAGCGGTCTGGATTGTAGTGACTTTAGTTCCTACTTCTGAAGTAGTGGGGCCTAACTCAACACCCAGATAAACGATGGTGATAGTGACGGTATATTCGATATGCAAGGGTTCTCCCTTATTGATCTTGTCCTTGGTAACTGGATCCAGATCATTCAACTCAAATTTATCATATATCATCTCACCACTTCCTAGAGTATACTCAAAATAAAAATCATCATCTGTAGTCGGGTCTGATTCCTGAATCTTGAGGTGAATCTGAGTATCAATACTCTTCTCGAAATAACCCATTTTCGGAATATCGAAACTGATGTTGCCTATAATGGACTCCTCATCAGGAGTCAACCAGAAATTTGCATCGGTGATATGGTCCTCCAGATTGATGGTCACATGATCATCATACATTTTGTACACATCTGCACCCATAGTAGCCACAATCACAACTAAGGACAACGTGAAGGCCGACTTCATCAGGCCCAATGTGGTTCTAAGTCCGGTCGTCTTACCTCCACTGGTTATAGACCTTGTACTTGCATTACTCTTCGTGGACTCACCTCCTCTCGCTCCTCCTCCTCCAGGAAGTGTGCCGGGCTCTCCTCCGCCAGGAAGTGTACTTGGCCCTCCAGAAGATGTGATGGACTCGCCTCCACCGGGAAGTAGGGCGCTGGATTCTCCTACGCCAGAAGATGGTGTGGCGGACGTTCCTCCACCGGCCTCGCCGGCTCCTGCTACACCTGCAGCTCCTGCTGCTGCTAATCCGGCCTTAATCGATCTCTTACTCCTGGGCCGTAGAGTGTATTTGTTTTCCTGCTTGATGACCTCTAATGTTCCTTCCCGTGTTTTGGACGCCTCCACTAGAGCCTCCAATGCTTCCGAGGTCCTGTTGTAGGAAAGGCCTGTGGCCTCGGCAGTCTCGGCCGTATCAAGTGCCTCTCCGGCAGAGACAAGAGCAGCTTCCACAGCCCTCTGATCATCCGAGGTGTTGTCTTTGGCTGAATCGTGGTCCCTGTCCATTCCTGACGACTGAGTGCCCGCAATACTTATAACTTAGATACATATGCAAGTCCATGAGCAAAGTCTACTTGTTTGCTGTAATGCTGCTAGCTGCATCTCTTACAGGGTGCATCGAAGGAGGGGAAGAACTGGAAAAATCAACCACTCCCACTGAAGAAGAGAATGAAGAGGAAGAAGAGGAGACTCTGAAACCAGTCGGAACAGATAATGCGACCAACCAGCCGCCTCTGGTTACTGCTGGGATATGGGAGGATGATGATGATTTTATGTACATCGATGAGGACACCATGATTGGGGACAAGTATCTCTATGTCAGCTGGTCTGCAGTCGATGTGGATGGAACCATAGCTGATGCTGGTTTCGATATCGATCTGGATATGCAGATCGATGTGGGAGTGGGGTCAGATAGTGGTACCATAATTGATTCGACCATGAACTCTGATTATTTTCCAGGGGCGCTGTCAGTACCTCTGAACCAAGGCTGGAATTTCGAAAGACAGGAATTCTCTGAAGATGATGACCTGTACTGTTCGCTAGTGATGCATCGCACCTTCGCCTTCGTTGCGGTCGACGACGATGGAGCATCTAGTGCTCAACTTATCCACTATGTATTCCCAAATCAATTTGATGGGGACCACATGGATGACTATGCCATAGAAGTACTTGGGATCTCGGATGATGACGCGGATTGGGTAACTGGAGAGACCTCAGACTGTCCTGAACCCTATATTCCTCCTGCACTGACTTTCTTCGTACAAGAGGGCAGTAACGGAATATATTACGCCGAGGTGATACAGGTCAGCGAACAGCGCCCTCTTGAGGACTACAGCTTCTTTCTGAAGGATGAGACAGGATCAACATACGTTGGCACAGGTCTAGGCTTTGGAGAGGTCGCCATGCAAATTGTTGGCGGTGAAGAACACGGTATCGATATGGCCTACGGAGGCGATGACGAACAGTTACAGAACCGGGCAACCAACGTCTCTAATGATGATGGATCTGCTTACCCTGTTCACTTCAACGACAACGACCGTAGTGGCACGCTCTCTGCTGGAGACCAGTTCATGGTCTATGGCTCAGGTACTGGTGCCAATGGCCCAGCAGCTGATAACTGGAGACTGGATATTCTAGATAATACAACGGGAGACATCGTCGGTTCCGCTAAGATGCTATAAGCTTAGTTAGCGAGAAGTGTAGGTTTCGTACAGCCTTCTCCAATCAACCTCAAACAACCAGATCAAGGGAATCGCAAGCCAGTAATTGAAGGCCTTCGAAGGTTTTAAGCTAAAATCGCCTTCAAAAGCTACGAATTGATCATATCCCACATCTCCCTTTACAGGCGGTGGTTCACTCAATTGGTCTATCTCCTCCTGACTCAGAAGACCGCTATCATATCCACTTGCATTGAAATTATACTGGACGCCTCCGAATATTATCTCCATATTAGAAGATATCTCAAAGAAAGGGAATTCCTCGGTGTCTGGAGTTGGCTCCTCAACGGGAGTGTCACCTTCACTTATCTCATCACCATTATCCATTGAAAGTGATAATGGTATCCCAATCGTGAACAACAAAATACCGGTCAACCAGACAAATGATGAAAGCTTCAGCAGGTGTGGATAGTCATGGAAAATTCTGGTAGAAAGAATCAAGATCAGCAGTACGCCCAAGATCTTGATGGCATACCTGACATAATCTGTGGCTGAAGTACTTTCGTCTGACTGACTTGTTGATTTTGTCTCCTCGGATGACGTCTGGTTACTATGAGATTCTCTGCTTGCCATCCATTTCAAAAAAGGAGTTGAACGGCTGATTTCAAAGGCCCCATCATCTCCAGCAGATTCTATTTCATAGACAATCTTGAGTTTGGACTCCTTAGGTGGGCCCATCGTAAATTCGCCCTGCCCCTGTATCTCATACCAGCTGTTTTGTAGCACTGAATAGAACAGAATTATGGTTACAATAGAAATCAAAAGCCTGATGCGGGCTTTATAATCGAAGTCAATCATCGGGTCTGGATACAGTTGCTATGCATGCAACTACCAGAACGGCCCATAGCAAATTGGGGTAAGGGAGGGCCTCCAAGGTACTCTCTTCACCTGCGGATTTCAAACCCATAATCTCATCAGATGTCTGCATCTTTTCTGCTTCTTGCTGCCTTTCCACTGATTCGCTTCCAACATGGGTTTTCATCCCAGATAGCGACTCGACCTCGTAATTATCTAAATTGGGGCCAAGTATAGATTTCCAATTTCCATCTTCCTTGATGTCCAATTGATAAGAAACAAAGGCTCTGGACTCAGTATCCCATATGCCATAGATGAAACCATCTTCATATCTAAATTCTGGTTCTTCCAGTTTCTCCATTTCTTCCTGGAATTCTTCAGTGAAACGGTCTAAATCACGTTCCAAGTTAGAACTGTCGAAATCATCGACCAAATATTCAAGATCTGATTCTTCTGAATCATAGTCTTCCTCGGCTTCTTCTACCTCTGCATCGACTACTGATTCGATATCCATTTCTTCCATGACGTCAGAAAAAGACGTTAGTGGGTACTGGAGCAGGAATAGAGCCGGAGTTAGAGGCAAATAATCGAAGGTTGCAAACGTTCGCTCTTCACCGAGAAAATCATCCTTTTTGGTTGAGTTGTAATAAAACTCTTCATAGAAACTGGCAGTTGTATCTATATCAAAATCGTCTCCGTAGTCATCAGTGATTCGAATGTCATTCCAGAAAGAGGGCAAACCAAAATCTTCTGCGGGAAAATTGGTCAGATGGAGATCATAATTGTAGCTGGAATCATAAGAACCAGTAACTTGCCCACAGTCATCATAAACATACATGACGTCGCCAAAAGTCTCGTTTGAGGGCTCCCAGAAATCACAATCCCATGCGACCGTGTCTATGTCTTCCGAAGTAGCTGCTTCATTGATGTGGGTGTATATGCTACTTGGAGAATTCAATCTCCAACTAGCCTCGAAATTTGACCATGTCCAGCCTAAATCAAATTGAAGTTTTGTTTTATCGAACTCGATTGAAGTATTACGGCCCGCAATCTGTCCATCAATTCCCATTAAATTGGTGTATTGAAATTCACCATTGGATATTATGTCGGCCCCAATCAATTCATTATTTGCATTAAAAAACTCTATTATTTCAATATCAATGATGGTCAAGTCGGTTGATTCTAAACTTAGATCATAATCAAATGATGCCTTGGCGTCTCCCCAGTCTGTGTGCATACTACTGGTTGCAAAAGTAGAATGTCTAACGGTATAGGTTGTGATTCTTTCCGTTACAAAATGTTTGTCCCCGCTTCCATCCGTGACTTCACGAAGCGAGGATGAGTCGGATGTTTCAACAGAATTGTAAAAGTGAGTCTTGCCCCCTAGAGTGTAACCAATCTCAATATTCATATCTCCTTTTTCTCCGGCTTCTTCAATAACTGAAACCAGCTCCTCCAGATTCACTGCAAACAAATATTCGGTGTCTTGATCGAGGTGGCTCCAATCATATTCAAATCCCCAAGATGCATTGGAAGGGGGTTCAGCCGAATATGCGGGCAAGAAAACTGAACTTAGCAACATAAGAAATATTGCAAGACCCAACAATCTCATAAACTCGATGATGTATTGCCATAATATAAGGTTAATACTTGAGGAAAAAAACCAGACAAACTGTCATCGGGGTCATCGGAGACGCGCAGATTCAGAGTGAAAAACATCTGGAGGTGGCCGAGGACCTGGGGGCAAAACTCTCCAAGGCCGGGTACGTGGTGGCATCTGGAGGCCTGAGCGGGATTATGGAGGCTGTCTTCAGGGGAGCCCAGAATTCCGGTTCGAAATTGACGACCAAGACGGTCGGTATCCTGCCAGGACATGACGCCGAGGCCGCGAATGACTATGCGGACGTCGTGATACCGACAGGACTGGATATAGCTCGTAATTCAGTAGTGGTCCATTCGGATGCGGTAATCATCATCGGCGGCTCGGCCGGAACATTGTCGGAGATCGCCATGGCATGGTCTCTGTACAGATTGATTATCGGTTTCAGGGTCGAGGGCTGGAGTGGTAAGTTAGCGGACAAGACGGTGGATGACAGGGACCGGTATCCCGAGATCGAGAATGACCGTGTCTACGGTGTTGACGAGGCAGACGAGGCTTTGGCACTTCTGAAGGAATTATTGCCAAAATACCAGAAGGTCCATCGCGGGATCCACTGGAAAAGGTAGGAAGACCAAAGCGGGCCTGTGGTTGCAGGTCCGGTTCAGTCCCTACGTCTAAGAGCGATTAATGCGATTGCAACGACAGACGCGAACATCGATACTGACGGAACTTCGCCAGCCTCTATCTCTTCCAAGATCTCCTCTTCTGTGGTCGCGTTGGGATCTGTATTATTGTCATTCGGATCTGTGGTATTATTGTCATTCGGATCCGTAGTCGTGTCATTGGCATGCGCAGTTACAGCAAATGCGTATGCTTGCTTGGCACCATTCGAATCCTCGACTGATATTCCAAAGGCGTACAGGCCGGGTTCGGAAAGGGTGTAAGTCCAAGTACTGGTATTACCAGTCACATCAGCGAAGAAGAACGGAACGGCTAATGAGGAGTGTTCGACCGCGGCCGACAGGGTCATTGAATCTCCATCCATATCAAAGCAATTGGCGCTGAAAGTGAAATCATCACCAACATCGGCATCGAGGTTTGAACCAATGGTGATGCCATTGCTCAGATCGCAGTAAGGATCCCTATTCGTCTCCGGATCGTTCTCCACCCAGAACCACCGCTCCTGACCAAAAGGGTACATATTCACAGGATTGATGTTAATCTCAAGATAATAATCACCCGCGGAGAGATTGAAGAATTCCAGCATGCCCTCTGTGTCATCCGAATCGAAGGAACCGTATCCAACCTCGACCCCGTTTTGATCTCTGAGGGTCCAATTCAGGGTATATGTGGTACTCGCTAGATTTAGGAAATAATTAGCATTGACATAACTGCCATCAGGCCATTCTGTTTCCATCATGATGTATATATTAGGATAGACGGCGAAGTCCCTCATCTCGGTGTCTACCAGCAGGTTGTTCTCGTACAGGAAGAAAGTAACCATGTAATCACCTACCGGCAATTCAAGCTCGAAATGTTCATAGAACCAGGGTTCGTCCTCGTGCTCGGGGTCTGCCGTGCCGTTCAGGATAGCTATGCCATTCCCGTCTTCAATGGTCCAGGCAAGAGTGTAGTTAGAGGAATAGTTGGCCCAACCGACATAAACATCGAAATTGGCCCAGGATGCATAATTGTCGTTGTCGTCGTATTCATGGTAGCAGCAATTAAACCAAACGTATTCCAGGCTGGCACCGCCGACGTGTATACCGTAAAGAGAGGTGCTATCTAAATGTTCCCAAATAGTCCCGTTGTTTCCGTAACTATGGTTCACATATAATTGAGCCTCGATGAAATAATCTCCATCATCCAGATAAATGGTGATATTGCCTTCCAAGTCATTTAACTGAGCATGATCCAGTTCCTCATATTCATCAACATCCCCCAATGTCCAGTTGATCATGTACTCGTTGGTGGAGTTCAGGCCTGTTACAAAGAATTCAAAGGTAATGTTTCCAGCCTCTTCCAGATAATATGTCGAGGCCGAAATTACAAGCTGAGGCCACACGTCAAAGTACCTGCTTTGTGAATCCAGGACAACATTGGTCTGATTGGCATATAGCTCGATGTTGAAGGTGTAGGTTCCTTCCGGATAAGCTGTGTTGAAGCCGAAATCGACGTGGTGTTCGTGCTCCCACATTTCCTCACTCCCATTGTCCATCTCGTTCCCCGCTGAATTGGTGATGTTCCAGACTACGTAATAGGAGGTTGTATTCTCGTCCGGAAATTCCACCCGCGCATCGACCCAGACCTCTCCCCTGTAGTAATTAAAATAGAATTCCAGATTCTCGCTTCCAACATAAAACTCGCGCCATACAGAGTCTTCGTGTTCCCAATAGGTGTCATTTCCGTCTCCCTCAAACCGATAAAGCGTGGCTTGGAGATCGTAAGACCCTTCTTCCAGATAGAAGGTCAGATTGCCTTCGGAACCAGAAATATTGCCCTCAGTCCATATCCCACCATCCCTGTCATTCAATTTCCAATCAATGCGATATGTGGAATTCGAATCTAGAGCTCCTGAAGTAAAAACGGCCGTTACGTTGCCTGCCTCCTCTAGATGATGAGGTACTTCGACATCAAGCCAGGTCCAAACCCAGAACGTAACGGACCAGTCATCCAGCATACTGCCCGAATCATCATACAATTCCACGGTGAAAACATATTCTCCCTTAGCATAATCAGGTATATCCAATTCAAACCACCAACCTGGTTCTCCTGGATTTTCATCCGAACCATTATAGCGTAGAACACCGGAATCCCGAATGTTGTCGTTTTCATCGGTTACTACCCAGCCAGCAGTATAATTACTTGAATAATCAGCGTCTTCTATCCAGATCTCAGCGCGGAGAAAGCCACGATAGGAGTCCGCATACACGTAAAGATGCTCATCTTCGGCTGAGGCTGTGTTAGGGACCATTACGATCGCACTCAATAGCAGTGCAATGGTGAGTAGAATGGTCCTGAATCTGTTTTCAGACTTCTCGGTCGAGAACATTGTTCAAGAAAAAAGACTATGTATTTAGGACTATGTTTCGAGGAACTTATTGTAATATTAGCGATATCAAGTGGACCTGGTACAAGGGCTGAAATCTAGATTCGATAGGTAGCACATGACTTTGGGGTCTCCCAAACGTGCATCGCTGCCAGTCTCATTGAATTACCATAAATCGACTTGATATGAGGAGCTACCTGTTCGAACGCCCAACGGGCCAGATTCTCTGCGGTTGGAATGAAAGGGACCATGACCGTATGGTGTTCGGGTCCCATCTCCTTCAGGGCCCGTAAAGTGGTCTCGTCTCCTTCCCATACCACAAAGGCATGGTCTATCACATCGTGAACATGCTCTGTCAGAATCCTGTTGATATCTGCAAAATCAATCACCATGCCTTCGTCCGAGACTCCTTCCTCGGTCACCGTATCGCCTTCGACCTCAGCTTCCCATCGATACCGATGACCGTGCAAATTGCAGCACTTCACCTTGTGATTGGGGATCCTGTGGCCTGTATCTGTCTCGACCCAACGTCGTATTGTCGTCTTCATTTCCTTTTCGCCTCCGTGTTAATTGCATCTTGAAGTACCTCGGGCCAGGGTTTGACATAAGGTACCGGATCGACACGGCCAACTGCGTGGAAGGCCAATATCCGTTCAACGTCTGCACCAGACTTCCCACTGCTGCGACCCATATCATCCGGGTCATAACTGGTGTTGGTGTTCGCAAATACGGTGTTGAAATCAAGTCCTAACTTATCCAGGCATTTCTCGGCGTCCTTGAGGATGGTCTCCTTGGTACCTCCGATATAAGGCAAGTAGAACGATACTTTGTCTGAGGACCAGTTACCGATCTGAAAGGCATTCTCCAGAGCTCCATAAAATTCGGGCCGGCAGTCCGGGTAAATCGTATGGTCTCCGGAATGAACTCCGAGTGCTATCTTGACTTCTGTATCCTGCTTGAGAGCAATTGAAAGAGCATACCCATACAGTACCGAGGAGAAAATCGCGTTCCGGTTGGGAACTACTGTCTGTTTCATCTGTTCCTCTTCGTAGTGACCTTCCGGGATTGGCATCGAATCATCTGTCAGGGCTGAATGAAAAACTGACATTGCTGACCGGAGGTCGACTATCTTGTGGGACACTGTGATCCCCTTACTTTTCAGATAGTTGATGTTGGCCTTGGCTCTATCCAGTTCCAGACTGTGTTTCTGTCCATAATCATACGACAAGGCATGAACTTCATGGCCATCGGCCAGAAGATGCATCAGGAGACCTGTGGAATCCATTCCGCCCGACAATGCCATCACTGCACACTTGGTCATCAGTCGACCCCCATCCACTTGTGGGTCTGTAACGACAGGTTCCAGCCAGGATTATTGACCACAATGTCAAATGTCTCACGGAAATTCTGTCCATTGAATCCAACGTCCTTTGATTCGTCATAACAAGGTTGTAGGAACAGGTTCGCGAAACCCTGTTTCAGGTTCTCGTAGAGCGACAGGTCCTGTCCAACATAGACCACCTTGAGCTCGTCCCCTTCCCTCTGTTTGATGCTGAATTCCGGATATAGCATATCCTTGGGACTTACACATATCCAATCTACAATGCCATCCTTCAGTTCAACGGTACCATTGGTCTCGATTGCGATGTTGTAACCTCTGGAGTGTAATTCCTTGGACAAGGGCGTCAGATCCTGAATCGCAGGTTCACCACCAGTGTAGACGATACGCTTAGTGGGCCATTGTTCCAGAGTCGTCAGTATCTCGGTAATCGTCATCTTTTCCCAGACATCGAATTCGGTGTCACACCAGGAACATTTGAGGTTACAACCTCCGAACCGGATGAAGATAGAGGGAGTTCCAGTATGATGGCCTTCTCCCTGGACCGAGTTGAAGATCTCCACTATCGGATATTGTTTCTCGGTCAACCTTACTCCTTGATTAATTGCATAAGCTCGGCTCGTGCCTCGGCCTTGTCGAAGAACACGCCCCGCATTGCCGAAGTGGACATGATGGCATGACTCTTCTTGACACCACGGCAACCCATACAGGCGTGGCTGGCCTCGATAATGACCGCGGCACCTAATGGTTTCAGATGTTTTTCCAGAGCGTCAGCCACCTGAGTGGTAATCCGCTCCTGATTCTGTAATCTTCGTGCATAGACTTCCACGATACGGGCTAACTTCGAGATTCCGACTATACGGTTGGTCGGAATATAGGCCACGTGAGCCTTGCCCGTAAAAGCCAGCATATGATGTTCACAGGTCGAGTAGAATTCTATGTCCTTGAGCAATACAATACCATCATACCCCTCACCATTGAAAGTGGAGGAGAGAGCTGCCTTGGGATCCTTAGTATAACCTGAATACAATTCTTTCCAGGATTCGACTACACGCTCAGGGGTTCTCCTCAGACCTTCTCGGAAATTCCCTTTCTGATCAGGTTCGATATATTCGATTATTCCCTTTACCAGGTCCTCGGCGCTCATTCCTTCCAAAGATCCTTCCAACGTTCCTTGTCTCTATCGAGTCGACCATGTCGCATATCGATCTCGTCAAGCTGGTCCAGTAATTTGCGGCAGGCGGTCCTAACAGCGTCCGCCAGCGATACGAACTTCTTGTCGTCCCCGGTGTGTCTCTTGAGGTCATTCATTAGTTCGGCAGGCATGTCCAGGCTGATCTTGGGCATGCTTCAAACTCGTCGTGGGACTATATATTAGTATTCTTCTAGTAATACTCTAGTAATATTAAGGGATTAGCTGTAAGTCGCGAAAATGCTCAGTAGACCAAACGCGATGCCCAGAACAAGGATTGGTATTCTGATCAAGGCCAAGATATCCCGGGTGGCACTTCCCTCGTCACACTGACCCTCATCCGCGCCGATGGCCTGACCAACCTGGCCAGTGGTACTGTCGCAATCATCCTCTATCCTTTCATCGATATAATCTATCGCAAAACCAGCTACAAAGAATCCTACGATACAGACTGCACTGAGTATGATTCCCACTGTTCCTGCAAAAATCTCGATAATCGATGGTCCAGCTTGTGAATCAGACATTGTTACTACGCGTTTTCAGGTTCGTCATTCTCGGAATCATCTTCTTCATCCTCGGAATCGTCCTCGTCTTCTTCGTCGTGATTGTTCTCGTCATCCTCATCATGCTCATCATGCTCATCGCAATCTTCATCACGTTCCCAGGCATCGTTCTGGAGCTCGGTGATCAGTTCCTCCAACTCTTCACAGGCTATTTCATCACCCTCATCACAAGCTGCTCCGAGTTCTGCCATGACTGCTCTCAGTTCTTCCCATTCCTCATCGTTGTCGCGTTCCCAGTCACGGTCATAATCCTTGTCGCGATCATTTTCACCGCGGTCACGGCCGAATTTCTCCTTCATGCGATCCATCATGTGTTTGCCTACACATTCTGAATCGTCCCTGTCTTCCCGTACCCAGTCGCGTTTCTCGTCCTGGTTCCAGTCTTTCCAGTACTCTTCCAGAAGTTCCTCTAACTCTAGACAAGCAGCCTCGTCACCGTCCTCGCAGGCCTCCTTCAATTCTCCAATGGCTGCGAACAGTTCAGCTCTTTTCTCATCGTTCAAGCCATGGTCTTCATCTGATTCTTCTTCGTCCCCACCACGGGCGTTTGGTCCTTCATCCTCGTCATTATCGCGCCCCTCATCGGACTCGTCGTCACGATCATCCTCGTCATCATCACGATCGTAATCCCGGCCCCAATCACGGTCACGAGCTCCTTCACGGATTCTTTCCCATTTCTCCCTGACCTGGCCAACGGTCACGCAATCCCTGTCAACTCTGTCCTTGTTGCCCATCTTGCCAACAAATTCTTCGAATTCGGCTTCGGTGAAACAATCCTTGTCAGTTACCTTATTGGTCTCCTTGTTGTAATCTTCTTTCTCTTCCTTATCATCAGAATTTCCACGAGCGCCATCTTCTTCTTCACGGACCTCGTTAGACTCTTGCTCCCCATCTTCCTTGTTCCAGTCATAATCAGCTAATCTTTCCTTCCATTGCTCGATAGTGTAACAATCCTCAACGACATCCCGGATATCTTCCTTCAGAAGATCATCCAGATCCTCGGTACGGTCATTCTTTTCGACGTCAACCAGATCATCAGGAGTATTGCTGAACCTCTCAAGGACAGCTTGGCCTTCATCGGAAGCGATTGCAATAGGACTTGCAATCAGCAGCATCAAGGCTACGATGTAAGCCTGATTTTCTATCATATTAACCTGAAAATATCACTAGTATATAAAAGAGCGCCAAAGAAATTTGTTTAGCGGGGGTAGCTCAGTCTGGCCAATTGCGCTAGATTATCTGCCCAATCATACCTGAAAGTGCCTTTCCAAAATCATGATGCTGGCCAGCATCCCAGTGGACCCCATCCAGGTTAGTTTTCACCACAATCCTCGAGGCATCCAGAAAGTGAATCCCCAAATCCTCAGCAACCACCTGATAATGTCTGGCCAACTCACGACTCTTCTCGATAGCGCCAATGAATATATCCTGTTCCTCCTCGGTCATTAACTCAACGTGGGTCGGGGAGATCAGCAGGATCTGAGGCGGATCCACCAGGTATTCGCAATCGATGACGGAACGGCACACCTGTCTGGCCCCATCTGCAATCTCTTCGGCCGAGAGATTGAAATCATGTTTCAGGTCGTTCGTTCCCAGCATTATCACGACCAGATCCAGAGGTCGATGACTCTCTAGAAGTATCGAAAGGACGTCCAGACCACTACGAATTGGTCTTTCCTCCTCGTTCGTTACGTTGGTACGTCCATTCAGCCCCTCTTCAATTACGAGATAATCGGAACCAAGTAATCTCTGCAGGACACCGGTCCACCGGACATCATGAGGATGTCTGCTGCCATCAAGCGGAGAGTACCCCCAGGTGTTCGAATCGCCAAAGCAAAGTACTGTTTTCATCTATCCTAATTCACATTGGTTGGCCGAACTTATATAACCTGTTTATTTCAACTCGGTCCGTGCGCATTTGGATCTTCCTGTTCATATTCTCCATACTGTCCCTGGCCCTGACCACAGTGAATGCTGATGATGACGATGATGAGGATGAAAAAGACGACGATGAGAATGAATGGGGAGAAGATTCCGGATCGCTCGCAGCCTGGTTGATGGTCGCTTCATTTTTCTATGTGGTACTAAGACAGAAGATCTCCCGGACCAAGTTGAAGGAACTGGGACTGACGACCAGACAATACGGGCAATCCCTGCAAGCGACCTTGAAACTCCATATGTGGGTCAGTGTGGTTGCGACCATCCTGGCACTGTACCATGCCTGGTTGATGATAGCAGATGAAGGGTGGTTCGAAGACGATTCCCTCACCGGCTACATTCCTCTGGCAGCTATGGTCTACCTGACCCTCGCTGGTATCCTACTCTGGAGAAGGTTGCCGGATGACTGGGTAGACCGTGCTCTTCGCAAGAGGGCACGTCAGGTCCACGTACAGAGGTGGATTACTGCTCTTTTCGTCTTGGGTCTGTTAATCCACGTCGCCTGAGGAAGCTTACGTTTCTCATCTTCTCATAATTACTGCAGCTACCATGATACAGACACCCAGAACCGCTGCCGCCATGATAATCGTCTCGTTGGATATCTCGTCATTATCGTCATCATCCTCGGATGGTGGGTCGATGGAAGTCTCATTCACGACATCGGGGATCTCATCCTCGGCATGAACACCGGTCATTGAAATCGCCAGGAATAACAGCGCCAGCCAACGATACATATGCAAGGGATGATTTCGCCTCTATATAGGCCTAATCTGGTTAAGTTTAGCGAGGGTGGCTTAGTCTGGCCAATTGCGCTATTTCTTCCAGTTCTTGAAAAGAGGGTCCTCGATAGGACGAACGGCCCCTCCGCACTTCTT
>Ga0207984_1000575_pt1 | contig 21467 bp, 16 predicted proteins | sample ETNtaG_30_FD_185760 | JGI IMG/M metagenome (GOLD analysis project Ga0207984, IMG submission 185760) | Marine microbial and viral communities from oxygen minimum zone, Eastern Pacific Ocean - ETNP201306PF43B (SPAdes) (version 2) | ecosystem: Environmental > Aquatic > Marine > Oceanic ...
CGTCAAGGGCGTAGTAAACTGTGGTGATGGTCTCTATACCATCCTGATCTTCCACATCCCAGATAAAGGTCCTGGTAGGAAAAGTGAAGCTTGTGTCAGTGGGGAGGTCATCCGACAACGGATTGCTCCTGTAGCGGAAGCTGATGGAGGGAGAAGAGTTTTGGATGGGGAGCACCAGTATAGCTGGTGTTTCATCGGCGAGGGTGTCGTCATCTACAGCAACCACCTCAAAGCTGAAGACATCCAGATCGGTGGTAATGGGGACATAAAACAATGCCGTTTCATCTGATGTATAAGTCCAGGGAGAGTTCTCTCCCCAGCGATAACGGTAACCTACAACATACCCGTCAGCATCTTCGCCCCACCAATAGAGCTCCTGTCGGCTCGTGGTGATGGTTTCGAAGGCATTGCCTACAGCTACCCAGTTAAGATACGTTCCTGGTTCAAGTGTAAGGTAGGTCCAAGTGGTGTCGTAAGTCTGAGTTGTGGAATCGTAGCTGACGGAATCAATTGCAGCCCATAGTGTGTCCCCGTTCTGAATGGCCAAGTAGAGTGTGTCGCTGGCGATGAGCGACAGATAGGTTTCCGGTGCCTGATTCTCGATAGGGGAGGAGGGATCTTCGTATTCCCAGAGAGAACAACCGACAATCAGAGCCAGTAGGATGAGAAGAGTACTTTTATTCTTCAATTGAGAGAAAAAGAAAAAGGGCCCGGATTTTCCGGGCCCTTTTCAGTTTATTGTTATCGAACGAGTGTCATTTTATTATGATCAATGAACTCGCCGGCTTTGATGCGGCAGACGTAAACGCCTGAACTGACCAACGCACCAGCATCATTTCTGCCGTCCCAATTCAGCACATGATAGCCGCGATCGTAATCACGATTGGTAAGTGTCCGTACGTGGTGACCGAGAATATCATAGATGATCACCTTTACCCGCTCACTTTCCGGGATATCAAACCGGATACGTGTCTCGGGGTTGAACGGATTCGGGAAGTTGGGGTACAGCTTATAGGTATAAGGTTGTAGATCCACATTGTCCCCAATACCGACTTCACCCAGGTCGGCCATATCTCGTACTTCTAACTTGTATGTACCAAAGCTGAAGACAAAGATACCGGTGACCGAGGAGAGGGACTGACCTATTTCCAGTGTACCGAGGAAAGCATCAGCTGCTTCATCGGCCATATCGTCATCAATGAGACAGGCTACACCGGATTCATCAACCACACTCCAATCGTACGAACCAGTATCACTCACTGTAACGTTTGTTAGAGTGACCAAACACCCTTCGTATGACTCCACTTCTTCACCATCCTGTGCCAGGTCGGCAGTGCTGACCTGCATAGGCGCCACACTGTTACCCGAACTTTGCACGACCACATCAGATACGCCGATGATCTTGGTGTTGTTATCCCACTGGTAATGTCCATAGGGATCAGCATTGTCATACTCCTCTACGGTGCCTGTGATTGTTACTTCCTCACCGCGGGTCAATTGGCTTCCACCCCAACCCGCAATAATGACACCGTTCCAGGGATCGTCCGCACTCTGGATAGTGTAAGTATCCTGGAAGTAGAACGAGTAGTACTGTGATGTATCTCCAGTAACGATTCCAGATACGGTAACTTCACAGCCGTTGTAAGGGGAGTCGCCTGCCGGCCAGTCAGTGAACTGGATATTGCTGATAGCTAAGTCACCAGATTGTGTTGTGTAGCCTAACTGGAGCTGCGTAATATCGGCGGGGTAAGTACTGCTCAGGGACTCATTCTGATCTTCGCCGTCATCAGTGGCAACAATGTAGTAGTCTACATTGGCGCCGTCTACTCCCGTGGACGGAATGGTACCTTCCCAGGTAGTGCCGCCGGTATTGCTCATGGCAGCGGTCCCATTATCTCCGTCTACACTATACGTAATCTCTGCGCTGGCAACGCCGGAATTGTCACTGATCTCGCAGCTCACAACCACGTCGTCAGTTGGTCCCGGTGCGCATGGTGCTCTGCCCACATCCTGGATGTTGGGTGGTCCAGAGCCAAACTCGATGTCCGACATGTACAACGGTTCCAGCTTGTAAGCGGTGGAGTCAACATTACTACCATAGTGGTGGTACACCCAGCCACGAATGGACTGAATAAATGTCCCTGCCGGTGGCCGGCCGTTCTCTTCCTGCCAGACAGCAATGCTGTCGGAGTCGTCGTCAATGTTTACCGAACCGGAACCGTCGTCTACAGACCATTCACCGTAGGGAAGATCGCTATCTATGACAGTAACATCAGCAACACGCACCATGACATTACCCCACTGTTCGGCCTTTGTGGGCCAGCGGAGATCTCCTGTAGCGACAGTATCTACTACGGGCTGATCCAGACCTACATCGATAATATCTATCGGTTCAGTAATGAATAACTCCGTCATGTTAGCTGGGCTGGTGACGTATTCGTATATGTACCCCGTGGCCTGCACCAAGTCGCCTTCGTAAAGGACAGGGAATGCGGAACTGTCCGGGTCGTAAGAGAGGACAGCGCTCCAGGGGCCTCCGTGTTCATCTTCATAGATGAACTTAATGCCGTCACCTGCATAACTGAGCCCAGTAGGCATGGTGACGATTCCCTCAAGTGTAACTGTATCTCCATACATGTAAGACATGTCAGAAACTTCATCCTCACCAGCTTTAATCAGATCGCTGTAGAGAACCTGCTGGATGCGCTGTATACGTATTGGATCTCCCTCGCCTTCAACAATGTCTCGGGCCAGGCGTGGTTGAATCTTGAAGTCGCCGTAGGCGTAATCCAGTACACCCACTACTTCTGCCAGCTCCTGTCCAGCTTCCGGCCAGTAGTAGTACTGCCAGTTGTCGTCAAGGCGGGCTGATCCGGTTCCGTCTGTGACTGACCATTCACCGTAGCCCAGATCTGGATCGTCCACTGAGCAGTCGGAAATTCCTACCAACACACCTTCGTAAGCTTCAGCATTGTCGGTCAGCTCAGCACAGGTCACTTCCAGGGGATTCACGCCCAGGCTGCCGTGGGTGATAATGTTAAATGATGTGACATCGATGATTTCCGTCTTGTTATAATATTCTACCACGGTGCCGGTTATGGTCACACTATCACCTTCCGCCACGGAATGGACGATACCCTCTGGGGAGTTAATGTCGAAGTTGTCCCAGCCGCCGGCTTCGTATACGACGATCCCGCTCCAAGGAGCTTCAGCATCCTGAACGTAAACGTTGTAGTTGCTGCTGCCGCCCCAGAACTCTGCGGTCACAGTCCCGAAAATGGTTACTTCCTGATCCACCAGGGGACTGGCGTCATCAGTTGCGGGGTCTTCTACATATTGGATATCGTAGATGGATACGACTCCCGAGAGTACTTCTACAATAAAATTAACGGTGTCTGAAACATTAGGATCTAACGGCTGGTGACTATTATCCACTAACCATAGACTAAGCGTATATTCACCATCTGTTAAATCCGTTAATTCAATAGGATCTCCGGAATAATGCATTCCTGCATCACCTCCCACATATTGATAATGAATATGACCATCCACCCCTTCATTACCTGACGTTCCAACATTAAAATTCTGAACGTCAAATTCAACTGTAACATCTGGGGTGTAAACTGTGGCACCTTCTGAAGGGCTGGTTATCTCAATAGATGGTCCTTCCCCTTCATGCGGATGAAAACCCAGATAGTCGAATGTGTTCGAATCATAGACTATCCACTCAGAATCATCGGCATCTGTGCCCGCTGACGAAGCCCAATCACCACCATTACCAGAGGCGACAGGCGCTTTTCTGACGAGTGTGTGGTTTTGTGTTCCGTCTGCTACACCGGCAACTTCCCAGCCGTTACCGGGATCACCGCCCATGTCACCAATTATGTCAATAATGGTATATGAGCTGGCTGTTGCACCTGCTAGTGTTATAGCAAAAGCATCGTCTCCATTACTTAGATAAGTAAAGGTTTGATCGCCCTCAGCGGCAATTGCAGCATCAGCGTCTTGATGATAAACCACATACACATCACCAGCTGCTACAATAGTTCCCTCTGCAAATGTGACGTTATCTGGGTAGTCCCATTCGTTGTCTGTATCACATCCATTGCTGCAGCTTGACAAAGAATATGCACTTAGATCAATATCTGCTCCTGTGCCATTGTAGATTTCTAGTGCCTTATTGTAACTGCTTCCTTCAATATACTCGGAGAAAAACGGGTCTGTTGAAGATTCGACAACTTCCGCTACAGTGTAGTTATCAAAATACATCTCATCAGTACTGGCTGCACCGAAAAAGTCGTTGGCGTCAAGCCGCACTGTACCACCGCCTTGACTATAGTTCCACTGATGTAGTACTGTGCCGTCCAGATTGAACTGTGCCAAATCCTGGTCTAGGTCAACGATGACCTCAACTGATTGCCAGGTATCAGCAGTCCAACTGAAGTTGATTTGCGTGTCAGCCAACAATCTTCCGCTTCCTCCTGCATCGAAATATATCTCCATAGCCCAATCAAATGGGTTCGGGGTGAATCCGTACATCATATTAAAATAACCACTTTGACCAGTTGGGATGTAGGCTTGAAAAGAAGTACTCCAGGATCCTTCGGTCAGTGACCCGTAAAGATGGACCAGGTCGTTACCCGATGCGATTACCACGGAGTTTGGACTGCTATAAGAGTAGGTGCCGGAAACCAATGGGTCTTCTCCGCCGCCACCACCACCGCTCCAAGTATCCCATCCATCAGCTCCCTGCATAACCAATTGTAATCCAGGGACCAGGTCATCGAAATCGTCAAAAAACTCGGTGTAACGCATCTCGGGGTTGATAATTTCGTAGTCGATTAACGTTGCCTGCTGATTATTTTGCGTACTCGAGACTGCTTCCGGCGCTTCTTTAGCCAGTGCAGACTGAGGAAAAAACGCTGTTCCGCAGACTAACATGATCAATAATAGCTTCTTCATGATTGCCTCCTATTTGTTTACTTGATAATGACGAATTTACTTTCTTTTACTCTGCCGTACAACGAGCTTTCTTCATCCATGTTCTCCACAGTGAAGAGGTATAACCCTGTTGCGACAGCCTGATCGTGCTGGGTAATCAAATCCCAGGCGTGTTCTCCTCCACTGAAACGGGGATTCTTGTTTTCATCAATGTTCTGAATATCCGCTCCTGCGTAGGTTGCTTCATCGTGTTGGATAACATCTACTAAATCTCCTGCAAGAGTGAAGATGCGGATTTCAGCCTTGCTGGGTAGATTGGTAAACCAGATCATCCGTTCCCTGCTTCCGTACCCTTCCCAGACAGCTTGACCGCGGTATGGATTTGGGTAAACCCGGGGTGGATCTGGCCAATCATCAGTTGCTGCCTTCGCTCCAGGATAGACATACTTACGATTGGCATAAATGGAACTTTCCAAGCTCTCGAGGTTGGCGTCGGGATCGCCCCGGTCGTAAGCGGTGACGGAGTAGTAATTCAGCCAACCGCTCTTTACATCTTCGTTGATGAATTTGTAGTGGTAATACCTGTCGTTAATTTCCACACTGTCCGTTTCGCCTTCTATATTGGTGATCTGTACTGCATCGAAGCCGGTGTTGTAGCCGATATCTGCTGAAGGGCCATCAGTTTTATCGAACTCAGCCATTAGTGTAAATTCAGCAGACTCGTCTCCGAACGTTTTCCGGGCGCCCCAAACCCTGTATCCCTCAAAATCCTTCTCTCTGCTTATGGGATCTATGAAATCCTCAGCATTGTCATCCCAGTAGATAGTGACTATTTGGTCGCCCACATCCACTGTCATATTGGGGACTGGCGGCGGTTCGGGTAGGATGTAGCGGTCAATCTCACCGTCTTCGTCAATGTCCTCTCCTTCATCCAAAATATTATTTCGGTTTTTATCCTCTCCGTCGTATGCTTTTTGAGCCCAGTCAGCATTCGTTTGTAGATTCGCACGGCGGTCTGGAGAATCATCTCCGCCGCCGGACCAGAGACCGGTTACTAAGGCGAATACTATGTTGCAGGAATCACCGGGCAGGAGCTCCCAACCAGAGGAATCACTCTCACTCGGTTGGCTGCCAAATGGTCCTGCCGAGGTCATAAAGAGCCAGCTGTTTGACTGGTTAGGATAGCCCTCATCGGTGTACAAATCGCCTGTCCCTGTTGGAACGGAACTGTGAAGCTGTTGGTATCTGTCATAATCTGTCAAGGGCATGGTGTACCCTGGATAATCTTCGTTGTTGCTGCTGGTCCAGACCCACTGATTGAAATAAGTGTCCCAGTATGGACGGGGTACCGACCCTCCCAGGATGTTAATGCCAATGTACGATTGAGCCCAACCGTCGTCTCCGTCCAGATCATATTGGTAGCCTATGTCTCGATTGAAGCCCGCTTCATCAACGGATCCGTCAAAACCATCAAGATTATCGTACCAGTTGAAACCACCTCCCGGCTCGTAGATGTTAGTGTAGTTCATGTTAGCAACGGAAGCATCGGCCCAGATACCGGCATAAATATTATTGATTGTCTCCTCGGATTCATTTCGGATGGTGTAGTTCAAGATAACGAAAGCATCGGCGTAGGTGAAGTTCCAGGCATACGATTCCATATGCACAGTGATGCCAAGAGGATTATGGTTTGGGATTCCAAGATTGTCATTTGGGGTGTCTCCATAATCCTTGTATTCTGTGATAAAGTCCTGATGAGAAATGGCAAAGGGAGAGAAGTATTGAGCCATGGAATCCTCCGCAGTGGAGGAGATGGAGGACATGATGGAGATGTTTGAATTGGCGAAGAACTCGAATCCCTCTTGACCTGATTCGAACACTCCATCCACTATGGAAGTGGAAACACGCCGCTCACCATTTACCAGCCCACCGATCCACAATCCAGAAAAGGAAAAGTGTTCGATCTGCTCCCTAAGGATTTCTGTATGCTGCTTGTATTGGCAGGAGGGGAGGATATGTCCGTCTATTTGATTCCACCCGTTGCCGAGTACTCCAAAGTTTGTAACAGTCAAACCTAGTTGTCCGACGGATGTAAATTTATCAAAAACATCCTCTACAGTTTGAGCAATGCTTATATTATTAGTTACCAAAAACAGCATGCTTATTAATACTTTAAAGATCTTCCGTAAGATCATAAATCTTGCTATAGGTTTTGAACAATAAAACATGTGATATTAGTATGATTTTACCTCGGCCGGCTACCTCGAAACCGGGAAGTGAAGTTACTACCTAACATTTCATTAGTCAACTAAAGTTGGAACGGTTTTGACTCTTTAAAAGGTAGTTGTAAATTCACCCTAATGCAGATGAATTTTATTAGGAGTTTAACTCTTTTGGCGCTGGTAGCGGGCATTTCCGCTCAAGGTGTCTCTACTATCAAATATTTCCAATCCGAGGATGATTTGCTTCGCGGAACCGCAATGAAATCATCAGCTATTGCTGATGACCCTTATATCCAAGTACTGTATAATAGTAATGGCCAGATGATTTCCAAATCTAGAGTTGAGTCTGACGGAGAAATCCTTTCAGAAACGATTTTCGAATACGCTGAAGATGGGTCACTTCGGAGAAAATCTGAGCGAGACGGTAAGGGTAATGTTATCAAAATGTACGTTTACGGAGCTGAGGAGATGTCGGAAGCATTCATCGGTTTCGCTTTTCCTCAACGACCCTTCTCTGAGTTTCAGGACCGCATTACCATCTACAGCTTTGACGTAAGCGGAGATGTAACAGAATATCTTTTTAAGAGTATTGATAACCATCACTTTGGCGCGGTACGGCTTTCATATTTCGATGGTGGACTGCCTGCGGAAGAGCGGTGGATTCTGCTGCCAGAAGAGCGGACCATGAGATTATTTGATTACGATTACGACCCGATCTCAAGAAACTACGCCTTAACAGAGTACGACTCTACAGGGACAAAAATCAGTCAAGTAGGGCTTGTGCTGCCGACGAAATACATACCAGAATTATATGAACTTTTGAGTGGTTCTGAATCAAGATCGGGAAATGTATTAGAGGAGAGTGATGAAATTCTGGATGATATCCATTCTAGATTAAGTAAGGGGTGGAATCCAAGCGATGAAGGAGCTTTATTGGAAATAGGAGTTCTCTCATCCCCTGATCTAATTTATTTAACGGATGGAGATACTCTGGAAGTGTCGTTAGTGGAAGTCACAAAGGAGTTTGTTCGTTTCATGTTTTATGGGGAAAACGAACTACTGACCATGCCCATTTCTAAGGTACAGGAAATTGAAAGGCGTGACGGCAAAATTATCTATCCGGTTATCTACTAATGGAGACACAATAGGCTTGTATTTGCTTACACCGAAAAGTATATTGGAGTTACTATGAAAACTAAACTGATTCTCTTAAGCTTACTTTTTTCCACACTTTCAGCACAAGATAGCTACCCACCGCCTTCGAACCTCATTACCATCCCAACGGCTGGTGGACTGATCCGCGGGAGTTTCTCTGCGGAGCTCAGACTTCAAAAGAAAGGGGGCCTCAACTTTGGTATGTCAGCCGGAGTAACTGACCGTTTTCAGTTTGGGGTTTCCTTTGGCGCCAGCGAGTTGATCGGAGATGATACTCTGCAATGGCACCCTCGTCCGGAAGTGAATCTCAAATACCGTATCATGGATGAAACCATGAATATGCCTGGTGTTGCTCTTGGACTTGAAACCCAAGGTTTAGGCAGTTACATTGCGGGTGACAGTCTGAATCGCTATGATGTGAAAGCGTTTGGACTTTATCTGGCGGGAAGCAAGAACTGGCAGACACCGCTTGGGAATATAGGACTTCATGTTGGAGCCAACTATAACTTCACCGAAACGGATGACGGTGATAAGGATATCAGCCTATTTGCCGGTACAGATATCGAGATAAATCCAGAGCTGGCACTGCTGATAGAGTACAATGCCGCTCTTAATGAAAACGAATACGGCGCCGAAGACATCTCAATCAGCCGAGGAGGATATCTTAATGCTGCCGTCAGATGGACATTTGTGGATAGACTCCATCTAGAGATAGACTTCAACAATCTTTTGTTCGATGAAGAAAAGGTTGGCTATTTCAATCGTGAACTGAAGATCACTTACATAGAATACTTTTAAACTTTAACATGAAGATTCGGACATTTTTTTCGCTGGTTGCTGTTGCAGTTTTGATATCACCCATTTGGGGTCAAGCACCTCAGGAACAGCTTGTCAGGTCCGATGAACTCCAGGAAGCAGACCAGCTTCAGGCAAACTATGACCTGTTGAAGGAGTTGGAAAAATCCCACCCAAGCGATCCGGAAGTACTCTGGAGAATTGCTCAGGCCCATTTTGATTTCTCTGATAACACACAGAAGAAAAGTTTGATCAAAAAGCATATTCTGGAAGGGTTTGACTATGCAGAGAATGCGCTTGAGATTGATGACAATAATTGGGGAGCTCATAAGTGGTACGGGATTATGATCGGACGCATAGGAGAGATTGAAGGCATCAAACAGAAGATCAAGAATGCCTACGAGGTAAGCGATCATGTTTTAAGGTCTATCGAACTCAATCCAAACGATGACGGCAATTATCACGTCATGGGCCGCTGGAACTACGATCTGGATGATCTAAGTTGGGCTATGCGTAAGTTTGCCAGTACTTTTTTCGCCACACCTCCTGTAGGAAAGTTCTCGGATGCTAAAATGTATTTTTCAAAAGCAGCGGAATTGAATCCATCAGATGTAAGAAATCATCTCTGGCTGGGCAAGAGCCACATCAAATTGAAAGATAGACGAAGCGCGATGAAAGCGCTGGAGGCTTGTCTGGCGATTGACCCAAAATCTGAAAGCGACCGGCTCATTCAGAAAGAAGCCCGAAAACTCCTGGGAAAATAACGCTCTTGGCCGATATCCCGGCCACTCTTCCACACAATGGCTGATCTAGAAGAAAAAAGACTGTCCTCACGGCAAGCCTTCAAGGGCCGTCTTCTGGATATTTGGGTGGACGATGTAGAACTCCCTGACGGCTCGACTTCCACACGGGAATACACAAAACATCCCGGGGCAGTCGTCATGATACCTGTTCTGCCAGACGGTAAGATTCTCTTAATACACCAATTCCGTTACCCAATGGGTAAAGTGGAGATTGAGCTCCCTGCCGGTAAGATCGATCCGGGGGAAGAGCCGGAAGAGACAGTGCAGAGAGAACTGATTGAGGAGACGGGATACCGGGCAGGAAAGATCTCATTTGTAGCTGAGATTCATCCCTGTGTAGGCTACAGCGACGAACGGATGTGGATGTATCTTGCTCAGGAGCTCGAAGAGGAAGTCCAGAATACCGATGTAGATGAATTCATTGAGTTGGCACCTACAGAATTTGAGGAGTGTCTTCGACTTGTCCGAACCGGTGAAATTAAGGATGTGAAAACCATTATCGGAATTTTCTGGGCTGAGAAATTACTGCGCAGCAGTTGGAATTCGCCTAACTAACCATCTCCATTCCGAAAATCGCACTTCGATGCAGTCAGCTTTGGCACCTGAATTCAGAAAACTTTCAATCTTTATAAAGGAATCCGCTAACACTCTCGGCTTTGAGAAAGTCGGGATAGCATCGGCTGTCTCTTTGGATACTCCAGCGGAAAGATTGGATGAGTGGCTTCATCAAGGACGACATGCCACCATGAATTGGATGGCAGTTCGTGCCGAAGAGCGTAAGAATATCTTAAACTATTTCCCCGAGGCGAAATCTGTTATCAGCGTCGGTATGAACTACTTCCACGGTATTGCAGACGGAGAAATGAAGATTTCCAACTATGCCTGGGGTGACGATTATCACGATCTTCTGAAGGAGCGACTGTATCAACTGCTGAAATTGGTGAAGGAGCGGCTTCCGGATGTGAAAGGCGTTGTTTGCGTGGATACTTCTCCTGTAATGGAGAAGGTGTGGGCTCAGCGTGCCGGCCTGGGCTGGATCGGAAAGCATACCAATCTCATCAGCCGTGATTACGGTTCTTGGCTTTTCCTTGGCGAGCTGATTCTGGATTGCGAACTGGACTATGATGATCCCTTTGAGGAAGATCTTTGCGGTTCGTGCACCGCCTGTCTCGACGCCTGTCCAACCGATGCCATCGTGGAAGATTACCTGTTGGATTCCCGCCGATGCATCTCCTACCTCACCATTGAGCACCGTGGTGATCTTCCGGAGGAATTCGACGGCCAGCTGGAAGAGAGGATTTACGGCTGTGATATCTGCCAGGAGGTCTGTCCGTGGAACCTGAAATTTTCGCAGAAAAGCCGGGAACCTTTATTCGCTCCTAGGAGTGAAATCGTGAAGCGAAATTCAGAAAAATGGAGCAGACTCACCGAGGAGGAATTCCACCGAATCTTTAGGAAAAGTCCCGTCAAGAGAGCTAAGTTTGCCGGGCTGAAAAGAAATATTCAATCCACTTTAACTGACTACTGAATAGGAACTAACATGAAAAAATCAATTGCAGCAATTTTTATTCTGATGACCATCGGATTCGGACAGTTTGTGCCGAATATCTCTGTGGCAACCGTAGATGATGCCAATGCCACTCTCATTAATTCAGCTGGATTAGGGTTAAATCGTGATTTCAACATGTGGATTACGGACCAGACAGACTGGACAAAACTCGATTCTATTACTTACGACTTTGGTTTTTATGGTCAAGCGGGGATTTCGGGATTCGGTTTTACCTACATGCAGGAAGGAAGAGATATACTGCATTCGGGGAGTGGACAACATCTCGGCGGTGGATTTTATCTGGGGAGTACCTCTCATATTTCAAGTGATGGATACGAAGCCATCGATATGGGTTTACTCTACCGTGGTTTCTCTTGGTTCTCTGCCGGACTGCAGTGGAAAAACCTCTGGTCCCGGGATCGTGGCGGACGACAAGATCAGCAGTACCAGGTAGGTGTAGCTTTTAGACCGTTCGGTAACCGCCTCACTGTGGCTTACGATCACAGATTTTCTTCCGGTCCGTATGGGGAGTCCAGCTATTCGTATCAGGACGGAGGTGGAATCGCCCAACTTCAAGCTGAGGTGATTGACGGCATCAAGTTGTTCGCGGGCTATGATTTAGCGGAAGCGACAAAAGGAATGCAAGTCGGCATATCTGTTGGCTTCGGCCAGATGAGCGTGGAAACCTTCCACAATTTTGACAGCAACAGTGATTATGTCGGTCCCAGTCTTACCGGCTATTTTTTCTCTGAAGAGAAACTTCGAACAGTGATTAAAAGCAAAAAACCGACGTTTGTCGAATTAGGCTTCGAACGACCCATGTCGGATTCTCCTTCCCCTTCGTCTTTTTTCGGTTCCAAAACTGTGACACTGCGGGAAATGGTGGACGAGATCAACGCTCTGGCGGAAAATCCCAATGTGGATGGTATTATCCTTCGGGCTGATCACTACGGCTCCGGAACTGGAATGTTTCAGGAAATAGTGGATGCTTTGCGGAAAGTAAAGGCCTCAGGGAAGAAGATACTCGCCTTCATGGATTATGGTAGTGACCAACAGTACGCCCTGGCATGTCTGGCGGATTCCATCTACCTCAACAGTGGCGGAACATTGCAGATTATGGGCGCTGGTGCTGCCTTGATGTTCTACAAGGGATTGTTCGACAAACTAGGTATAGATGCCCAGTTCTACCGTCGGGGTGATTACAAGACGGCGGCCGAGCCGTACACACGGGAAGAGCTGACGGAGACCAGCCGGGAAGCGTATGAGGCAATTGTCCACGATTTGCAGACGTTTTATTCCGGGATGATAAAACGCGGTCGTGGGTGGTCTGATGAAAAGCTTAATGAGGTCTATAATCAATCAGGATTCACGGCCCCTATGGCGCTAAAAGCAGGATTGATTGACGGCATTTACCATCCTGATGAGATCGAGAAAAAGGTGAAGGAAATTGCCGGTGACAAGGTGGTACTGGTGAGGGCTCACAAACAGTCCAAACCGTGGGAGTACGACTGGAAGTCTCCAGCGGGATCCAAGATTGCAGTTATCTACGCAGAAGGTCCCATTCAGCCGGGGAAGAGTCAGCCATCACCGTTCGGTGGGGATAAGATTATCGGTTCTGAAACGACCTCTAAAGCGATCCGCAAAGCCCGGGAAGACAAGTCTGTTAAAGCCATTGTCCTTCGGGTGAACAGTCCTGGTGGTTCGGTACTCGCTTCTGAAGATATCTGGAGGGAAGTGCATCGTACAACTCATCCAGATTCCGCCGATGAGGAAAACCAGAAACCGTTCATCGTCTCCATGGGGAACGTGGCAGGTTCAGGCGGATATTACATTTCTTGCGCTGCCGATACTATTGTGGCAGACTCGACATGTATAACAGGTTCTATCGGTGTTTTAGGAGGAAAGATATCACTAGGTGGATTATTCGAGAAGATCGGCTTAAATATGGATGTTGTGAAAGAACAGGAGCATGCCGATGCATGGAGTATTCACCGCTCGTTCACAGAAGAAGAGGGAAAGAGTTATCAGGGGATTATCGATAGTTTTTATGAACAGTTCCTGAGCCGAGTGGCAGAAGGCCGCGGGATGACTACAGATGAAGTAGATGCCATAGCACAGGGCCGCATCTGGACCGGAATGGATGCTAAAGAGATCGGTCTGGTGGATGAGCTGGGCGGACTTGAACGGGCAATTGAAATCGCCCAGGAGATGGCAGGCTTGGATGAAAATAAATATGAACTGCAAATTAATCCCGGGATAGAAGGGGTGAACTTTGAGTTCAAAATCCAATCAAAGTCAAGCATGCAGAAACTATTGGCTGCATTTGAAGAGGATATTCCCGTCGCCCGTCTGCTGGATAGAGCCAAACTGATTCACGATGAAAAAGTACTCTATCTGATGGATTTAGAATTTATTGAGAAGTAGAAAGGGGAACGTTATGCCAAAAGTAGGTGTTGTTCTTTCCGGCTGTGGTGTTTTTGATGGCGCTGAGATTCACGAATCAGTCATTACTATGCTGGCTCTCGACAGGTCCGGGGCTGATTACCAATGTATGGCTCCCGATGTGGAGCAGATGCATGTGGTTAATCACCTCACCGGTCAGGAAGCTGAAGGAGAATCGAGGAATGTACTGGTGGAATCTGCCCGAATCGCTCGAGGCGAGGTTGTTGATATGGCCGGCGTTACTAGCAACGATGTGGATGCCGTTATCTTCCCCGGCGGATTCGGCGCGGCTAAGAACCTGTGTGACTTCGCCGTGAAAGGCACCGACTGCGACGTCCATCCGGAAGTACTCCGCCTGGTGAGGGAGATGCACGAGGCCGGCAAGCCCATCGGTGTTGTTTGCATCGCTCCCGCCATGATGGCAAAGGTGATGGAGGACTCAGGTTCTTCTGTGGATCTTACCATCGGTACCGATGAAGAGACAGCCGCCGCTATCGAGTCCATGGGCGCCTCTCATGTGAGTTGTCCCGTAGAGGAGTTTGTGGTGGATCGAGAGAACAAAATCGTCTCCACACCGGCGTATATGAGCGCCAATCGTATTACCGAAGTGGAAGCAGGCGTAACCAAACTGGTTGATGAGGTGCTGAAACTTATCTGAATGAAGCTCGTTAAGATTCCAAATAATAACTTACCCGAAGAAGGGTGTGGCTCGGTCATGTTTTTTGGGGACAAGACTGTAGGGCTGTTCAAAGTTCAAGGTGATTTACTGGCAATGGAGAATATATGTCCGCATCGGGGCGGCTCACTTGGAGAAGGTGAAATTACAGGTGAAATAGTCGCCTGTCCTTGGCATGGGTGGGAATTCAACTGTCGTTCGGGAATAGCGGTGGAAAATCCCAAAATATCTGTGAAAACATACAAAATATTGAGCCAATCAGACGGAAATTATCTGGAGTGGAATGATGAGTGATCATTTGAAAGATCCGCTGGAAGATTTTTCGGGAAGGGTACCGATTTTTCCTCTCCCTAATGTGGTTTTCTTCCCCCACACTTTTCTGCCGCTAAATATTTTCGAGGAACGTTACCGAGCTATGGTGGCAGACGCGGCTAAAGGGGAGAAGCTGATCTGCATGACGCTCCTGAAACCCGGTTATGATGAGGACTATGAAGGGTCACCGCCTATTCACACAACCGGAACTGTAGGTTTCATGCCGTTGAAAAAGGATCACAAGGATGGAACCTCAGACATTTTGCTCGTGGGGATGGATAAAGTTAAGATCAATGAGATTCCCAGCGACACGCCTTACCGAATGGCAGAAGTGGAGATTTTACATGAAATCATAGGAGAGTCAGATACTGAAGCGCTTCAGGATAAGATATTTCAACAGTTCAATCTCCTTACTGATGACAATCTCCTCTCGATTGCCACACAATTTTTTAGCGAAGGTTTAGACTTTGAAATGGCGGTGAATCTGGTAATCAGTCACCTCGAAATTGAAGCCGGAGAGAAACAGAAACTGCTGGAGTTGGATGACCTGTCACTAAGGGCGAAAGTGCTGCTTCAGTACCTGGAAAGCGATCTGAGAGTTGATATTGCTTCTGATTTCGGAATTGGTTCAGCCGGTGACTTGAGAATGAATTGATTTGAATTTTTTACCGCCGAGCCACCGTAAAAAATATTCACTATTTTGTTTTATAAGTAAAGACTAAGACTTTTTCAGATAGTCCCGCACTGACGAAGAGCATCACGCCAAGCAGTGATTTTCACATCTCGATCGGCTGAAGACATTATTGGATTATACTCTACCTCTATTGCCGTTTCTCTCTCCTGGATTTTCTCCGGCCACGCCTGAGTCAGAACCATTCGTGCTGTCCCTAAGCCTGACATGTCCCTGTCGGCTGAGGTGTAAAGTGACTGCCCGAGGAGGTCCGCGATGAACTGCACCAGCGGTGGCCGACCAGATCCGCCGGAAATGGTAATATGACGAATGTTAATATCACCATCCGTCTGTATAACCTCACAGATATCATTTACAAGGAATCCGATGGATTCCATCCCGGCGCGAACAATTTCATCTGGGCTGGCATCGTCCAGAGCTGACAGGATCGGCTCGAATTCGCCTGTCCAATGCGGTGCCGCAATACCGTTCATCCCAGGAACTAAGACACCTGATGTTGTTCCGTGGCAGCGACTGTCCCACTTCATATCTTCGTGAGAAATACCGAGATGACCTTCCAGCCAGCGGAAGAGCGAGCCTACGCTGTTGATGGTCCCTTCCAGCATAAAGCTGCGGTGAGATTCAGTAGAGTTCAGGACGTTGGTGAGAAGTGACGGGACGATAGTCAGATTTTCGCCACTGTTAACCTGAACCGATCCCGATGTACCGAAGTTCATGGCCACATCTCCACTTTCCTGGTGCCCGTGACCGATGAGAGACGCTTGCTGATCGCCTATGACGCACAGCAGAGGGGCACCACAATCGCTTACTTCGCCGAAACTGCCGCAGGTAGGCTTAAGAGGCGGGAGGGTGCTACTGCTTATTCCGAAGATGTCCAGAAGTTCTTCATCCCACATGCCGGATACCAGATTGAACAGGAGCGACCGCCCGGCGATGGATTCATCCACGGAAGGGGTGCCTGTCAAACTGTGTGTCAGGTAAGCGCTGAGCGGTCCAAAAAAAGCTGTGCCGGCATCTACTTGTCTTTTTATTTCAGGATTGTGCTCAACAGTGAAAGCGAACTTGGGTCCGCCGAAATAAGCGCTTAACGGCATGCCGGTCTTCGACTCAATGAGTGCAGTCTGCTTCCGGAAACGATCCAGAATTTCTGAAGCACGCGAGTCCTGCCAGCTCATGGCCGGCGTGAGCGGTTCAACTGTTTCCTTATCCCAGAACAGGAAAGTGGAGCGCTGGACAGCCATCCCAATCGCCTCGACTTGAAGCGACTGCTCTCTGCAGAACGTCATCATTTCATCAATCAGGCGTCTGCAACTGTCTGCTATCTCTTGCGGATCAGACTCTGCCCAACCCGGTTTTGGCCGGTGGATGGCGTGACGGATTTTATGACTGTGAACTACATTCAGCTCAGCATCGTAAACAAATGCCTTAGTGGCAGAGGTACCCTGATCAATTACAAGAATTACTTGCTTCATATTGTAGATAAAGACTGTCTGGTCATAAGGTTGGAGTGAAGCCCGGCATGAGCCGGATAAATCATCAGGAGATGGTGATTCCGTAGAGCTCTTCGAATTCATCCGTAGGGAGAATGCGAATAGCGTCCCAGGTGAGTTTACTGCAGACCCTTGAGCAGATCTGGCAGCCGATGCACTCATCCCAGCGGACTTGAACAGGCGGAACTGGTATATCATATTTATTGGTGGGTACTGCTTCGATGCAGTCTACCGGGCAGAACGGGACGCAGACCTGACAGCCGGTGCAGTTATCTTCATCCATCACTGCCATGAGTTTTGGGCGCTTTTTTTTCTTTCCGGGATCACCCGCCAATTCCGGAACGCTCTTGTAATGCTGGTATGGTTTTGCTGTTTTAACTGCCATGATTCTAAATCAAACCAAAAACCTTCAGGAACACGAAAATGCCAGTAACGGCTGCGATACACCCGAATATTGTGCGCATGAGTTCCATTGTGTGATTGTGGCGATCAAGCCAAATTTCTATCTTGCTTTTTTTATTATTCATTGAGTCGGTAAAATTAGGTTTCTGCTCTGGGAGATTCAAGAGAAAGTTGGTTGGGATTTGCAGAACAATTGATGTTTACTTAATTCAACTGTTCTTTTGTTAATTGGTTACTCACAAAATGTATTGTCTGTCAGTATAGTCTCCGTTACTTCAAAAATGTTATTTTCTGATACATGGATTTTCTCTCACTCTTTAACTGCACAAAATAGATTCCACTGGGATAGTTGTTCGCATCCCAATTAACCTCATGTGTTCCCGGTTCAATTGTCTCATTCGCCAATGTTTCAACTACACGTCCGGTGATATCAAATATACATAGGGACCACAGATCTTTTGTTTCTATGGAAAATCGGATCGTTGTGGTTGAGTTGAACGGATTTGGATATGTGGGAAAAAGCTTGAAGGAAAATTCATCGAATACGTTAATAGGTTTTATATCTAATGAGGTTGTAAAAACCGGTTGGGAAGAGCGGTGTACATATCTCCCCGCTGCGTAAAGGTAGCCGGAAGGAGACAGTTCCAAATCTGCACCAGTGCTAAATGATTCATCTTGATTAAGTCCATCGGTCAATAGTGACCAGGTTTGTCCGGCATCGTTTGTTATGAAAATAGTCTGGTCGTTAATAGCGTAAATAGAACTATCCACGCCAACAATATCGAGGGCGTAATTTATGTCTGGAACCCAGTCCACTGATTCCCAGCTGCTGCCGTTATCCATACTGCGATAGTAGCCGTCAAATAATCCCGGCAGCGTGGTTAAAACATACATATGATCTTGGTCATCGATATTCATGGAATAGACATGCACACCATTCAGGCCATAATTGACCTGTTCCCAGCTGAGGCCCACATCCGTGGAACGGTATATACCGTTGATGGTCCCCAAAAACAGATGGCCTTGGGAGTTGAAATGAATGTGCTCCACGGCATAATTGGAGTTGTAGTTGGGTAAGGGGATGGCTTCCCAGGTTGCCCCATTGTCTTCTGAACGATGAATAAACCCGATTCCGCTGTAGGTCAGTCCGGCAAAAAGAACTCCTGACGGGTGGAGACCGAACGCAGCGCACCCTTCCGGTGTGAATTCAAAAGGATCGGTCCAGGTCTGCCCGAAATCATCGCTATAAAAAACTCCATAGGCAAAATCAGCTATATATATCCGGCCGTCACCACTTATGATTACATCATGGAATGTGGGTGCCGGATTATTAAGCCCGGAGAGTGGAGTCCATGATAAACCATCGTTTTCCGAATAAAAAAGGGCCGGTGTTCCGTCATTCGGATTTGTCCCGGCAACCATCACATGGCCTTCCGGCGCCGAACCGACACGATATTTGTGGCCCTCTGGGATTTCCTCCTGCTGCAACCAGAAATCAGTGCCGCTGTAGGGTCCAGCGGTCAGCATCGTGACGGACGTTAAAATGATCGTTAAGGATAGCATTAAATTCTTAATCACAGATTGTCTTTTATTACATTGGAATGTGTAGCGCGTTCCCATCTAATCAATATTACACCCTACCTGCCCTAAATGTCTACAAACAAAAAACCCCTCGCTTGAGTTTGTGATGTCATTTCTTACTCCTTTCTGTTTGATTTATTATCTTCAACTGTTTTTTGTTAATTGGTTACTCACAAAAGTTAAGTAATCTTTTTAGGAACCGTATATCTGGTTTCATCATCCCGCCAGGCCAAAGCCCCTTTCACCGTTGGAGATAATATGGTATTATCTCTCGCCCATTGTCGATCACTATCCGATGCAAAGTTTTTATTGTAATTCGGGACACCTTCAAAATGGATCTCGTCAGTTGACGGATTGACCATCCGTAAGTATGTTCCTATTTGCTCGTCCATACCATCGCCTCTGTTTCTAAAAGGAATATTTACCTCAATTAATTCATAGGAGTTGTCGTTAATGACATCTGTATCGATCACCCTGGATTCAAGGGTTGCCAGAATCGTATCCATCCCGTAATAATCTATGATATATCTCCGGTGCGATACGTTTTGCAGCTTGAACACATCGTCAATGGGCAATTTGCTCACATCCACGTAACTCGGTTGTTCCCAGGTTCTATTATCATCTTCGTATACGGCCGCTGCTTCGAATCGATCAGCCGCTTTTTTACGGTGGTAGTACAATCGCTGCAAAGCATTTTTTCTTAGTCTGAACGTATTTAATACCTCCTCCGTTTCTTCCACATATTTGCGTGGGTATGGCAACACCTGCTTCCCTCTATAGGTTATTTTCATACCTTTAAAGAAGACGGATTTCGAACCATCAGAGAATGATACAATATCATGAAATTGAATGGAATTTAATGAAAACTTCGCAAAAGACGATAAATGACTAAACACGCCATAATACCGGGAAGGCCAGTAGTGAAGTTTAATGTGTTTTTCATATAAAGATACGACGGGGTCACTGCGTAATTGTCCGGCAAGTTCATACACATTCACTTTCGATCGATTAACCTTCACGAAAATCAGGGACAGTGTATTGAATATCGTTTCTTTGGCTACATATTTTTTTTTGCGAGTCAATTCATTATGATATTGTTTGAATGTACGCATCAGTCTAACACCTCCCGAAATGAATCACTGATATGATCAAACTCCCGGATGATAGTACGCTTGTACAACCCGGGGGGCAGCGTCAACGGATTGTGTTCTTCATGGTATAGGGTTGCTTCACCGCCTTCGATGTGGATGTATTCCGGAAATCGACCTGTGCTTCTTCTGAAACGACTAGTTATGGAATGAAACGAAGAAATGAAAACACCCGGATCCAGCCGATTGATTTCGAATCGGTGGTGATGACCGGTGGCTTCGCCTTCAGCAAGAACGACTTTTTCTTCCTGATCTTCATGGGTTTTGGTACAATAGTTCTCCTCGATATTGAGAACTTCTTTTTGGGGAACCGCCACTAACAGCACATCCCCTTGTTGGTATTTTTTGTTCATTTTTATTCTCCTTTTTTCAGGTTTACACATCAGGAGGGCAGTACTGTTAGAAAACAAAAAACCGCCGGAGAACGGCGGTCTGATTTTATTTTCGGTCTTCAGCCGCACATCTCTCACTTTTGTGAGAAAGCACCGTGGCCTTTTCAGGCTCGGTTGCCGTCCTTCCGAACGTTTCGGAAGGAACTCCTGATGCTTTAGTCAAACAACGTTTACTACATAAAGATATTACGAAATTTTGGGGTGGAAATCAAGGGTTGATTTGCCTTCTGTTATTCTTTTCTCTCTCTGAACGAAGTGAAGAGAGAAAAGAATAAATAGTAAAAGGAGGACCGCAAGTGATCTACGGCGAAATAAAAATCAACAGCAGAAAAGTATTGAGAGTATCCAGGGACACTGTGAACGGTACCTCCTTTGTGCAGATCGGAATCTGGGAGCGGGATTGCTCCCGCGGCAGATTGAAATCCACCAACCGGAGAGTTTGTTTCCGGCCGGAGGATGTTCAGGGTATCCTCATAGCGCTGGAGATGATGAAGTACTCCTGGAACAGGGAAGAGGGAGAGGCGTGAATGCGCTGGTGGTTGCTGCCTCGATCTTAATCGATCCTGTACTCCCGACGCATGCTCATTCTGCTCATCTGTACCGGTCCGGCTACGCCATCTGTCCGGAAGAGAGCCAGGTGAATACAGGCGCCCCGGTAAGTAAGAGCCGACCCCACGACATTATTCCCGCTCAGCCGGTGATCCTTTCCGTGACCCGCGGAATCGTACGACTCCGTCCGGCACGCCAGCGCCGCCTTTCGGAAGGTATCCCACTTTCCCGTGTGAAGAGGTTCCGGATTGGGCTTATCCAGAAGAGCATCCATGGCATAGCTGCGGATCAGCTTATCGTGTAGATCGGCGTAGGCCTC
>Ga0207984_1000591_pt1 | contig 20923 bp, 19 predicted proteins | sample ETNtaG_30_FD_185760 | JGI IMG/M metagenome (GOLD analysis project Ga0207984, IMG submission 185760) | Marine microbial and viral communities from oxygen minimum zone, Eastern Pacific Ocean - ETNP201306PF43B (SPAdes) (version 2) | ecosystem: Environmental > Aquatic > Marine > Oceanic ...
ATACCGTTTGGATTATCTGTACTGATCTTGATTTCAAATGCAGGGTTTTTTTGTGTTAAAGGCATGTCTAAAAGCTATAGGCAAAATTACTGGGTCTAGGAGATGTGGGGAAACTGGCTGTTACAGACTTTTCTACCGTTGGTGTCATAGTTTCAACCTAGATTACTTTGTTTACCATATATAGTTTGTTCTGACGGAGGTTGCGATTTTATTAGTTATCAGTTGACTTCCGGTTAGTGTGATCTGTTTCCATCTTAAGCTGTACGAGTGACCACGTAGATGGAATATTTGAAGGTATCTTCATTTGATTATGTATAGTTAGGTTTAAATATAAATCACTTGTCTATCGTAAGCTAAGTAAATGTTTTCGGGTAGATTGATTTGTTGCTCTTCGCATTGTTGGTGGAAGCATCGGTGGTCAAGTCGATGCATAATGTGGGTAAAATATGCTTGTTTAGGTTGAAGGTGATTGGCAATATCTATTGCTTGCTGAACGCCTAAATGTGTTGGATGGTTAGGATTGAAGCTTAGTGCATCGATAATCAAGAGATCAATGCCTTCTAATAGCTTTAGGGATGAATCCGGCATGTGTTTAACATCTGGTACATACCCGAAATTGTTAATTCGGTAACCGAAAGTATCAACTGTTCCATGTTCGACTGGAATGGGTATAATCTCAAAGTTGTGCAGTTGGAATTTCTGGTTGACCACATGGGGTAATAGATGAGCGACGCCTCCGCCTTTGAATGTATCTTTGGAAAACATGTAGTTGAAGTTTTGTTCTAGAATCTGAATTGTCTGTTCCGGTCCATAAATAGGCATATCCATTTGCTGTTTACGGCTTGGCATAACCAGATCATTGGTGCCACTGACATGATCTGCATGACAGTGGGTATAAATGACAGCATCGATCCATTCGATCCGATTGCGGTTGATTTGATCGATGAAATTTGGTCCCACGTCGAACTGCAGATGTTTCCCCTCCAATTCGATATGAACGGATGGACGTGTTCTGTAGTTCTTAGAATTAACATCAGTAGCATCCAGACAAACTGAACAATCACATTTATATTCTGGTACTCCCGTGGATGTACCTGAACCCAATACTGTAATTCTCACTTTTTCTCCTTAATTAGTTGTCAAAAAGCATTTTAGTCTTTGGTTTGATTTGGAGTTTTCTTTAATCTTCGGTAGATTCGCGTTCTTCCTTTCTCAAAAACTAATTTGTAGTGTTCCTCGATCCGTTGTTGGATGGCGGAATTCAATGGCATTGCCCAAGCACAGATGTAGTCTACTAAATTTACATTGGCGGCAATATCCATATCTTGTGGATGGCCTTCAATAATTCCTGTATTCGGTCGGATGCTATTCAAAGCTGGTTTGTACATAATTGGGAAGTAGTTGGTTGTGGCTTCATAATTATCCCACTCGACTCCTTTAGTATAAGCGCAATAATATCCGATGGCGTGAAGAAACATACCGATTCTGTCACAGTGTCCGTGATTGTTGAAAATAAGTGGCATTATGGTTTTATTGGGCTCGACTGCCTCGACTCCTGACCTGAACTCTTTCATATCTTTGTCTAGCATTGGGTACCAACGCATCAAGTAGACGAGGTTGACTAGTGCCAGGACAACTAACACAGTTGTTGATAACCATTTTATTGGCTGTTTTAGAGTTCCATAAAGCCAAGGCAGTAAAATTAAGTAAGGGTAAAGACTCAATCGATGAGTGATGAATCCTCCTCCTGACATTCCATCAGGGACTGTGATATACAGAATCAGACAGGTTATACTCAGCAGTAGAAAACCATCTTCTTTTTGAAGATGCGGTTTACGGAACCTTTCTGCCCATCTTAATTTATTTGTGAAAATACTGATTAACAAAGAAACGAGGAAGTAGAAAACTAATATTTTTCCTATATACAATTGGAAGTTATCGAAAGAGTAGAAAACTTCAAGTGTAGTAAAGTAGTTGAACAGTCGTTTTGAAGGCCAATGTGAACCGTGGGAAGTTGTACCATGAGATACCACAAACCAGAGTGGGAAAATGCAGGAAGGCAGTAACATAGGAATTTGCAAGAGATGTTTTTTAATTGTGTTTAAGCGGATGGTTACTAACCATAGAACAGCAATTGATAATAGCGCAATTACAGTAGACACCATATGCGAGAAGTAGCAGCATACCATGATTAGATTAAGTATGGCGGCATGCTTCAGACGCAAGTTTTGATGATGCTTCCACCAGTATCCAACTGCCAATAGAAAAAAACCTACACTATAGGAGAAATTATAGAACCCCATGTTGAGTAGGTAATTATATACAAAGGGGAAGAAGGCTAAGGCTAACCATTTTTTTGTTGAATCTACGTTAATCAGAAGATACCTGCCGCTTAAAAGGAATAACAGCACGTATCCTGATAGCAACAATTTTTCAGCTATTAGCGGGTTGACGATAAACATTAGTATTGCCATAGTCGCATGACCAAACCAGTTTGGCATTGGTTTGGCGTTGAGATCGTAATACTTATGGAATAGTGGATATTCATTAGTGTTGAAGTATTCTTTTACGATCAGCGCGTTATAGACATGACTTGGGCCATCTTGGGAAGGGAAAAACTGGATTGACCAGATTGGTAGAAGGTAGAGTAGAACAAGTAGCAGGAATATCCTATCTTCCCAGCTACTTATATATGAATTCAGCTTACTAATAATGATCTGTTGCACCATAGTTTTGCTTTTAGCCGTAAGCTCCGTGATCGAGGAACCCGACGAGGCGTTTTAATCTGGGCTCGGCATCTTTGTGGACATGTTCAGGCATGGTGTAGTTCATGAAAGGGTAGTACTTGTGACCGATGACCCTTCGTCCATAGGTGATTTGGGTGACGTACCGAGGTCGGTCACTTTGGTTGGGACCGCCGCGGTGCCAGACTTGATTGTTAAACATGCTTACGCTGCCGGCTTTACCTAGGTTGTTTCGGATTTTGTCTTCCCATTCTGTGCCTTCGATCTGACCCGGTGGCCTAGCGGCGAAGAGATGGGATCCGGGTATGGTTTCCGTCCCTCCATGTTTAATTTCTGTGACATCGGTTAAGTAGTAATTTGCCGTGAAAAATAAAACGGGTAGTCTGATATTTTTGGGAGGTTCGCCATTTGTAACAATCAGGTGTGGTGCGTCATCCTGATGCCAGCCGGTGATCCCACCACCGGGCGGTGTGATGAAGGAGTTGTTATGTATCACATGACAGTTGGAGGCGACCAGCGCTTCGGCAAAACTGACAATTGGTTCCAAATCGAACAGGTTGAGGTTGGCGGGGCTATGTTCGAACATTTGGTGGCAGAGTTGGATTTTGGATCCTCCGTCTTTATTGTTCAATTTTCCGGGAGGATCATCACTGCGTGATGTGAAATTCTGCAAGGCCCAATCTAGATCTTTTCTAAGCTGGGCGCAGTGTTCTTCGGTTAGAACCTCTTCTAAAAATAAACACCCTTGTCGATTGAAAGTTTCCACCCATGTTTCGATCTGTTGTTGGTCGACGTTATAATTGGATTCGAATCTTTGGTTGTTTGTATCTTGGTGGATTTGAGAATTCATCTTTGGTTTCCTTGAGAAGCATCAATATCATTGTATTAGGTTGTTAGCTGCTCTGACAGGGCGAAAGAGCGTTTGGCGTTTAGGTGGCATGGACTCCAGAAGTTTTGGGTGTGGATCCCAATCGTGCCACTTACTGTTGATTGTGTTGTAGCAGCTGAATATGGCCACGCGATCGTTTTTCTCGTTTGCCCATGGGTGTGCGCTGTGACTGAGCGCTTCAGTAAAGAACAGCAGAGAACCAGCTGGACATGAATATGTGTCCCAGATAGGGGAGTTTGGATCTTGTATCGATTCAGGCGCGGTGTAAACGGCCTTGTGGCTAGCGGTTGCTAATAAGGTTCCGCCTTTGCCTTTCTCTACTGGATTCAGTTCCCATACTACGCGTGTCAATCCACTATATGCTTTACCGGGAATACATCGGTATAGATGCGAATCGCCCGGGAAACGTAACATACCGTTACCGTTGTGCGGTGCAAATCCTCCTTCTCCAATTGTTCGATAATAGAGGCTGCAGGATTCCATTCGAAAGCCGTAGCAATTTTGAGTTGATAATTCTGGATGAACCACAAATTCATGCATAAAGCCGACAACTAGCGGATGATCGGCCAACTTTTGCAAAGGACCACCGAGCGTGGATCTTTCGTGCTCAGGAATTGATTGCGGATCGTGTCGCAGTTGTAGGCAGAAATCACGTGTTTCGTTGACTTCGTCTTCTGTGAGTACATTTGGGATCAATAGCCAGCCTTTAGCATCAAACGTATATTTTTGTTCTTGTGTGAGCTCGGTGATTGGTCTGCCATCAGCATTCGTTTGAGGGAATTCCACAGAATCTAAATTGAGTTTTACTCCCAAATTTTTGTCAATAACAAATGGAGTTTCAGAAGCTGATATACTCATAAAATTTCCTTTTTCTTCTTTAAGTTAATATTATTGTGCGGATTTTTGAATTTATCTTTAGTTAATTAAGCCTATATTTTAAGTTTCGTTTGTCATGTGAATTGATGAGAAATTTTATTTCTCCATTGGGTATTTTAACCCCCACTGATCTCGGATTTGATCAAGGGTTTGCATAATGGAGATAGTCTCGGATAGTGGCATGGAATCGCTCTCAAGTTTATTAGACCGTAGACAATTCATAGCTTCGGATGCCTCGTAATGATAGCCGTTACCTTGATAAGGGATTTCAACTGTTTGGGTCGGTTCCCCAGACAATTCAATTGTCATTGTGTTCGGTATCCACCAAGGGGAATGAATTCGAATTCTACCTTTGGTTCCCATAATAATCGCTTCTTGGGGAGTATTAGTACGGATTGCTGTGTGTAGAATTGCTAGTTCGTTTTGAGCATGTCCGAGTACTATTCCTGCTTGTTCATCGACCCCAGTTTCGCCAAGGTGTGCGAGTGAGACAACCTGTGTTGGGGAGCCAAAAATCATTGATGAAAACGATACAGTATATACACCAACGTCAAGTAAAGCTCCACCACCTAGTTTTGGGGTAAACAGCCGACTTTCTGGATTAATTCCAGCTCGAAACCCAAAATCGGCAGTTAGCATTCTTACTTCACCAATTAGGTTTTCAGCCAACATGGCTTGAAGTTCTACCATCAGAGGTAGATAGCGTGTCCACATTGCTTCCATCAAGAATAGTTTTTCAGCTTGGGCGGATTCAATCATCCTTGTCGCTTGGTCGGCATTAATAGCGAAGGGCTTTTCACAGATTACTGCTTTCCCTGATTCTAAGCAAAGTTGTGTATTCTCGCAGTGAAGATTGTGTGGTGTAGCTACGTAAATAATATCTACGTTTGGGTCTGAAGCCAGAGATTCGTAACTTGGGTGTCTATTGGGAATATCAAAACCATCAGCAAACTGATTTGCTCGTTCAGTGTTTCTTGATCCCACTGATACTAGTTCTGCATCTGATAAAAAACTTAGTCCTGTTGCGAATTTATGAGCAATGGAACCTGTACCCAAAATTCCCCACTGGATTTTCTGAGACATAATTGAATTCCTATATTACGGTTTGTCGTTAAACATTTCCGATTCTATCAACTAACTCCTGGTTGGTAAATTAAATTTTCATGCGGACGATTTAATTTCAACCAGGTAGGCCGTTATGTTAAGATGATATAGTTGTAATAGTCAAGTAAAGAAAGAAATGAAATGGTTAAGAGGATTTGCCTTTGGTCTGGGCCTCGAAATGTATCGACAGCCCTAATGTATTCTTTCTCACAGCGAGTGGATACTTATGTTTTAGATGAACCTTTATATGCACATTATCTTCATATTTCAAAAGCCGAGCATCCAGGTGCGAAGGAAGTGTTAGCGGCGATGGAAAATGATGGACATCGTGTTATTGAGCAGGTAATCTTGGGTAATTGTGACCGGCCAGTGTTCTTTATGAAACAAATGGCACATCACTTGGTTGAAATCGATCGAAACTTTATGGCCAAAGTGTTTAATGTCTTGCTAATCCGGGATCCGGCAGATGTCCTTCGTTCTCTTGTAACCCAAATTCCAACTCCGGTTATAAAGGATGTTGGGATTGCTGACCAGTATCAGTTGCTGAAAGAATTGGAAGCATTGGGACAAACACCTCCTGTTATTGATGCCAAAGAGTTGCTTCAGAATCCTGGTTATGTTCTCTCTCAACTCTGTCAAAGAATTGGTATTCCGTTTGAGGATTCAATGTTGTCTTGGCCAGTCGGAGGATGTGATGCAGATGGTGTCTGGGCCAAATATTGGTATCATAATGTTCATAAATCCAGTGGGTTTCAACCTTATAGGGAGAAGTCGGGGCCATTTCCAGATAAGCTTTTGACATTATTGGAGGAATGCCGTCCATATTATCAAGAACTGTACAGTTTAGCAATCCGTGCAAGTATATGAGTATTCTGCAAAATTGAGGAGAGGAGTTTGAATGGAGACACCTAGTTTACCGGATCCGCGTAATGCCGACATCATGATTTATATTAATGGCGAACTTCTACCACGCGATCAGGCAAAGATTTCTGTTTTTGATAGCCTCGTTCAAGGTGGTGATGGTGTATGGGAAGGGTTACGGGTTTATGATGGGAAAATTTTTGCTCTGGATTTGCATCTGGATCGGCTTCGTGATTCGGCTCAAGCTCTCGCCTTTGTGCAGATTCCTACCCATGATGAAATCAAACAAGCAATATACGATACCCTGCAAGCTAATGGCATGCGTGATGGGGTTCACATGCGGTTGACGCTCAGTCGTGGGCTGAAAGTTACGTCAAGCATGAATCCCGAATATAATCAGTATGGACCCTGTTTGATCATTGTTCCAGAATGGAAACCTCCGGTGTATGATAGGTATGGTATTGGTCTAATTACATCCTCAGTACGGCGTAATAATCCACAGTGTATCGATTCAAAAATCCACCACAACAATTTAATAAACAATATTTTAGCAAAAATTGAAGCTAACATTGCTGGTGTGGACGATGCAATTATGTTGGATCTTAACGGTTTTGTTTCGGAAACAAATGCGACCAATATCTTTATCATTAAAAAAGGGTGCTTATTGACACCACATGCCGATAGTTGTCTGTCAGGTATTACGCGTGGGATAATTCTGAAGATTGCCGAGGAAAATGGTATTCCCGTTACAGAAAGGAATGTGTCGTTATCCGAAGTGCATTCTGCTGACGAGGTTTTTACAACAGGAACTATGGGGGAACTTGCGCCTGTTCTAAAAGTCGATGGTCGCCAAATCGGTATCGGCTGCGTGGGACAGATTACGCAAAAACTACAGGCGCTTTATAAAGAAGCAACAGAAAATGAAGGGCAACCTTTACCATTTTAGGAGAGTTTGATTATGATATTAGGTAATAACTGCTGGGTTGATATTGAGAAGGCTGATAAAAACCGTGTTGTTGTGGTACCACTAGGTTCTTTAGAACAACATGGACATCATTTGCCGCTGCTTACGGATACCTATTTGGTAACATCTGTTGCTGATCGTGTTGAGATTGAACTTGGCGATCAGATATACATGTTACCAACGCTTTGGCTTGGTTCTTCTGATCATCATCTTGATCATCCTGGTACTGTTAGTGTTCCGAGTGCTTTATACACAGATGTGATCAAAAACATTGTAAGATCAATTGCCAAAGCGGGTTTTCGACGTGTCTATTTTCTCAATGGACATGGAGGCAACATTGTTCCCGGGACTCAGGCAATCAATGAACTGGTTAACGAGTCAAAGGTCTATGATGATATGTGGCTTGCTTTGGGGTCGTATTGGACTATTGCTGCTCCCAACATGTCAGCTGAACTACATGGTATGACGAGCAAACAGTTGTCGCACGCTTGTGAATATGAAACATCAATGATGTTACATGTACAGGGGGAATTAGTCAGAATGGAAAGAGTGACGGCTAGTCCACCATTAGTAGATACACCGTATTATCATAGTGAGCATGGGGGACGGGTGAATGTAGCCAAGCGACTTACCACTTCTGCCCCGACTGGTGCTATGGGAAACCCGGAGGCAGCAACTGCTGAAAAAGGGGAATCCCTGTTGAACTCGATTGTCGGAGAAGTGGCTGAATTCATCCAGAATTTTGCCACTTGGGAATAAGCACCGTTATCATTGATCAACAGTGGTCATTTGGGGATTTAGAAATTCCCTGGCTACTTGCCGGTCATCAAACGGTAGTTTTTCCTGGCCGATAACTTGGTAATCTTCGTGTCCTTTGCCTGCAATTACAATTAGATCTCCCGTCTGTGCAAGTTCAATCGCACAACGGATAGCAATTCTTCGATCAGGGATAAGTTGATAGCGTGTGGTATCGGCTATTCCACTGATAATGTCGGCTAGGATTTGATCCGGATCCTCGGTTCGTGGATTGTCCGAAGTAATGATACTATGATCTGCCAGTTTCGAGGCTATCTCTCCCATCATTGGTCGTTTCGATTGATCTCTATCGCCACCACAACCGAAAACACAGATTGTGCGATTTTGCTTGATTCGGTTTGCTGCTTGAAGTAGGTTCCCAAGTGCATCTGGCGTGTGTGCATAATCGACGATTACTGCGAAGTCTTGTCCACAGTTGATTGGTTCGAATCTACCTGGTACAATTGTTGATTCAAGGCCTTTCTTAATTTGACTTAACGAACACTTGTTATGTAGTCCAATACCGATGGAAGCTAGTGCGTTATAAACATTGTAATCACCAAGCACCGGAAGTTTGATGATTACTTTGCCTTTAGGGGTTATAGCCTTAAAGGAAACGCCGTTAAGGTCAGAGGAAATATCGCTTGCCATGAGATCGGCTTCCGACTTGACCCCATAACTGATCACGGGAGCGTTGGTTGCTTTAACAACACGATTTGCCGCTGGGATATCCATGTTAACAATAGCACACCCGCTTTCTGGATCAATTTGTTGGAACAGTGTCAGCTTCGATTCAAGATAATTTTCCATGGAGTGATGATAATCTAGGTGATCCTGTGTTAGGTTGGTAAAAGCACCAACATGGAAAGTAAGTCCTGACAATCTGTATTGTGCCATCCCTTGCGAAGATGCTTCCATAATTACGTGTTTGATTTTGGCATTGGCAATGCGCAGAAAAAGGTTATGTAATCTGATTTGATCTGGTGTTGTCGTTTTTGCTGGCAGGATGGATTCACCGAAATGGTAATTAATAGTACCGAGCAAGGCTGTTTTGATTCCTGCGGCTTTAAAGATTGACTCGGTAAAATATGCGGTTGAAGTTTTTCCGTTCGTACCTGTAATGCCGATTAGTCTCAGTTGTTTTGCTGGTTGTAGGAACCAATTCGCTGCGATATGTGATAGAGCGATTCGACCATTTGAGGTTTGTACATAGGTCAGGTTAGAGGGTAGATCTTTCGGCGGTGGTTGGTCTCCGATGATGACTCTTGCGCCTTTTTCAATGGCCAGATTTATAAACTGGTGGCCATCTACATGTACGCCTTTGTAACATATCCAAGCGTAACCTTCCTTCACAGCGTGGTGTTTGCTTGTAATTCCAGTAACCACAGCTTTGGACTGGCCTGTTATGGCAACAACGTCTACATTTTCCAGTAACTTATCAAGGCTCATACTTAGCCTTTTAGTTCATTCGGATTTTTGCCTGTGCAAAAAGTTCAGTTTGATTTAGATAACGCATCGTTTGTTCCGCGATGTCTTGGAACATGGGTGCGACTGATGTGCTACTCAAAGGCGCATTAGCTGGTTCATCAAGCACAATGATTATCGAAATTTGCGGGTTTTCAGCGGGTAAAAAGCCGGCAAAGCTGTTCACCACTTTACCGCGGATGTATCCGATACCTTTCATCGCTTTTTGTGATGTTCCCGTTTTACCGGCAACCGAATAGCCGTTGACTCGAGCTCGGATTCCACTTCCTGATTCTGTGACACCGACTAGGATCCTTTTCATAGTTTGTGCTGTTTCTGGTGACATGACCCAGCCGCGGCTTTCCGGTTTTGATTGAACGATGATTTTGTTGTCATGAGTTAGTCGCTGCAACATGATATAAGGACGCATTAAGCGACCCCCGGTGGCAATTGTGTTGATGGCGCAAAGCATCTGGAGTGGAGTTACTGAAATACCTTGTCCAAATGGAACTGTTGCTGCTAAGTGTTCGTCCCAGACACGAAGTCCCCACAAAGATCCTGTTCTTTCGTAAGGCAGGTCAATTCCTGTTCGTTGGCCAAATTTGAAACGTGACACATAATCTTGGAATTTTATGTGAGGTAGATGACGGGCAGCTTTCATTATGCCTATATTGCTTGATTTTTGTATGATTTTGCTGAGTGTTAACGTTGCATTGTTTTTGACGTCGCGAATCACATGTCCGTTGGGTAATTTGATTTCACCGTTGTTACAGTAGAATTCTGAGTCAGGTGTATGGATCTCTTCGTTGAGTACTGCAGTTGCCGTCACAATTTTAAAGATTGAGCCCGGTTCATATTCCATCCATATTGCGTTGTTACGTTTCGATGCTTCGGGAGTTTTTGTATATTGATTCAGGTTATAGCTGGGGTAATTGGCCATAGCTAGAATTTCACCCGTCATTGAGCGCATTACAATTGCTGTACCGCGTGGACATTTCCATCTGTTGCAACCTTGTTCCAAGGTGGATTCAGCTATATTTTGTATGTATTCGTCAATAGTTAAGACAATAGTGTCGTTACTTTTGGGCGAGTTTTCATAGACTTTTTCAGGTTGTGTGAGGTATTTTCCCCGATCTATCTTCAGTTCAGTTTCTGTGCCGATAGTTGAGGCTAGGACACTATCGTAAAAATGTTCAATACCGTCGATTCCGGTGTTCATGAAATTAGTTGAGCCGATGATGTGACATGCCAGTTGGTCTTTGGGGTAGATTCGGCCGCCGCGTATTGCGTGGCTTAAACCATAGTGTTTTCTTTCGAGCTTTCTTATATTATCAATTTGGCTGTAATCCAATTTTTTTTTCAGTCTGACAAAGCGTCGATTTTTCTTTTTTAAGGCTCTAATTAGTTTTTCTTCCGGTACAGATAGGATTGGGGAGAGTTGTCTCGCTAGGTTTTTAGGTGTTGTTTTGATAACTTTAGGGTCAACATGTACATCAAGCATGTCGCGGTTAACAGCCAAAATGTTATGGTTTCGATCAGTGATTTTTCCGCGTTTAGTTTTTGATTTTATTGTTACCTTGGTTTGATTAGCTGATCGTTCGCGTAATTGTGGACCCAGCACGAATTGAATAATGAACAGTCTTACTATCAGCAAGACGAAAAGAAATTGCATTCCGAAGGAAATTAGGAATAAACGGGTTCTCAATTCTCTTGAATTTTCTGGGGGCATTACCTGATTTCTGCCTGCAAAATTTCAACTGGTTTATCGGATTGGATCATGTGTAGTTCTTTTGCTATTTTTCGTACAGATGTAACTGATTTTTGTTTTGCTATTTTTGCTTCTAATTTGTTGATCTTGTTAATCAATCTGTTCTTTTCTGCTGCTAATTCTGTTCGCATTTGCTGAGTGATTTTGTGTCGTGTTGTTGAGAGCCAAACATTTGTAGCCAGTAACATAATAAAAATGGTTAATCCGGTACAAGCTATAAGTTTGACTGTGTTTTTTTTGACTGATTGCATATGGGCACTGTGAGATTGTTAGAGTATGTGTTGCGTTAAATAAACGTCTAATTCGTGATTCCAGATTCACAGATTTTAGTGCAAACACGCAATTTCGCGCTGCGGGCACGAGGGTTTTTTGAAATTTCTTCTTCTGAGGCTGTAATTGGACGTTTTGTCACGATTTCGATTGGAGGAGGAATCAACTTTTGGTGTGCTAACTGGGGATTAAGATCGTTAGACGGCTTAGCCAGTTCTCGAAATCGTCTTTTGACGATCCTGTCTTCCAGTGAATGGAAACTGATAACGCACAGTTTTCCTCCGGATTTTAAGGCTGTGATTGCATGATTTAGTACGATATCAAGACTTTCCAACTCTTGGTTAACTGCGATCCGTAGAGCTTGAAAGGTTCGGGTTGCTGGATGAATTCGTTGGTATCGTTTTTTTCTTGGTATTGCTGCAGAGATAGTTTCCGCCAGTTGCTGTGTTGTCGTGATTTTACTTGTTTTACGAACCCTTTCAATTGCACGAGCAATTCGTCGAGACCATCGTTCTTCTCCGAATTCATAAATAATATTCGCTAGTTGTTCTGTTTTAGTCTCATTGACAATTTTAAGGGCGGAAACTCTCTGGTTGGGATTCATCCGCATGTCCAATTGCCCGGAATTCAGGAAACTGAAACCGCGGTCAGGAGTATTGAGTTGCATCGATGAAACTCCAAGATCTAGCAGTATCCCGTCAACTGCCGAGACGGAATTTTGGGTTAGTATCTGGTCCAGATCTCTAAAGTTACCGTGAACCAATGTCAACCGATTATCTCTGTCTCCTAACCGGTCGCTTGTTAATTCCAGTGCGTAAGGGTCCAGATCGATTCCAATGACTCGACCGTTTGGAATCGATGCGTCCAATATTGCTGATGTGTGGCCACCTAATCCAATGGTTCCATCGATATAGATACCTTCACTTTCGGGTGATAGCATATCGATAATTTCATTAAGTAATACCGGGATATGTTCTGGGTTTTGGTTCATTCTCTTATCACGATCAGTTTTTCGTGTCTCGCATGAATTTTATTATCCGATTTTACCTCAAATTTACAGATATAGACTGCAGTTGCAACCTCGATCCCATAGGTTATCTTCCTGTTCCACCAAGCCCACCAGATTTTTGAATTTGGCTGGCTGGCAACTCCATTTATTTGCCGTACGAGGGTCCCGTCAACTTGGTGGACAGCTACTTGCATATTGTTAACCGGTCGATTCGACTCCGCGCGGAATGTGACGAGATCTTTGTAGGAAGGGTTCGGATAGACCAGTGTGCTTATCCATTCAAAGTCTGGTCGATATTCAATTTGTTGTTCAAATGTGTTTGTTTGGATTGCATCGGATGCAATTATTTTAATATGATTAGTGCCGTTTCTTAAGGGAGTAAGAGCACTGTAGACTCGGTTGACCCGATCAATGTCAGCTATCAGGTTTTGAGGTTTTATAGCAATCTTTAACGGGAATGGTGACAGGATGCGTCCTGTGATTTTAAACGGACTTTGGTTGACAGTAGGTGGTGAGTCAAAGGTGATTAACGGTTTGGTCGGCAGGAAAACGGAATCTCGGCTGGCCAAATTATACAATACGGTAAGGGCTAACCGTGCAACTTTGGTGACAAGGTTCAGATTAATCTTATCAACTGTATCTTTGGAAGTATGGTAAAACGGGTTTGCTTTGTATCCTCTGGAATCACGCCAGGGTGTAATGTTTTCGACCAAGGTTACGGCATCATATCCTTGATCCCAAAATGGTTTGTGGTCACTGTAACCGAACAGGTCATCCCGAAATTCATGGAGCTCAAGATCAAAATCAAACCAGTTATTGATGATTCGGGTAAATTCTACTATCCATGATGAACGTTTATTCGTTACGATGTCGACTTGATCATTAATCCAATTGAAGCCGACCATATCAATGTTGAATATGGCAACTATGTTTTCACCTGATTCTGCTGCTTTCTTGGCGTAGTGTTGGCTTCCCATGAGCCCAATTTCTTCGCCGCTAAAGGCGATAAAGCGTAGCTCACAGCTGAACTGAAATGCGCTTAACAGGTGAGCAGTTTCAAGCATTATTGCCACGCCGGTTCCGTTGTCATTCGCTCCCGGCGCTTTTGAAGTGAGTGGGTTCCAGTTGGAATCTCGATTCGCTTTTGAGTCGTAGTGTGCACAGAAGATGAAAATCCGGTTGGTCTTGGCTGTGTTCCGTGACGGTAGCCTGGCGATTACATTTCTCATGCCGCTGAATTTCTGGGTTCTAATCTCAAGTTGTGGAGAACGTCGGAATTGATCGGTAATGTAATTGGCGGCATTATCGGCAGCATGCTGATGAAGAGCGTTCCGAGTTCGATACAATTTCCCGGTATTGCGATCTGAATTTTCTTGCAGGGCGATGATATGACTTCGTAAATTCTCGGATTGGATCGAGGCAATAAGTTCATCGGGGATTACTGCCCAGCTATGTGGTAGCAGGAGAAATTTAAGTGTTAAAATCCATAGTGAGTATGGAGATAATGTTAGATGACGATTAATCAATGATTTTTGATCTAGGGAATTGGGAACCACAATCCACCTGTTTGTCGTGCTAAATATTTATGGAATTTGTCTTGAATACCGATCACATCCACTGCTATTCCAGCTTGTAGTGAGTATGCAATCACCTCGGTGATTTTGTAGGATTTATCACCTTCAAAACTTTCATCGGTCACCAGGATGAAACGTCGTCTCACATTTGGACGAAAATTTACCCGTTGTAATGATTTTACTATGGCGTGTAGCGCACGTTCAGATCCTCCGCATTCCATGTTTTGAAGTAACCGTTCAAACTTATTGTAATCTTTGGTTTGCTCAAAGATCAAAGCCGTATACTTGAATTTTACAATACCCATAGTGAAATCGATCTGATGTTCTTGGAAAATTTTCACCATATCTTTGAGATGGTTACCGACAGCTTGGATATTGTCTTCCATGCTACCACTTGCATCGAGCAGAAAAACAATATCGATTGGAGAGCTATCAGTGCCATCTGCAATGCTGCTGGCGATCGTTTTAATAGCTTCCTCAATTGTCTGGTGGAGTGTTGGCGTTTCTTTGTCCGGGTTGGTTTGTTCCTCTTCAGCTGAATCTGCTTGCTGTAACTGGAACATACCACGCTGCATCTGAACAATTTTTCCTCCAACTGGTTTGGCTTCGATGACTACTTTTTCACTGATACCTATTTGGGTTTCTGATTGGTTTTCGGCTTCTGCCAGGGTTGAATCGGTTGCAAGCGTTAAATTAGCTTTGGTGTGAAGAGGTGCTACGTTTGTTGTAATAACTTCTGTTTGGAATCTCATCGATTTTATTGATGGTTTTGGCTGTGATTGGCGACTTGTGATTGATTTACGCTTGGAAATTTGACGGGTGGAAGAGGATGTAAGTCTCTTCAGTTTTTTGGGAGCAGTCATGTGGAATTGGTTATGCCTAAGATTAACTGAGATGGCTTTCATGATAATTGGTTCCGCAATTGGTATCTGACGGTGCCAGGTAGGAAAACTGATCAGTATGTAAAGCGTTACACACAAATGAAGTATGAGAGAGATTGTAAAAGAGAAGCTTGTTCGATATTGGTTTTGATGCATTGTGGTTTAACTAAGCTTCAAAAAGGTAAGAATTTCAGTGCCTCATCCATACTTACTTGACAGTATGCTTCGATAGTTTCACCGTTGGGATGGACCTGCTCACGCCATTGATTTAAGAATTGACTGCGGAAAACTGGATCGGATATCGAGTTTATAACTGTTAATACTGAATCGTAAAATGGAGCGGTTTGTCGTTTTATTGTGAAGTTGTGATCAGGCAACTTGTTTTCTGTATTGTAGAGGAAACATTTCTGAATGCGACGTTTTGCACTTGAAAGTGTTGCTGGCTCAAATACATGGTCAGTAGGTTCTCTGTAGGGGACAAGAAGAATATCGATACCATGGTCGTTGAGAGCTCGCAGGATTTTTTCCGGTTTGCGTTCGACCTGTAGGTTTTTGTGCGATGGCCAGATATCAAAGTACGAATAATCGATCGAGATGTTTGACGTCTGAAAACTGAAATAATCGGGGTAAGTAAAGAAGTCGTTTTGATGTCGGTAAAAGTTATAGAATTCTGTTACGCATGCCATAATTAAGTTGCTGGCACCAATTCCGTCTGAGGGTTGTTGGCTGACAATACCCAGCCGACTTAAAACTGAGAAATTTGGGATTAGGTCTGTGAATTCAACCTCTTGGTCTTGAACCATAAACACGAAATCTGCGGATTTCAGGATTTGTGTTGAATGCATTTAAGTGTCCATTACACATTTGTTACAGGGAAGTTGGGTGAAATAGTATTCGCTGTTGGGAATCTGCCGCATAATGATTATAACGGTAGGGATAATTCGTTTACATCAACTTTTTTGTAATATGTATGGTCTAGTTACTTTAAACCTATTGCTGAGATGTCTCTGGTTGATAGAGTAGAGTACACAAGTCGAGGAAGCCGTATTATGAGTGGTTTCATTGTCAAATAACCTAATGAAACCACTCATAACAGCGCATTGATTTGACGAACAAGCAACTTCACTTCTATAGTGGTTGTCAAGTTGCGAGACTGTTAACCCGAATTGACGATTATGCACGTTAGCATCTCATTCAATGCCAAGTTCATCGTTGATTTCTTTCTGGTATCCTTCCAGAGATAGATCTTCGATTTCTTCGATCGTCACTGCTCTACCAAAATGTCCTGACTCGTAGACTGCCATGCAAACAGCTTGTGATCGATAGCCTTCCATTCCGTCTACTTCAGGTTGACCGCCGTCATTGATGGCATCGGCAAAGTATTTCAACTCAATTGAGATTGTATTGCCGATCTCGCGTGGGAAGAAATATTCTTTTTCCGTGTCACTGAGGCTTGCCATGAATTGTTTGTGTAACTCATCGGTACTGATGGATTCACCACCACGTGGATGAAGACCTGAACCCCAGTCCAATGCACCTTCTGATCCATAGATTGTTTTGCGATTAAAACCTTGACCCGGAGCAGATCCAACCCAGGTCCATTGGGCGGAAATGCCGTCGTCGAACTTGATGGTGGAGATCATGCAATCTTCAACGTCGACATCGTAACCACCTTCCCGTTTGCCAGCGTCATCATAGCGGTATGGTTCGTAGGCTTTGTTGATGGCATAGACTTCTTTGGCTTCTACGCCGAGGTTAAAACGCATTAAGTCTGTAAAGTGGACACCGCCATCGAGTGCCCAACCGCCTCCGGCTTGCATTTTGAAGTTGCGCCATCCCCATTTGCCGAGACCTTCACCAACGTCGATCCAGAAAAACATGCGAAGATCACCGATCATTCCTTGTTGAACCGCCCAACGTCGGGCACGTTCGTGTCCGCCTAAACGGTAGTTTTCGGCTACGGACAAAATCCGATCATTTCGTTCTGCGGCCTCCATGATACGTTTGCCTGCACGCATAGTGATTCCGAGCGGCTTTTCGATTATTGCGTGCTTGCCGGCATCAAGGGCTTTGATTGCTAATGCGTGGTGTTCGCTATGAAGTGTGCAGATATCAACGCATTCGATTTCGGGATGATTATCCAGCATTTCGTCGACCGTATCGTAGGTTTTGGGTAAATCTCCCCCTTGCATTTCTTGTGCTTGTTGGGCACGCGTTTCTGCTGCACTGATATTCACATCGGCAGCAGCTACGATGTCGAATAGCCGAAATTCCTTATTCCATAATTCCTGGTAACCGCCCATATGAGCGCCAGAGATGCCACCACAACCGATTAATCCCACTTTTAATGGCTTGGCCATAACAAATTGCTCCTTTATTATAGTGTTAGGTTAATTTTTGAATCACTTGCGTACTGGTATCCTTTGAACTGACTTGCATGTCGATTTGCTGAGAATTAACACTTATAATCACAATATCCAAGCCAATTTTGCATCGAACCCTATCTCCAGTAATTGGTTGTTGATGCCATGAAACGCCCGCGTTTGAAGCATAGGCTGTAAGTGCGGCCGAAATTGCCTGACTTGTCGTCCCATTAACCATCATTTCCTGTGATGCAGCCTCCACTGCTTGATTTACGCGTTGATTTAGTCGGTGTTGGTCGTTTTCTTGTTGCGTTGCGCCAACTTTGGATGTCTGGCTGAAGGCAAGAGAAATTAGGATTGTCATCAGCACAACAAATGCCAAGGTTATGATCAGGACGGTTATTCTCAGGTCTTTTCGTCGTTCAACCTCTGCTGGTGAAAAGTCTTGGCTGTGGTGCGGATAAAAGGCATCGTGTGCCGTGACTTCTTGTGGCAACATCAACCATTTAAGAATAACCAGGACAATTAGGAAAGCACGCATTACCAATTAGAATTTTACATGTTTCTACCAAAACTTGAGTATAGCATGTCAGATGAGTTTTATCAACGGCATAGATAGAGTACTGTAACATGTTGTCAAAAGCTGGTGGAGTAATTAGTATGTTTTGTCTTGACAGGTATGCTGAGGATGCTAAAATCCCAATTGTGTTGTGTCAGGACACATCTATCTTAAGATTGTGAAATTCAACTGGAACTTTAATTAGGGAGGACCTTACTTGTGAAGCAACCCAATATTCTGGTGTTTTTGACCGATGATCATGGCCAGTGGGCTGCTGGTTGTTACGGGAACAGTGAAATTCAATCGCCGTCCATGGATTACTTGGCCAAAACGGGTGTCAGGATGGCACGCGCTTTTACTCCAACACCAGTTTGTTCACCGGCTAGAGCCAGTTTTTTTACTGGTCGGTTGGCTTCGCAACACGGTATTCATGATTGGATCTTTGAGACAACGGAACCAGGTAGTCAACATCCGGGTTTAGTGGATCAGACTAACATTGGGCACCTCCTTCAAAATGCTGGGTACCAAACGGGATTGATCGGAAAATGGCATTGCGGTGAAAGTTGGACCCCTCAATCCGGGTTTGATCGCTGGTTCAGTTATGGTGAACGGCAATATCCGCATAAAGGTGAGATTAAGTTCTCGGATCAAGGGGAAATCATTGATTATACTGGATTTCAAACTCGTGCGTTTACTGACAGGTCAATCGATTTCATCCGGGAAAGGGATCAGACCCGACCATTCTTTTTGACTGTTGGGTATGTTGATACACATGGTCCTTTCAGCCAGCATCCTGAACGGTTGGTTGAATCCTACCGTGACTGTAGTTTCCAGGATATTCCAAACGAGACTTTTTCTCCCTGTCACGGTTCCATTAATGCTGGATGGCCTAAAGACCCAGATCAAAACCGGGAGCAACTGGCGCAATACTATGCGGCGGTGACTTTTATTGATCAACAAATGGGTCGAATTATCGATGAACTTGAGGGAACAGGAGATCTCGACAATACACTGGTTGTATATACAGCTGATCACGGTTTAATGACCGGTCATCATGGGCTGAATTCCAAAGGGAACGCTACTATCCCGCAGAATTTTATTGATACCTCCATTTTGGTGCCGTGCTTGTTCTCGTGGAAAGACCAAATCCCGGCCGGACAAGTGCATAACCAGATGGTTGATCATTGCGATCTGTTTGCGACGCTATTAGATGCAGCAGATGCTGTTCCCGATGAGTCCAAGCGACAGGAGATTAACTCTCCCGGTGAATCGTATCTTCCAATGTTGAAAGGTGAAAACCAGGCGTGGCGTGACGCATATTTTGGTGAATATGGCAATGCCAGGGTTGTTCGGACAGACAATCGTAAATTCATTAAACGTTATCCGGGTCCAAGCAGCCAATATCACCATGAATTCTACGATTTAGAGATTGATCCACGCGAACGTGAAAACCGTATCCACGACACCGGTTACGAAGACGAAATAGAAACCCTTTCCCAACGGTTGGATACGCATTTTGCCAAGTATGAACTTGCTGGTTGTTCAGGGAAGGAGATCAGCCTCGTCCCCAAGTGTAATCCCGGACATTCTCCTTGGGATAAATAGAGTGTTTTGTGGTAGTGTCAGGTATTGGGAGCAAGGCAGAAAAACAAGATACAAATTATATTATATTGAAGGTGTGTTTGGCTTATGGCATACAAGGAAATAGCAAACTCTAAACCGTTTATCATCAACAAGAATCTGGGTAGCGCTATGGTTCTGGAGTCGCAGGATTTTACTCAGACGAATGCCGATGGGCTTTCGGTAGTTGAACCTACTCAGAAGCAGAAATACGATTTCGACCGTAATGGCTGGATTCTGATTCCCGGGATTCTGTCCGATCAGGATATCAGGGAAATGCGGGATTTTTGTTATCAGTTGCATCAAGATCCGGAAAGTGTACCGGAACATCAACGCTGTACCATCGGGGGGCCTTTACAAAAACTGACTGATCATCCGGTGGTGGTTGGTTTCATGAATGAATTTTTGGCTAATCCCGCCATTATGAGTCAGGATTGCTACGGGTTTCGGATGGAAACTACCCATTTGCTCTTTCGATCAGTTGAAGGAAATGTCCAAAGGAAATTCAATCCTCATAATGGAAACGGGTTGTTCCGTTTACCTGGCGATTCGCATTTTTATCGTTGCACACCAGGTAAAGCGTGGAGTGGGTTGACGCGTGTTGTTTGGGAACTCAACCCGGTAGAAGAGGGTCAAGGAGGGACTAAATTCATTACTGGGAGCCATAAATCGGCTTATCCTGCGCCTGAAACGGTACAGGATGCTAATTGCTCGTTGTGGGATACATATTCGTGTCCCGCGGGATCATTGATTATTTTCACTGAGTCAGTTACGCATAGCGGATCTCCATGGACAAATCGGGAGATCGACCGTGTGCCGATTTTTAATTTGTATAATACAGTGGCCAGCAGATGGCATACTTGGGTACCTCACTCGAAACTGCTGGAGTCTATGCCTGCTAAACGTCAGACATTGTTTAGGGAACCTTATGTTGGAGGTAACGTTGTTAATGGTGATTTCGACGGCAGAACATCACCATACCTTGAAGATAATTTGAGTGCCAGCGGCAATAATGGGATATGAAAATGAGTGTGCAGGAAAGTAATAATCAAGATCCGTATATAATCAACAAGAATTTGGGCGTTCCTCTACAAATTGAGTCCAGTGATTTGCCTGGTAAAAATGCAGATGGTCAACCGGTTGTTGAGCTAACAGTTGAACAAAAATATGTTTTTGACACAC
>Ga0207984_1000593_pt1 | contig 20909 bp, 16 predicted proteins | sample ETNtaG_30_FD_185760 | JGI IMG/M metagenome (GOLD analysis project Ga0207984, IMG submission 185760) | Marine microbial and viral communities from oxygen minimum zone, Eastern Pacific Ocean - ETNP201306PF43B (SPAdes) (version 2) | ecosystem: Environmental > Aquatic > Marine > Oceanic ...
AAGAAGAGTTGGCCAATGTTGCGCAAAAAATGAGTACTGATAATTTGCTCCCTCACTATTGCAGCCAGTTAGCTACCTAAGCTGACATTGCTCTATGGGGTAGAAATATTTGACTCCCACGGCGTATTTTATAACAGCCCACTTAGCTGCAGCCAGATATATTCTGAGTTTGAGTGTTCCGCTAGTCAACCGAACGATCGTTGGAAATTATTCGATAAAGTATAGCGGTTAGGAAGGATCATTGAGAACGCTAATCACAACAGTACCATTTGGTGAGATTGACCGGGCCCCAAGGGAATTGCTGAGCGAAGCTGGTGTAGATTTCGATGTCAATCCGACCGGACGTAGACTTACCGAAAATGAGTTGACAGATCTGGTAGCAGAGTATGATGTTTTAGTTGCTGGCACAGAGCCAATATCACGTCTAGTGCTGGACAATGCACCCCGATTAAAGCTAATTTCTAGAGTTGGAATAGGGCTTGATAGTGTAGATCTCCTCGAAGCGAGGAAGAGAAATATATCCGTGTCGTATACACCGGATGCACCCTCACCAGCAGTAGCAGAACTCACAATCGGTCTTATGCTTACATTGTTGCGGAAAATATCCATTTCAAATAGCCAACTGCATCAAGGGGTTTGGCGGCGCTATTTTGGCAAACGTTTGTCAGAATCTGTGGTCGGAGTTATCGGAGTCGGGCGAATTGGCAAGAGAGTGATCAGCCTCCTTAAGGGTTTCAATTGTATGGAAATCTTGGTGAACGACTTGGCACCGTCAGATTTGGGAGGTGCGGCGGCAGAATGTCAATGGGTTGAGAAAGAAAGAATTTACCGAGAGGCAGATATTATTACTCTGCATGTTCCACTAACAGGTGAAACAAAAAATATGATCAGGGGGGAACATCTGGAAATGATGAAGTCGGGTGCGTTGTTAATTAATACCGCGCGGGGTGGAATCATTAACGAAGATGATCTTTATATGACGATGCTTAAGGGACACCTGGGAGGGGCGGCAATTGATGTCTTTGAAACCGAGCCGTACTTCGGCCCACTTGTGGAAGTTGACCATTGTGTGCTCACCGCTCATATGGGTTCAATGACCGAAGATTGTCGTACCCGAATGGAAATTGAAGCGACAGAAGAGGTGGTACGGTTTATATCAGGGCAGCCCTTGCAGAATACTGTTCCAGAAGCCGAATATGAGATTCAGTCGGGTCGTTTATTGTTGAGAGGTCAGGAAATTCAATGAAAAAGGTTCTTGTTATTGGTGGTTCCGGATTCCTCGGCAGCCATACTGCTGATGAGTTGACGCGACAGGGTTATCGGGTCGCAGTCTTTGACCGGGTAAAGTCACCGTGGCTTCTCCCAGAACAGAAAATGCATGTAGGCGATATTCTCGATCGTACAGCTTTACAGAATGCAATGAAGGATGCAGATGTGGTTTATCATTTCGCAGGTGTATCCGACATCACTGATGCCAGTAATCGCCCCTTCGACACGATTAATCTCAATGTGATTGGAACGACTACGGTACTTGATGCAGCCTCACAATTAAAAGTTAAACGAGTAATTTTTGCATCAACAATGTATGTCTATAGCTCCTATGGCTCTTTCTATCGAGCAAGTAAGCAGGCAGCAGAAACCGTAATCGAAGCCTACCACGAGAAGTTCGGTATCGAATACACAATTTTAAGATATGGGTCGCTCTATGGCCCACGAGCGCAGGGATGGAATGGTCTGAGGAGATATGTTAGACAAATTATTGAGTTCGGGGAGCTAGAATATGACGGTACTGGTAGAGAGCGCCGAGAATATATTCATGTTAAGGATGCTGCGCGGCTATCGGTAGATGTTCTTGATGAGGCTCATAAGAATCGCGCGATCACAGTAACTGGTACCCAGATACTTACCTCAGACGAGTTAATTGAGATGATATTTGAGATTGCAGGGATGGAAAAGAGCGTGCGGTATTCCGAAAAAAGACGCGCCAGGTACCACTACAGTATGACACCTTATCGCTATACCCCGAAACAGGCGACGAAACTGGTAACCGACGAATTTATTGATCTTGGACAAGGTATTCTAGAGATAGTAGAAGAGGTGCACAAGATTACGGAAAAGGAAGACTTATAGAATGTTATTTGGATTTCCTCCCGGAAGGCAGATTTCGGCTGTACGAGAAGCTCTCAAAGAAATAATCGGCAGCGTCCAGGATGATTTCTCGGGCACGCTGGTCGATCAGGCCATACCCCGAGGATACTCGGGTGACTGAGTTGAGCCGTGTGTTCGACAAATCGTCTAGAATCCAGCCCGGCAGATTCAAGCGTCTCGATATACGTGTTAAATTCTCCGCTAGTTGTCGTATCTCAGGATCGCATCCGCGACTAAAACTTCACCATCAACGAAGACGTCTTTAGTTCGATTGAAAAAATTCGTAAGATTTTCTCTCAACGAAAGTTGAAAAATCCAATTGAGAAGATTTACCCTCTGTCGATTTTCACCAGCACTACCAAGAGAGTATTTGGTCAAAGGGATTTCTGACGATGGTGAACTTAAATAGGGAGCCAAATAGCGCTGGTAGAAGTAGTCCTATTACTGACGAAACGGGTATCGAGTTGAGAAAAATCTGATTTTCCTTTCTTAGGGGCCACCGACGGAGCTGAGGAGGATCTTTAAAATTGAAAAGTGATTCGGAGAATGGAATGCACTTGATTAATTCTTTCGCGTTATGAAAAAGACAATTTTGAAGATTGTCTCCGAGAGGGAGCCCGTATGAAAATGACCGCAATGGGTCCAGATGATTTCGTGATGTTGATGAGCCACTGGCGTTTCGCGTCTCTTCATTGACGCGATTAAATTTGGTAACAATATCACGACCAAAGCAAATTCGGGGCAGGATCGCCTCCAGTGACGTAGAAGCGGTTCTCCAGTTGTTCCAGAAACAAGAAATTGTAATCCTGGTTCAAGATAGAAAATAAGTACCCTAGAGAGAATATTGAAATTGCGTGACTATTTTCTGGTGGAACGAATTATTATATTTTGGCTGGAAATACCCGTTCGACGAAGTTCGTTGAGTTGCGGCGATCGTAGCGCTCCGCTATGAGTTGCCTTGTTATTCATCGTGGCGCAAGGGACTGCAAACTCGGCGCGAGCGAGAAAAAGACCTTTCTGTATCGTATTGGCTCGGGGCAGGTGTCAGGCAGGCACTTTGTTTCATTAAATAATCCGGAGCAATTATACGAGACAGCGCTCAAGTTAAGGGACGCCTACACGGAATGGGTCTTCAGCCTTAATGGACACTTCGTTACAAAAAACTTGGTTAGCGACGGATTATCTTTATTCTTTCTTACCGATCTCTCAAACAAACGGAACGAGTTATTTGATACCTACGAGACTCTCGCTAATTTGCACTTGATCAGAGAAAGTCTAAAAGGAGAGAAAATCGACGAAATCTGCCTCTACGGGGTGGATCAGGCGTTTGTAGAAAGTGTTAGGTCGATTTTTCCCGGTGCACGCATTTTCAATCATAGGCAGCGCCCTGAAAGAATTCGGCTGGTACGCCGGTTGATTTCAGACGTACTCTATTTTGCCCGGATCGTAATTGCCATATTTGCTAATCTGTTCCTTGCAAAGCCGGGAAAAGAGCGGGACGAGTCATGCAAGAAACGATATTTTTTCTCGTTTTTTCCGCAAACCTTTAATGAACACCTTACTGAAATACGTTATGGAAAACTAGTTGAGCCGAACGATGCCTATCTGGTCACGATAATGGCCGACGGTATGCACCAGCAGGTACCCATTCGTGATTACCCGCACTTGGCAAGAAGCCTCCAAAATTCAAAATTTGTTCTGATTGACAGAACACTCCGCTTTGGTGACCTTAAAGGAGCGTTGATGCGATATGTCGAGTTTCATTGGTCTGGGTTTCAAGAAAAGGGAAGAAAATTTGCGTTCTCTGGCGTAGATATCTCTCGATATATCCGGCAGGAATTCCTGTGGTCGGCCAGTCGGGTGGCTCGCCTTGCCGTTATAGAGCGGGCTTTGGATCGGGCAATACAGGGGTTGGCGATCAGAGAATTGGTTTACCCGAATTTTGAATATGCGTTTGGCCGGATGATATCAGCACTTCTTGGAAAAAAGCATCAAGAGATTGTCAGGACGGGCTTTAATCACGGGGATTATTCGTGGCGATTTGTGAACTATTTTTTGGCGAAAGGCGAAGCGTCGCCTGATCCTCCATATCTTACTCAGTGTCCGATACCCGACCGGGTATGGGCCGAAGACCAATTATGTGCGGATATCTACAAATACAATGGATATCGTAACGTTGAAATTATGAAGAGAGTGGATCGCCTGACATATCTTTTGAACATTAAGCCAAAAAAATCAGAGGAGCACGCTTTGATTGCTGCGGGTTTGCACGATGGTGAGACTCTGTTTCAGTGTATGCACGAAGTCATCATTGCTAACCCGCGTATTAGATTTCTATTCAAGCCACACCCACGGGCAAGAAATCGCTACCTGAAGAAGTTGCCAGAGCTTCAGAATCTGCAAGTCGTCGATAGGCCTATCAAGAATCTTTTGGGGTTTGTTGGGATGGTATATGTGACTTACAGCGGCGTTGGTGTTGAGGCTTTACGACTTGGGATTCCAACAACCCTCGTTCATATGCCGGGCCGGATATCGTGGTCGAAACTTCTAGATTACCAAAACAGTCATCACCAAGTGGATGCTGTGGTTCAGCACCGCAAGGAAACTCGCGCATGAAATCCGTTTGTGTGCAAGGGGTAGGCTTTGTTGGGTCAGCGATGGCGGTCGCCATTGCGAGCGTGAGAGATAAATCGGGAAATCCGCGTTATCACGTAACTGGGGTTGATCGGGATAATGACATCGGCAAGAAAAGGACGACCTTGTTGGACCAGGGCGAGTTCCCATTTCCGTGTTCCGATGGCAGCCTCCTCGATGCGCTATCAAGCGCCCATGAAGAGGGAAATCTTTGCGCGACAACTGATGTGTCTGTTTATGAATCTGCCGATATTGTCGTTGTGGATGTTGCTCTCGATATCGATTTTGAGGCTGAAGAACCTCGATTCGACACTTCGGGGCTGGAGCAGGGCATTCGTACGGTCGCGGAGCGGATACCAGAAGACGCCTTGATTCTGATCGAAACAACCGTGCCACCCGGCACCTGTGAAAAAATATTGTTGCCGGTGATATCAGAGGAGCTCGAGCGACGCTCGCTAGCAGCAGGCGCTGTACATTTTGCACATTCATTTGAAAGAGTAATGCCCGGTAGTGAATACCTGAAATCAATATCGCAGTTTTGGCGGGTTTATGCTGGAGCCACAGCAAAAGCCGCGAACCTGTGTGAGGAATTTCTTTCGACCATTGTTGATGTTGAGCAGTTCCCTTTGACGCGCGTTTCTTCCATCACGGCATCCGAGACGGCAAAGGTAATGGAGAATACCTATAGGGCGACCAATATTGCTTTCATAGATGAGTGGACGAAGTATGCCGAAACAGTGGGTATCGATTTATTTGAGGTAATTGATTCCATTCGGGTGAGGCCCACCCATTCGAATATCCGCTTTCCAGGAATTGGTGTGGGTGGTTACTGCCTGACTAAGGATCCGGCCTTTACCCCTGCCGCAGCACGGCAGTTATTTGGAAAGGAGAATCTGAAGTTTCCATTCTCAGAGTTGGCGATGCAGGTAAATCAAGCCATGCCCCAGCATTCTTTGCATCGGTTAATTCAACTCCTTGATGGCGATATTCGAGAAAAGATCATTCTTTTGCTGGGCGTTTCCTATCGTCAGGATGTAGGTGATCCAAGGTTTTCTCCGGTAGAGGCGCTTGCCCGGGGGGTGCTACAAGCAGGTGCAAACATTAATGCATTTGACCCGTTCCTGAGCTATTGGCCTGAGATGGATTTGAATTTGCCAGCAACAATGCCCGATGCCGACTCATTTGATGCCGTGGTGTTTACCACGCCGCATCGGCAGTTCATCGAATTGGACTTGGCTTCATGGCTCGGTAATGCACGACCCGTCGTGCTCGACACGGTCAATGTGCTGTCTAGGATTCAACGGACGCGATGTCGCTCATTGGGTGTTCGGACCGAGAGTATTGGTCGTGGGGATGGCCTGTGAGTATGCAGATTCTAGTCACTGGCGGAGCGGGGTTCATCGGGTTTCATATTGCAAAGCGACTGGTATCTGAGGGACATCACATTTGCCTTGTAGACAATCTCACGCGGGGTATACAGGACGCAGATCTGGTAGAACTCGTATCAAATCCAAAGGTCTCCTTGCTGGAGGTGGATCTGCTAGATCGTGATGCCACACTTGCCTTAGGAATAGATTTTGAGGCGATTTTTCACCTGGCTGCGATTATTGGCGTGCGGCACGTGCTCAAACGCCCCTACGATGTGTTGACACACAATGTCCGCATGCTCGATAACGTGATCGCTCTGGCGCAGCGTCAGACCGCTTGCTCCCGGTTACTATTTGCGTCTACTAGCGAAATCTACGCTGGGACGCTCAAGCATTTTGATCTGACTATACCAACCCCAGAGCATACACCGCTGGCGCTTACCTCTTTGGAGTCGCCACGTACCAGCTATATGCTCTCCAAGATCATGGGTGAAGCCATGGTGCAGCACTCGGGACTACCTTTCACGATTTTCCGACCACATAATATCTATGGGCCACGTATGGGTATGGCCCATGTGATCCCAGAGCAGCTAAAAAAGACCTTCGATGCAGTCCCGGGGGGTTCAATTGCAGTCTACTCACCGGATCATAGGCGAGCATTTTGCTATGTAGACGACGCGATTGAGATGGTACAGCGTATGCTCACCCGAGAGTCGTGCGAGGGTAAGACGATGAATCTCGGTACGCAGGCCCCAGAGGTGACCATTCGCGAAGTGGTTCAGACTTGTGCCGACATTGCTGGCAAGGATTTGACACTCGAGGAGTTGCCGCCACCGCCTGGTTCGCCGCAACGGCGAGCACCAGATATGCACAAAACCGCTCAGTTACTCGATTTCAAGTCGAGGATTAGTTTGCGTTTGGGCATCGAAAAGACCTGGCAATGGTATCGGGAGAGGATATTTCAGCCTGGTGGTATCAGCGCCCAATGAGTAACCGCGATTTCACTGATGCGTTCGTAGCGATGGTGCGCGAAGTTTTCAGTACCAATGAGTTCATCCCATTGCATTCGCCACATTTCGAGGGCCAAGAAAAAGAATTGGTTCTCGCAACGCTAGAATCGACTTTTGTTTCTTCAGTGGGTACGTGTGTGGAGCAATTCGAGGAAGGTATCGCACGATATACGGGCGCCAAATTTGCGGTTGCAGTAAGCAGTGGTACTGCAGCGCTGCATACAGCTCTTCACATAGCAGGCGTGGCGCAGGACGATGAAGTGATTACCACTCCCCTGACTTTTGTCGCGACCTGTAATGCGATCTCTTACTGTGGTGCGCGACCCGTATTTGTTGATGTAGATCGGAACACACTAGGTCTTTGTCCAAAAAGTCTCGCTCAGTTTCTTGAACAGCATGGGGAGGTACGTGTTGATAACCTCTGTTGGAATCGCTCCTCGGGTAAAGTGATTCGCGCCTGTGTACCGGTGCATAATCTCGGTCATCCTGCTCGGGCTGAAGAAATTGTGGAAATATGCTCGCGTTACAATATCACGGTGATCGAAGATGCTGCTGAGTCGCTGGGTAGCCTGAGCGGCGGGCAACATACCGGTCGGGTCGGTCTGGTAGGTGTACTTAGTTTTAATGGTAACAAGATCATCACCACTGGTGGCGGGGGGGCGCTCATAACCGACGATGCGGCACTGGCTAAGCGGGCAAAACACCTGACGACGACTGCCAAGCGGCCCCACCCTTGGCTTTTTCAGCACGACGAGGTCGGTTTCAATTACCGATTACCGAACTTGAATGCTGCGCTGGGCCTTGCCCAGATGGCGCAGTTAGACAATTTTGTTGCTAAAAAGCGCAGCCTGGCCAAATATTACGCAGAATGGCTGGGGAAATGGCCGCAGGCTACTTTTTTTACTGAACCGGCAGGTACTCGGTCTAATTACTGGCTAAACGCGATCCTGCTGCGGGACCGTGCGACCCGGGATGAGTTTCTGGGTCGCACGAACGAGCGTGGGATCATGACCCGACCGATGTGGACGCCCATGTACACTCTCCCCATGTATCAGAACTGCCAGCGTTTCAGCCTGGATAATGCAGATCTGATCGAAAGCAGACTCGTGAATATTCCCAGTAGCGCGGTGACCCTGCCATGAAGCGAAAGGTTTGTGTGGTAACCGGATCGCGGGCCGAGTACGGCCTGCTGTACTGGATATTGCGCGATATCCAGAGCGCGCCGGATCTTGAACTGCAGCTACTGGTGACCGGGATGCATCTTTCGGCCGAGTTTGGCATGACTATGCAACAGATCAAGGAAGACGGCTTTGAAATCACACAACAGGTAGAGATGCTTCTATCCAGTGACTCGGCTGTGGGGGTCACCAAGTCTACTGGCCTTGGCATGATTGGTTTTGCCGATGCTTTTGATTCGTTGGCGCCTGATATCGTATTGATGCTGGGGGACCGTTTTGAACTGCTTGCCGCTGCTAGTGCAGCCCTTTTCGCGGTAATCCCGATTGCACATATCCATGGCGGTGAGGTTACCACGGGCGCCTTCGATGACGCGATTCGGCACAGCATCACCAAGATGGCGCAACTGCATTTCACATCGACCGAGACTTACCGCAATCGTGTGATCCAGTTGGGGGAGGATCCAGATAAGGTATTTAATGTCGGCGCTCCGGGATTAGACAGTATTCATCGCATGAAGCTTATGGAAAAACCTGACCTCGAGGTAGCGCTGGGCCTGGAGTTGGGTTCGCGTAGCCTGTTGGTGACTTTTCATCCAGTCACTTTAGAGCCGGGCAGAGCAGTAACAGACTTTCGGACACTTTTAAGTACACTGGATGAGCTTGAAGATATCAGCCTGGTGTTTACCAAGGCCAATGCTGATACTGAGGGGCGCGCGATCAATCGGATGATAGATGACTATATTGCGATCCGCTCATCAGCGGTGGTTCACACGTCTCTAGGGCAATTGAAATATCTATCAACCTTGAAGCATGTTTCCGGTGTGGTCGGCAATTCTTCGAGCGGTATTATCGAAGCACCGAGCCTTAAGGTGGGAACCATCAATATTGGTGAGCGCCAGAAGGGTCGTGTGCAGGCAGCAAACGTGATTGATTGTGAACCAACTTATGAGGATATTCGCGCAGCTCTTGTGACGTTGTTCAGTTCCGAATTCCAACAGCTATTGTCCAGCGTTGTTAATCCCCATGGCAGCGGTGATGTGGCGGGTCAGATAGTTCGTCTATTGCAACAGGCGCCACTTGCCGATCTTAAAAAAAAGCAGTTCCATGACTGGCCCCTATCCCGGAGCTCTGAATGATTTTCTATAAAAAGCGCGATGAACTCGTCAGGCAGGTTGACTATGTCTCCCGATTTGATGATGAGTCAGCCAAACTCGAAGCGTTGTATGGGTTGCCGAAAGATGTAGCGTTTTGCATTCGATGCGTGATCTCGAACCAGCGGCCTAATTCGACGGTGGAGTTTGAGCATACCCGCAGCAGCACCAAGGCCACTATATTTTTTGATGACCAAGGGGTTTGTGATGCCTGCCGCACCGCGGAAACTAAGCGGTTAGAAATCGACTGGCAGCAAAGAGAGGTGCAGCTGCAGGAGTTATGTGACCGTTACCGCAAAGATGGTGCGGGTTATGATTGTCTGGTGCCAGGTTCTGGAGGCAAGGACAGCTTTTATGCCGCACATATGCTGAAACATAAGTACGGGATGAGTCCGCTGACTGTGACCTGGGCGCCACATTTGTATACCTCGTGGGGTTGGGAAAACTTCCAAGCCTGGATCAACACGGGTTTTGACAACTACCTCATGACGCCTAATGCGCGAGTCCATCGGTTGATTACTCGCCTCGCGGTGGAGAACCTTTTTCATCCCTTCCAGCCATTTATGCTTGGTCAAAAGGCGTTGGCACCAAAAATGGCCGCGCTGTTTGATATTCCGCTGGTGTTTTATGGGGAGAACGAGGCGGAGTATGGCAACCCGGTGCAGGATATCCAATCGTCAGAGCGTGACTGGTCCTACTTCACTCGAGAAGATGAATCGAAGATCTTCCTTGGTGGTGTTTCGGTTGAGCAACTACAAGCAGATTTTGGTATCCAAAAAGTGGATCTCTCGCCTTATCTGCCAGTTGACCCTGAGACGGTTTCACAAAAGGGAATCCAAGTGCATTACCTTGGCTACTACCTGCCTTGGCATCCGCAGGGTGCCTACTATTACGCCGTCGAGCATGGTGGGTTTAAGGCCTCACCCGAGCGAACGCCGGGTACCTACAGTAAGTACAATAGTATTGACGATAAGATTGACGATTTTCATTACTACACGACCTACGTCAAATTCGGTATTGGCCGTGCGACCTACGATGCGGCGCAGGAAATTCGCAATGAAGAGATCACGCGTGAAGAGGGTGTAGCTCTCGTCAGGAAATATGACGGCGAGTTCCCCGAGCGATTTTCTGAGGAGATTTTCCGATACCTCAGCATCCCTGATGCTGAATATCCGGCTGCGAGCCAGCGATTCGAACAAGCGATCATGGATCGCGATTATTTCGACAGTTTGACCGACGCCTTCAGGTCGCCTCATCTCTGGCGCCGCGACGGTGAGCATTGGCGTTTGCGACGAACTGTCTGGCAGGAGGCGGGTGGTGCGTAACGTTCGCCTGATTGCGCGGCTGGATGTGAAGGCGCCCAATCTCGTCAAAGGAATACAGTTTGAAGGTCTGCGCAAACTAGGTGACCCTAATGATTTCGCTCTGCGCTATTATCAGGACGGAATAGACGAAATCTATTACGAGGATATCGTCGCCAGCCTTTACGAGCGGAACAGTCTGCTCGATATAATTGAGAAAACGACTCGTGATATCTTCGTGCCTGTCACCATCGGTGGTGGTTTGCGTAGCGTGGATGATGTCGCTGCGGTGCTCCGCGCAGGCGCCGATAAGGTGGCAATCAATACAGCGGCAATCAAAAATTCTAACATTATCAGCGATATTGCCCTGCGCTTTGGCAGCCAGTGCATGGTACTGTCCATCCAGGCTAAGCGTCAGGGTGAAACGTGGGAAGCCTACTTTGATAATGGCCGTGAGCACAGTGGGATTGATGCTGTCCAATGGGCCGAGCAGGGACAGGCTCTGGGGGCCGGCGAGATCTTGCTGACTTCGGTGGACCGGGAAGGGACTGGCAAGGGCTTTGATCTTGAGCTTTTGAAGGCGGTCAGCGACCGAGTGGATATTCCAATAATCGCCAGTGGTGGCATGGGTTGTGCGCAGGATCTTGGCGACGCGGTGACGGCAGGCGGCGCGGACGCAGTTGCGATGGCCCATGTACTGCATTATGGTATTTGCTCGTTGTCAGAGTTGCGAGAGGCGTGCCAGTCTCAGGGCATTCCCGTGCGCCATGGTCTGCACGTTGACAATGAGTGTGCCGCATGAATTTTGTCACGGTAATTGATTACGGTATCGTCAACCTAGGTAATATCGTGCGGGGCCTCGAGCGCGTGGGCGCACGGGTGTGCGCCAGCGCGGATCCTGACAAGGTGTTTCAGGCTGACCGTTTAGTACTGCCTGGCGTAGGTGCCTTTGCTGCCGGGATGGCTGAGTTGTCATCTCGGAGTCTTGATCGTGCGGTGACGGAAGCTGTACAAACCGGCACACCATTATTGGGGATTTGCTTGGGAATGCAGATGCTGCTGGACCACAGCGAGGAAAACGGCAGCCATCGCGGCCTTGGTATCCTGGCCGGTGGCGTTAAGGCAATTCCCAGAGAAGGTGTCGACGGGTCAAGACGACGCAAGGTGCCCCACATCGGCTGGAACGCGCTGCAGTATCCACCGCATCGAAGTCACTGGCAGGATAGTTGTCTTGCCGGTATCCAGCATGGCGAGTTCTGTTATTTCGTACATTCCTACATGGCGGTGCCTGAAAACCCGGCCCATATCCTGGCGCAGTGCAACTACGAAGGATTAGCCGTGAATGCGGCTATCGGCCGGGACAACGTCACTGGGTTGCAGTTTCATCCTGAGCGCAGCGGCCCCGAGGGGCTCAAAATCCTCGAGCAGTTCGTCAGGAACTGAACTCGCATGTCTACCCCTGATCGATTAGTTTTCATCATTGCCGAGGCCGGGGTTAACCACAATGGGGATCCCAATCTTGCCATGCAGATGGTGGATGTTGCAGGGGAGGCCGGAGCCAATGCAGTCAAGTTCCAGACATTCGATGCCAAAGCATTGGTGACATCGAGTGCAGAGAAGGCGCGATACCAGCAGGTTGCAACAAATAGTTCTCAGTCACAGCAACAGATGCTCACAGGGCTCCAGCTCGACGGTGAAACACATCGTCGACTCAAGCGTCGCGCCGAAAAGCACGGTCTTCTTTTCATGTCGACTGCGTTTGATTCGCCAAGCCTTACTTTTTTGGCCAACCATTTAAATTTGCCGCTGCTCAAGATTCCGTCCGGCGAGATCACTAACGGGCCTTTGCTGTTACAGTATGCGCAGACCGGGCGTGATCTTGTTTTATCAACCGGTATGTCCACGATTGCGGAAGTAAAGGCCGCCTTATCAGTGCTGGCTTTCGGCCTGACAGGGCGGAATTCGCCCAGCACCCAGGCTTTTGATCAAGCCTTCACCAGTCAAGAAGGCCGGGAGGCGTTGCGGGCGCACGTGACGCTTTTGCATTGCACAACTCAGTATCCAGCATCGCTTTCTAGTGTCAACCTCAAGGCGATGATCAGCCTGCAGGAGGTCTTTGGCCTTAGAATAGGCTACTCGGACCATACTCCGGGCGCAGTGGTGGCGTGCGCTGCAGCGGCCTTAGGTGCCCGGGTTATCGAAAAGCACTTTACACTGGATAACACTCTGCCTGGGCCAGATCATAAGGCATCGCTCGAGCCTCTGGAGTTGAAGCAAATGATCGAGAGCGTCCGCATGGTTGAGCAGGCGCTGGGCGACGGCCAAAAAGTGCCGCACGCGACTGAGATGGAAAACCGACCGGTTGCGCGCAAGAGCCTCGTGGCGGCGCACACAATTCGACAGGGTGAGATATTCTCCCCGGAAAATGTGGCGGTAAAACGCCCTGGTACCGGCCGCTCGCCAATGGAGTACTGGGATATTCTCGGCCGCAAATCCAACAGGGACCATGAGTTTGATGAATTCTTGTGATTCCGGACCCACCGATTCCCGGCCGGTGATCGTTTTGGGGGCAGGAGATCACGCGGTGGTCGTTATTTCAAGTTTGCAGCGCCTGGGTGTAAAGATTCTTGGCGCAATAAGTTTGGATAGCCCTGGGGAGGCAGAGGTTCTTGGAGTTCCAGTGATCGGTAGTGACAAAGAGATTTCAACCTGGGGGCCGACGGATATCATGTTGGTTAACGGAATTGGAATGGTAGCAGCGGGACAATCAAATCGCCATAGGTCTGCAGGGAAAATGCGAAAATTGGGTTTTGAGTTTCGCACGATTGTTGACCCAACAGCGGTTACCGCATCACAGGTAATATTGGCCGAGGGCGCGCAAATCCTGGCTGGCGCAGTTGTTCAGCCTCGTGCCAGCATCGGAAAAGACAGTATTGTTAACACTGGCGCGCGGATAGACCATGACTGTGAGATCGGAATGGAATGCCATATTTGTCCAGGAGTTACTCTTACTGGCGGCGTTAAGGTTGGACGGGGAACAATGATTGGCGCAGGTACGACCGTGATACCCGGGATTACCATTGGGGCAGACTCGCTGATTGCAGCAGGGTCTGTGGTGTTTGTAGATGTGCCCCCAGAGTCACACTTTATTCAGCGGCGCGAGACTACCAGTTAAGAACGGGGGGCGTTTAGAGCCTTATCTTATGAATATAGATTGGACATCGGCTTTACTCGGTTGCGATCGAACGATTCGGGAGGCCGCAGAATTACTGACTGAAAACTCTTTGCGAATTGTATTGGTAGTTGACGAGAATAACAGGTTGTTGGGTACCGTCACAGATGGCGACATTCGTCGAGCGCTGATGACAGAATGTGGGATAACTTCCTCGGTTACGGTTGTGATGCAGAAGAATCCGGCCACTATAATTGAGGGAAGCTCACAGCACAATGCGTTGCAGATTATGCGTGAGAAGGATCTGTTGCATCTGCCGGTTCTGGATATGCAAGGTATCGTCGTTGGTCTTGAGACTGTGCGAGACCTGCTGTTTGAAAAGCAGCGATCCAACCCGGTACTGCTAATGGCGGGGGGGTTTGGTAGGCGGTTGTACCCGTTGACACACAAGATGCCAAAACCGCTGCTTCCAATTGGTGAGAAGCCCATTCTGCAGGCCATCATCGAGCAGTTGGCTGAAGGAGGCTTTTCGCAGTTTTTTTTGGCATTGCATTACCGCTCCGAGCAGGTGCGTGCCCACTTCGGTGATGGCTCTAAATGGGGCGTACATATTGAATACCTGGAGGAAGACCGACCTTTGGGTACCGCAGGTGCACTTGCAATGATAGATTCATCTAGAATTAATTCGCCGCTTTTAATGATGAATGGCGATTTGATTACCAGACTAGATTTTGGACAATTGATCAAGTTCCATACAGAGCACGATGGTCGGGCAACCATCTGCGTGCGCGAATATGACTTTCAGATACCTTACGGTGTTGTTGAGGGCGATGGGATCGAGGTTTCCAATATTGCCGAAAAGCCCGTACAGAAGTACTTTATCAATGCCGGGATTTACGTACTTGAGCCATCCGTGATCGCCCAGTGCAAAGATCCATTATCGCGTGATATGCCGGATCTTTTACGCGAGATCGTTGGGGCTGGAGGCAAAGTTAATATGTTTCCAATCCACGAATACTGGATTGATATAGGCAGGATTCCCGACTACGAACGTGCTCAAATCGACATGAAGGAGATCCCCTGACCGTTACTTCTCGTCAAGGTGTGACCGATTGACATTGAAGCCGATATGAAGGCGCGCATTATGCTACTTTCCACCGCGCTCAGCGGTGGAGGCGCAGAGCAGGTTACCCGATCCCTCGCGGAGAACTTACCGGGATCGGTATGTGTAGTCTTTGAAAACAATCAAGGAATAATCCCGACTGACTACCGGTTACACACCCTTCCTTGCAGGCAGTACTATAAAAGAAGCGCAAGATTGGTATTCAATATCTTCCGGCTAGCCTGCATCCAATGGCTGAAGTTGCGTTACCGACCAGATATCACTATCAGTCATCTGGAAGGACCGAACTTTGCGAACTTGCTTACCTTAAAAGGGGGGGAACGAGTCATCGTAGTACACAACTCAATAAAGAAAAATTATTGCCAAGATGGCGAGGCCATAGATCGCTTGAAAACCGGTTTGGTGCGAAGTCTGTACTCCAGAGCGGATCAGGTTGTCGTCGTTGCCCCGGATATTTCTGCAGAGCTCAGCAACGATTACGGGGTTGATCAAAAGCGCATCCGGTATATCCCTAATCCTGTAGACGTGGCCTGGATAAAAAAACAGTCAGTAAAAAGTTTTGGCGACTGGCGTGACGATTTGTTGAAGTTACCCTTTCTAATTAATGTAGCCAGCCTGACGAAACAGAAAAATCATGAGTTGTTGATCCGGTGTTTTCATGCATTATCCGATGACTACCCGGATCTTCGATTGTTTCTCTTAGGGAAGGGTGGTCAGGAAGAGGCGATCAGAAGTTTATGTACTGACCTCGGGCTAATTATTTTTGAGCAGGCTGCTGCTAACGAAAATATAAACGCCCGCGTGTTTTTGCTTGGATTTCAGGCGAACCCTTATCCATTTATAGCAAATAGCAAGATTTTTCTCTTGCCGTCTCTTTGGGAGGGGCTGCCAATTTCGATGCTTGAGGCGATGAGTTTGAGAAAGCCTTTGATAGTGTCAGACTGCTCGCCAACAATACGCCAGACGCTACTCTCTGGGGGGTCGGCAACGGTTGATAATGTGTTAGTTCCTAAGGAAGGGATAATGGGCCGGTGTGGGTGTCTGATGCGATTGTTCAAAAAGCCAGCCGATCCAGATACTATTACAACTTGGACCCAAGCCACTCGTGCGCTGCTGGACAATCCTGCATTAAGTCAACAATGCGAGAACAACGCAACGACATTGTCCAAAGAATATGATATAGCGAATACCTTGCGTTACTGGAGAGAGTTAGTAACCCAGTTGACTGGAAAGGAGGTCGCTGTCTGCGAGTGCGCGTAACCGAGATCGGGCAGCCAACAATCGGGGCTTAGGTTCTGCTACACATAAGTGGGTCAGTAACAAGGTCATGGGGTCTATATGTTTTGGGGCGGCATGCCGCGTTTCGAAAATGGCGCATGAGTAACAATGAAACCCGGGTGGCCAGCGTGCAGCCCACACTTTAAGCTTACAGATGAAAGCCTCACTATCCCAGCACGAGTACTTTGTGGTGCGTTGGCTTAAGGCGAAAACACCAGAATTGATCCTTGGTGCCCTGGTGTTCTTGTATGTCTATTCAGTCTCTGGTCGCGTGTTTAGCGACTTCTGGAGCGATGAGATATACACATTGAAGCATTTTGTGCTGGTTCCTCTATCCGTCACGATGGGCGATTACCATGTGCCGAATAACCACGTGCTGTTCAGCATAATGTTGAATGTTTGGACTACTTTTCTCGGCCTAGATACTCTTCGTGACGTATTCGTTTCACCGTATTTGGTTCGTTGTTTTCCATTATGTTTCTCGATTGTGGCCGTGTTTATAACTTATCGAATCGGCGAATACCTTTGTGATAGTTGGTTAGGGATAGTTGCCGCGTCAATACTGGTTTTTTCTATCTCATTCTTTGAATTTGGAATTCAGTTGCGTGGTTACTCATTAAGCATCTGCCTTGTTGCGGCAATTATCTTGATGTCATTTAAATTGATGAATCAATCCAAGGTCCTTCAGTTTGTTTATGTTGTGGTGTTAACGGCCATGTTGGGCTACACAATCCCGTTGAATTACTACTTTTTGCTCGGACTGTTTCTTACGATAATTGGCAAGGCGGGGTTGGGATATCTGCGCTCTGGATGCGACAAAAAAAGCGCCCTTGTCGAGTTTACGCGGAGCGCGCCATTGGCTTTAGCCCTAATAATCGGGGTTGCGTTGTCTCTGCTGCTCTATCTGCCGATCTTGCAGGAAGTGTTTGTTAATCAATATGTGGAGGGCAAAGGGTTTGATTTAAATCGAACGATCAAGGTTTTTTATCTCGTTATTGGGGGGTTCCTTTCAAGGCGAACGGGTATATTGGTTCTCGCCGCAATCGGCATATGCTGGGTGCTTCGGAAGAAGCAGTTTTCGGATGAATTTGGTGACGTGGTATTTTTGGGTGCTGTGTTTATAACGGCATTTATTATCAGTGCTGTAAAAGGAGATAACCCGCCACCAAGGGCATTTGTCAATCTGGTGCCGGTCTTTTCAATCGGGGTGGGTTGGCTAATCTACCGGGTATGTCAAAAAATAAGTTTAACTCAGTTTGCCGTAGTGGTATTTTGTTTGATTGGCGCTCTCGAACATTATTACGAACGTGACCGCCTCGAGTCGCTAGTGCGCAGCAATCTCGAGAAGACTCGTGGCCCTAGCAGGCCACAGGAACTCAATTATGGTTATTACTCGTATGGTTACCAACCCTTAGCAGATATAAGGGCTTTTGAGAGGCACCGGACAAGTGGGAGACCGTTGATTATTGGCGATGCCGAGCCGAACGGATTGTCGGAGTATCTGGGGGCTATGGGCATAGAGCATATACTGACTGGACTGAGCATTCCTGATGTTGATGGGCGTCCGTGGGAGGGGCCAGGGTTGGATGAGTTAGCACGAAGATACCCCGGTGGTTTTTATTTCGTGACCCGATTTCATAACCGTCTTTACCGCTCGCTAGTAGAAAGCGGTGTACCATCTAGGGTAACCTCGATTTCGAAAAAGCCGACTTATCATAATTTCTTCTATATTGAACCGGGACCGGTGCCCTAAAGCCACAGAAGAGCGGAACGCCTATTGCCCTGTTGGTATTTCCTGAGACCGAGATTCATAGACGACTTACTCTCAGAATGACGAGGCGTGAATACTTATGTCAGTTAGAGAGCTAATGCCCCTGATTGGCCCATATGTTCTCGGTGCCAGCTTTCCAATGTTGTTTCCGCGAAGCTACGGAAGCGAAATTTCAGACGGCAGTTAGTAGAGGAGTCAGATTGTTGAACGTCTTGTCCAATAAGCACCCATCTGAGGCGTTTATCTCGAGAACGGGTAAACCCGAACGAGAAATCAATTCTGGCGCATGGATGCGTTTGACAACGGTTCTGGCAGTGTTGGCGATACTTTTTACCTCTCCGCTGTTGAGCAGGCTAGAGAATCTTGGAATTCGAGACTGGGACCAACAGCTCTTTTATTACGGTTCTTTTCTGAAAACGGTCACAGTGTATGGCCAGTTTCCATTCTGGAATCCGTGGTACTGCGGTGGCTCCGTACTTTTGCAGAACCCACAAGTCCCGATATTCAGCCCCGCCTTTCTGTTAGCACCATTTGTTGGTTTATTGATAGCCACAAAAGCAAACATCATGCTGCACTACTTCTTGGCATTACTGGGCATAGCGTTGATAGCAAGAAAGGTCTATCAAATTTCCAGCACGCCAGTAATTATCGTCACCGCTGCGGTCTTTGCATTTAACAGCTTCTTCTCGTTACAAATTGGGGAGGGACACGCGTGGATATTGAGCTTTGCATACATCCCCTTTGCTTTCCTCGGATTCGAGCTCTATCTTGAACACAGGCGGTTGTCCTGGTTGATATTCGCTGCCGGGTTTCTTGCACTTATCGTTTGGAGTGGAGGAATTTACCCGGCGCCGCTGACGGCGCTATTTTTTTGTTTTTATACGATATTACGAACGGCTTTAGATCGAGATACGCGCGCCCTCACTGCGCTGATACTGATGGGCGGATATGCGGTGTTGTTTGCTGCCCCAAAATTATTTCCAGTTCTTGAGTATATGTACGAGTACCCCCGCACGGTGATGGACCGGGAGTACATTCCACCGGCCGCTTGGTTTGATATTTTCTTTGGGCGTGATCAGAGTCTGCACAAGATTTGGTTGGAAAAAGATGGGAGTTGGCCGATGGATCCCAGGATGCACTGGGGTTGGGTGGAATACGGTTGTTATGTCGGGATTCCCGTTGTGCTGGTGTTTGGATTTGCACTCTTGCGCGGAGTGCGGTTAGTAACCTCAGACGTCGGCAGAAGCCGTTATATTGCGTTGATTGGGTGTTTCATTGCCTTTTTTGCGCTCTTCGTTGGCGATTTTGCTTGGATTAATCCGTTTCGGCTTCTCAAGCAACTTCCGGTTGCGAGTTCACTTCACGTAACGGGGCGTTTTCTTATTATTGTAGCTTTTGTCGGTGCGCTTGTGATCCTTGAATGCTTTAGCAGGTTTCGAATCGATAAATTGCGTAGCTCGTCTGCGCGAGTATTCTTTGCGGCTGTATGTATAGCTATTGTGGCCGATTTAATATTGATAAGTCAGCGGCCACTAAAAGAGGCGTTCACGGTGACGCCGGATAAATTTTCTGAAGTGACTGAGGGCATTCGAAAAGAAAGCGGTTACCAGATGGTTGTGAATCTTCCATCTTACGGGGCATTTTCAACAATGTATGCGGCGCTCCAAGCGAATCTAGCTATTCTGCACGGATTGACCGTGCAACCTCAATGTTATGAGCCACTAGCACCTGAAATTGGATATCAACAAGATAGAGCACTGGTTTTTTCTGATAACCCAAATCTGTCTGTGTCGAATATTCATTTTACGCCCAACAGAATCCGATTCGATCTGGAGGCGAGAACGGGGGGTAGAGTAATGCTGAACCAGAATTTTGTGCGGGGATGGACGTTCAGTGAGGGAAGAACAGAAACCGTCGAGTTAGACAACTTGTCGTCAAGCACTTTAGCCGCCGGATCATATCAGGGGCTGGAATTTTCGTTTCGGCCCGCTGGGTTTTTTGTTGGATTACTTGGTTGGATGTTTGGGATTTTTCTCGCGGTAACTCATGTGCTGACTACAGCAAATCTTCGAAAAAACGTAGATTGAATCAAGGATTGAAAAAGGTAGGTGGAACAGGGTTACCTACCTAGTTGAGCAGATATTGACGAATGGCTTCGCGGATATGCTCGTGTGGTGGAAAGTTGATATCTTGGGAAATCACTTGTCGGGCCGTTGCCGAGGTGCGGCGCCAGTACTCGTCCAACGACATGGTTCGCAGAGCATTTAGCTTTTGCTCGAAATGCGAGAAGCCCGTCTGTTGAAGGCACGTGAAATGGGGAATCTGATCAAAATGAGCCGAAATACCCCAATTTCTGATCAGTTGCGGGTTCATTGACGCGCCAAATAAGACCTTTTTCTTCGCCGCTAGCGCTTCAAACCCTAGTGTAGAGGCGCCGTGAATTACAAGACCGCTAGCGAGAAGTGCGTGATATGTGTCGAGTTCCCGGGTGGATTTGTCTGCCGTCACAAAATCTAAGGGGTAGTCTTCGTAAAGTTTCTGATAGTGCAGATGTTCCTTACGTTGCCAGTGAGTCTCACGCGATTTCGCAACGATTCTCAAAATCAGATCGTTTCTGCGGGCGTACTCACAAGAATACATGAACAGCAAATCGTCAGTGGCCGCGATTATTTGTTCCAAGGGCGGAACGGCGCTCACAGGTCTTTCGGGCCTGTGATTGGATATAAAGCAAAGATCGGCAGAAGCGAACGCAGGTGGTGCAGGATCGGATAGAGCA
>Ga0207984_1000595_pt1 | contig 20874 bp, 15 predicted proteins | sample ETNtaG_30_FD_185760 | JGI IMG/M metagenome (GOLD analysis project Ga0207984, IMG submission 185760) | Marine microbial and viral communities from oxygen minimum zone, Eastern Pacific Ocean - ETNP201306PF43B (SPAdes) (version 2) | ecosystem: Environmental > Aquatic > Marine > Oceanic ...
GATTGGTCTTGAGGTCAAAGCCGGAGATGCCATTCTCTTTACCGAAAATTTGCGGCATGGAGGGTTAACCAACCAATCAGATCAAGTTCGTAAAACTCTGCATGTTGGTTATGGCCCCATGTGGATGATGTCACAGAATATCTCAACCATGGATGAAGTCCCTTACATCAAACCTGAAACATGGCATCGTTACAATCAAGGACAACGCGAACTGTTCCAAGCATGGTTAAGAACAGAACCAGAATACCAAACTTCATAGTATTTACTACCAAATTGTGTTCTGCTATCTCTTCTCTGACCTTCCACCAGCTAGATTTTGCAACGATTTGGATAGAAAAGTCAAAAAAATCCTATCTTAAATACATCCAGCTCCGATATTATTCACTTTTTTATGATTCCAAATTGAGTTTTTTACAATTATTGGTTGGTTACTGCATTTAAAGTAGGTCTCCGCTAACTTATGCGATTCAGTACAACTTCCATATAGTGCAACTTTTATTAAGAAATACATTGTGCACAAAACAACCTAAAAGGAGAGATTAAGAATGCGGAATAGACTGAGATTAATAACTTTATTAGCTTTGATTGGGATAAATATTATTCTGCTAACTGCATGTAAAGACCGATCGAACACAACTGAATCAACTCCAAGTTCCAAGTCACAATTACCGGTCGATTTGCCTCGCCAAGACGTGTTTGTGGTTGACCAGATCTTTCGCTATAACGTCGTTGAAAATTTCAACCTCTGGATGCCGAATATACCAAGTCCAACCAGGCAAGGTCTGATTATGGATTCACTGTGGTATATTGACCAAGAAACAGGGAAAAAGATTAATGCCCTCTCGAAAGAGCCTCCTACTTACAATCAAGATTTCACTCAAATGACAGTCAAACTTCGCTCGGGGATATACTGGAGTGATGGGGTGGAATTTACAGCCGATGATCTAGTTTTTACAGTCAATAACCTAAAATCACATTTGGGTATGCTCTGGTCAACTGAACTTAACCTCTTCGTGAAAGAGACCAAAAAGGTCGACAACTATACCGTTATCTTCGAACTAAAAGATTCCAATCCACGATTCCACTACTATTTTACCGTTAGATACAATGCAGTCTGGATGCAACCCAAACATATCTGGGAAGAGGTTGAGGATCCAATGACGTTCAAGTTCAATCCTCCAGTTTCACTCGGGTCCTATGAATACGCCGATTCGGATCAAGCAGGTTATTGGGAACTATTTAAACGACGGGAAGATTGGGAAAGAACTACCCCAGGCATCTTGACAAAAAAACCCGGCCCTCCCTATATCATGACCATATTCTACGGTGGGTCTGAACGCAAAGCGATGGCTATGGCCAGACACGAACTTGACCTGTTTATGAATGTAGATTATGAAGCATTTCAAGCTGTACTAAAGAAAACCTCAACGGCTAGATCCTGGTACAAAGAATTCCCCTGGGCTTATCCCAACGAGCTAAATGGTCGTTATTTTGGTTTTAACCTTGGTCGCGAAACGGTTTTTACCAACAAGGACGTCCGTTGGGCATTGACCCTAGCATTAGATATCGTTGACCTACAAACAGAATACATCGGTGGAGTAGCACGAGTTACGGCTATCCCTCACCCAGCTACTCCGATACAAATGGAACTGTACCACACCCCATTGGAATCATGGCTAAAAGAATTGCAAATTGAGATTGAAGATGGAATATTCTACCATCCATACGACAACGCGGTGCCAAAGAAGATTGCTGCTTGGGCACAAAAACAAGGATACTCAGTCCCTTCAGATACTAAAGAACTGCGGTTGCTGTTTGGTACTGGATGGTGGAAACATGATCCGGAAATTGCCGAGCGATTATTGCTCAAAAATGGCTTCACCCGTAACACCAAAGGCAAATGGCTGGCTCCTGATGGGAAACTGTGGATAATTAAGATGATCGTCGCCCCGGACGAGGTCGATATTTATCGATTGGCCATCGGAGCTCAGGATCAATGGGCAGATTTCGGCCTCAAACTGGAAATAGAGACGTTACAAAGAGATCCGTATTCAACTCGCAACTATATGGGAGAGTTCGAAGCTATCTCCAGTTGGGGGAATGCTTCTAGTGGAGACGCTACAGCCGATAAATGGCAGGCTATCTTTGGATTACACTCACAGTTTTATACACCTAACGGTGAATCCACAGCAGCTAGAGGAAGCATTGACACCCTGAGAATAAAATCCAAAGAGATAGATCTAATTATTGACGAATTAGGAAAAATCCATCCGGAGGATGACCAAGTTGTTGAATTGGGTCATGACTTCATGAAGCTATGGGTTGAAAACATGTTCTCAATTACTACCGTTAGTTTTAAGAAGTTTGTCACCACTGATACGTACTATTGGACTGGTTTCCCAACGAGTGAAAATGCTTTCGTACAACCACTCTACTGGTTTGGTGGAGGTCGATTTACCTTTCAGCATGTGGACTCGGCAACTCGAAACAAATCTGAACGGTAACGATAAAAACATGGAAGGAATCAGCATAGTATAGTCTACAGATCCTGTATCATATACCTACACCGAAAGAAACACTAGCCAAACAAATAGTAACCAATTTGACCAAGATTCCACAGGATACCAAATTAAAGAAAGAAGATAAAAATGCAAAATAGATCGAAACTAATAATTCTGTTAGGTCTAGTTGGAATAAATATTATTTTGCTAACTGCATGTAAAGATCGAGCAAACACAACTGAATCAACTCCAAGTTCCAAATCACAGTTGCCAGTTGATTTACCACGTCAAGACATATTGGTAGTTGACCAGATTTTTCGCTACAGCGTCGTTGAGAACTTTAACCTCTGGATGCCGGGGATCCCAAGTCCAACCAGACAAGGTCTGATTATGGATTCATTGTGGTATATCGACCAAGAAACAGGTCAGCAGATCAACGCGCTCTCTACTGCCTCCCCTCGCTATAATAAAGATTTCACTCAAATGACAGTCAAACTTCGCTCGGGAGTATACTGGAGTGACGGGGTGGAATTCACCGCCGATGATCTGGTTTTTACAGTCAATAACCTAAAATCAAATCCAGGTATGCTCTGGTCAACTGAACTCGAACTCTTCGTTAAAGAGGTCAAAAAAATCGACAATTATACCGTCATTTTCGAACTAAAAGATTCCAATCCACGATTCCACTATCAATTTACTATTAGATACAACGGAGTCTGGATGCAACCCAAACACGTCTGGCAGAATGTTGAGGATCCAATGACATTCAAGTTCAATCCTCCAGTTTCATTGGGGGCCTACGAATACGCTGATTCGGATCCATCAGGCTACTGGGAACTATTTAAACGAAGGAAGGATTGGGAAAGAGCAACTCCAGGTATCTTAACCGGAAAACCCGGTCCCCCCTATATCATGTCGGTTTTTTATGGTGATAGTGGACGTAAGGCTATGGCCATAACCAGGCACGAACTCGATATGGTGCAAAACGTGGATTACGAAGCATTTCAAGCTATACTAAAGAAAACGCCGACAGCTCGGTCCTGGTACAAAGAATTCCCCTGGGCCTACCCTAATGAACAGAGTGCCCGTTACTTTGGTTTTAATCTCGGCAGCGAAACGGTTTTCAGCAACAAGGACGTGCGTTGGGCATTGACCTTAGCACTAGATATTGTTGATCTACAAACAGAATATATCGGTGGAGTAGCACGAGTTACTGCTATACCTCATCCAGCGAGTCCCCCCCAAATGGAACTGTACCATACCCCATTGGAATCATGGCTGAAAGAATTGCAAATTGAGATTGAAGATGGAATATTCTACCGTCCGTACGACGATGCGGTACCAAAGAAGATTGCCGCTTGGGCACAAAAACAAGGGCACTCAATGCCTTCAAGTGATGAAGAACTGCGGTTGCTATTTGGTACCGGGTGGTGGAAACATGACCCGAAAATTGCCGAACGATTATTGCTCAAAAATGGCTTCACTCGCAATACAAACGGCGAATGGCTGACCCCGGATGGAGAACTGTGGACAATTAAGATGATCGTCGCCCCAGACGAGGTAGAAATATACCGGTTGGCCATCGGCGCTCAAGATCAATGGGCAGATTTCGGCCTCAAGCTGGAAATAGAAACGTTACAAAGAGATCCATATTATAATCGAAATTTGATGGGAGAGTTCGAGGCTATCTCCAGTTGGTCAAATGCTTCTGATGGAGATGCTACGGCCGATAAATGGAAGGCTATCTTCGGGTTACACTCACAGTTTTATACACCTAATGGTAAATCCACAGCTACCACAGGAAGCACTAATACCCTGAGAGTAAAATCCAAAGAGATGGATCAAATTATTGATGAACTGGACCAAATCCATCCGGAGGATGACCGAGTTGTTGAATTGGGTCGTGAATTCATGAAGCTATGGGTTGAAAACATGTTCTCGATTATTACCATTAGTTTCAAGAACTTTACAACCGTTGATCAATATTATTGGACTGGTTTCCCAACTAATGAGAACCCTTTCGTTCAACCGCTCTACTGGTTTGGGGGGGGACGTTTCACTTTTCAGAACGTGGCACCCGCGGCCGGAAATACACCTAAACAATAAACAGGAAACAGTCCATGAATCTTCTGAAAAGCTATTTTTTGCCCAGACTATCCCAATGGCTAATCACCATCCTTATCGGAGTAACAGTAACATTTATTCTCCCCAGACTTCTTCCAACTGACCCTGTAGAGAGAACGCTAAGTACACTTAGCAGTCTTCAAACTATGGATCCAAGAGCTGTAGAGAGCCTGAAGGAAGCATTAGAAGATCTATACGGTCTAGGTGGAAGTCCTTTTGAACAATACATCAACTATTGGAAGAGACTGATTCGGGGTGATTTAGGACCATCGCTGAGCGCTTTCCCAACCCCAGTCATAGAAATTATTGGTGCAGGATTACCATGGACAGTAGGATTGCTGACCTGCACTATCTTCATCTCCTGGATTCTAGGCATTGTCTTAGGCACACTAGCCGGTTACCTTCCCAAAAAGCTATGGTGCCAAATTATGGATAAGATCTTTATTTCGATTTATCCAATTCCCTATTATATTCTAGCCTTAATTTTGGTTATGGCATTTTGCTACCATTTCCAGGTCTTCCCACTTGTTGGTGGGGCCTCAGGGAAACCTGAGATCAGCTGGTCTTACCTCAGCAGCATATTGTGGCATAGCTTTCTGCCAGCAACTTCGCTGATTGTCGGATCAACCGCCTTCAGATTCATCATGGCTAAGGCCTTAACTTCCACCATTATCGCCAGCGATTACGTAAACTATGCTGAAACCGCTGGATTGTCGAGATGGCGAATCGTTTTGTTCTATGTAATTAGAAATACTTTGTTGCCTCAAGCCACCGATTTGGGACTATCAATAGGAGGAATTTTCAGTGGGACAGTGATCACTGAGATTGTTTTCAGCTATCCTGGCATCGGTTATTCGCTCTACATGGGTCTTCTCCAGGCAGACTTTAATCTCATCTTGGGAATAACGGTATTTTCCATTGTCGGAATTGCCACAGCTGCTTTACTTGTAGATTTAAGTTATCCCCTTCTCGATCCTAGGGTAAGATACAAATAATAATGAAAATTATCAAAGACTTATTTAAGTATCATCTATCGTTCCGTTTTGGCGCCATTATTCTTCTACTCATCTTCCTGCTGGCAACACTTTCTTTTTTTTCACCCTATGAGGCAGCGAAGCGTCGCGTAGTACCTAAGAATGAAGCACCATCTTTTGACCATATATTTGGCACCACATCCTTGGGACAAGATGTTTTCTGGATATTGACATTTGCTATTAGGAACACGCTTATAATTGCTGGTCTGGCCGTACTGATTGGCAGATCAATCGCAGTGATCTTAGGATCTTTTTCCGGGTATGTAGGAGGAACAACCGACAGGATATTGCAGTCTATCGTCGACAGCTTTATCGTCATCCCTCGACTGCCTCTTTTAATTCTTATCTCTTTTGTTTTAAAGGGAGAATTGAATTTCCTGCATTTAGCCTTGATTTTAGGATTCCTTGATATTGCCTGGCCCTCTAAACGCTATCGATCCCAAATCCTTAGTTTACGCGAACAGGAATTCACCTATACAGCAGTTTTCTCAGGCATGAATACATTTAAAATTATTCTGAAAGAGCATTTTCCATTTTTTATTCCTTATTTGCTAGCCGACGCAGTCAGCGGATTTCTATGGGCAATTGGAATTGAAATCACGCTGGCGGTTCTGGGACTATGTGACCTGACAACCCCAACGATTGGCACCATGATCTATTGGGGAAATTACTATCAAGCACTATTAATGCAAAGACTCTGGGTGCTAGCAGCCCCAGTCATAACTTCTATATTCATTGTAGTTGGATTTTATTTAATCTCAACGAGTCTTAGCGAATACCTTGATCCTCGGACAAGATTGAAGCGTCTGGGGACAAGGGAATAACTTATGTCAATAATCGCTGAAGCCAAACATCTTAAAGCTTACTATATCACTCAATCTTACGGCATTGAACGTACCGTCAAAGCTGTTGATGATATTTCCATTGAAATCAAGGAAAAAGAGGTACTGGGCATTGCGGGAGAATCAGGGTGCGGTAAGTCAACACTACTCAAAGTCCTCCTAGGCACAATTGATCCGCCATTAAAGATCGTTGACGGAACCATGCAGTACGAATTTGAAGAAAGTTACAACGTGCTGTCAATGTCTAAGGACGAAATCAAGCAGATAAGGTGGACGCAAGTTTCATACATTCCGCAAGGCTCCATGCATGTCCTCAATCCTGTGCGAAAAATACGTGATATTTTTCACGACTTCATTGCAACACACCAAAATCTGAATAAAAGTGAAACGACCAAATTGTCACAAGATTATTTGCAAAAACTAGGATTATCTGGACAGGTAATGAACGCCTATCCGCACCAGCTCTCTGGCGGAATGCGGCAACGTGTAACAATTGCTCTAGCTACAATTCTTTCTCCTAAGCTCGTTTTTGCCGATGAACCAACAACTGCGTTGGATGTCCTGGTACAGCGAGGAGTAGTGCAGTTGCTAAAGGAAATTCAACAGCGTGAAGGAAGTACATTGGTGCTTGTGTCCCATGATATGGGAGTACACGCCAACCTAGCAGATCGTATAGCTATCCTATACGCCGGGAAACTAGTAGAAGAAGCAGAAACGCAAAGCATTTTCAAAAACCCTCTACATCCATATACACAGTACCTCATAGAATCACTACCGCGCTTGGATGACAAAACGGAAAGATCAAGTATTCCGGGGAGACCACCAGCCTTAGATAATCCACCGGAAGGATGTAGATTCCATCCACGTTGTCCTCATGCCATGGACGTTTGTACCAAAGAGGTACCACCCTTGGTTGACATAGGAGAAGGACATAAGACAGCTTGCTTTCTAGTTTCAGAGGAGAAAACATGATCCACAGTACTGACGAAAATTTACTGGACATCGCAAATTTAACAAAAGTTTTCACCCTACGTCAAGGGTTTTCCACCACCAAGTTGGTTGCCGTTGACAAAGCCAGCTTTTTCCTAAAAGCAACCCAGCCAGAAATCGTCGCTCTGGCTGGAGAAAGCGGAAGCGGAAAAACAACCGTGGCCCAAATGATCCTCGGCCTAACTGAACCAACAAGCGGAATAATACGTTACAAAAGTAAGGATCTGACAAAATTAACACGCCAAGAAAAACGTTCATGGTTTTTAAAGGAAGTCCAACCGATCTTCCAAAATCCGTTCGCTACTTTCAGCCCTTTGAAACGTATTGAAACCTATCTGTTCGAAACAGCCTTTAACTATAATGTGGTTGAGAAAGAAAACGTAAATCAATATGTAGACGATATCTTGGGCTTAGTTGGGCTCTCTTTGGCTGAGATCTCAGGAAGGTATCCAAATGAACTTTCTGGCGGTCAAGCACAACGTGTATCGGTTGCCAGAGCACTTATCACAGCCCCTTCTCTTCTGGTAGCAGATGAACCAGTTTCAATGGTAGATGCCTCACTAAGAATGTCTATTGTCAATCTATTTAGACAATTAAAAGACGAAAAGGCTGTTAGTGTATTGTATATCACCCATGATCTAGCAACCGCATATTACGCAGCTGACCGAATTGCCATCATGCTCGGAGGCTGGATTGTCGAATCCGGTTCGGTAGAAAAAGTCTTGGGTCAACCACTCCATCCCTATACCCAAAACCTGAAGCAATCTATTCCAGATCCAGATCCGGATCGAAAATGGGAAGGCCAGGTAAACCTTGCTGTCCTTGAAACAGATGAATTCACAAATATGGGGTGCAAGTACGCGAGTAGATGTCCCGAAGTCATGGAGATTTGCAAGCAAAAAATCCCAACAGACTTTCTAGTAGAAAACAGGACAGTTAAGTGTTTCCTGTACGAAGACAACAATCCAACTTAGACAGTTCAACGACTGGTATAGGTGACAAGATGGTACTGAACGATTTTGAGGTTAGTAATTTGCGGGACCAGCCATTGAATTATAGCATTTCAATTGAAACTTTCACCAAATCAGCATAACCAGATTAATTAAAATACTTGCTGGATAAGTTGTAAGATCATCGTTTTATAATCCAACGGGATCTCGAAAGTGTTAGTACCAGGAGATTTCTGATGAAGAGTAATTTATTTCTTGTTCTACTGCTATTCTCTGTCTCGAATTGCATTCAATCGCAAACTGATAAGAGAAACGCTTTCTCAACAATTATAAACAGAAACCAACACAATAATAGGCACATGAGACTTGAAACTTCTGCCTTGAAATCAATTCACCAACCTCCAGTCATATTATGTAGTCTCACATTTCAGGACAAAGCTATTGATTGGATAAAAACATCACAGGATGAAAAACAACCTCAACGGTTAACCTCACAAAATGGAGCCGAATTAGCATCAACAGAAACGCTTGCTGTTAAAATTACAAAGAAAAAATCAGAAATCAAGATTCAAAACGTGGACTTGCAAACTTCACTGTCTATCAGCACCCGACCATCTGGCGCTACTATCTATATCGACCGAAGACAGACCTCGCATAAAACGCCGCACATTCTGCAACTTGACACTGATACACGGCAGCAAAAACAAATAGTAGTCGGCCTGAAACTGGCCGGGTACGAAATCGAGGTAATAGATGTAGATCTACGTAACAATGAATTAATTGAATTGAAAAATATTCGCTTAAAAAAAACAGAACAACAGACATCTGAAAACGGAGCAGAAGCAACAGATCGGCAAAAAAGGCAAGCTGAAATGACTTTGATACCTACCGGAAAATTCCACATGGGAACGCCTAAAAATGACACTACCGAATGGATAAAGAATACACATCCAGTACACACAGTTGAGTTAGACACCTTTTCCATTGACACCTATGAGGTAACAATAAAACAATATAAAGAGTTTGTCAGTGCTACTGGACACAGACCCTTACCAGATTGGGTAAATAAATACTCACCGACAGATAAGCATCCAGTAGTGGGTGTTAGCTGGTACGACGCCAATACCTATGCTAACTGGATGGGTAAGCGTCTACCAACGGAAGCAGAATGGGAATATGCAGCTCGAGGTGGACTAAGAAGTAAACGTTATGTATGGGGCAATTCGCAACCTAGCGGAACAGAATGTAACTACGCAGACAAAAATGCGGATCCTATCTTAAGACAAATAGACACAGGATATCACTGGTCAGATTTAAATATTGATGATGGTTATGCTTATACAGCACCAGTGGGCAGCTATTCTCCCAACGGTTACGGTTTGCACGATATGGCAGGCAATATCTATGAATGGTGCGCTGATTGGTTTGATGAAAACTACTACAGCCGTTCACCAACCCGAAATCCAGAAGGACCAAGTTCTGGGGAAAAACGGATAATGCGTGGAGGATCTTGGAACTACGATGCCTATAGTTTGCATGTGGCCAGCCGTATCGGAAGCAACCCATATAATACAAACAGCTTCGTTGGATTTCGCTGTGTGTTAGGATCAAGTCCTCGAGAAGAACGCGCGACCGAAAAAAATGAAACTTCTGCGACAACACCCCAAACCAATTTACTTTACAATCAGAATACGCAAAAAACCTCCAATCAGAACTTTGAATCATTGAAGAAACGACTTGAACAAACAGTTAAAATTAATCCTTCCGCCGATGCATATTATCATCTAGGTGTGATTTGTGGGATGCAATCGCAATGGAAACCAGCCATTACTAATTTGGAACATGCTGTTGCTATTAACCCAGATTATGCGGAAGCATTCAACAAATTAGGCAAAGCATACTTGATTGGCTTAGCGCAAGCAAAAGAAGCAATTCCTTTTCTCAAGAAAGCTATTGAGATTGATGCCAAGTATGCAGATTCATATAAGCTTTTGGGAACAGCCTATCTCCATCAGGATTTGAGCCAAGAGGCAATCAAATACTTTGATAAAGCAGTACTTATTGATTCTACTGACACAGAATCTCTGTACCTTTTGGGCTTCTGTCATTACCAAGAAAATAAACTTAAAGAAGCTATTTCACATTTCGAGCAAGTTATAGAGAAAGACCCTTTTTATGCCCAAGCCCACTTCAACCTGGGAAATTGCTATTTCCGGACAGGACAAATCGATAAAGGAAGATCAGCTCTAAATAATTTCCAGAAACTGAACCGTGATCTAGAACAAATCAAGATCCTCGATCACTATTTGCAACATGATTCAAAGGACCTAGAAAAATGGAGTCAGTTAGCTCAACTCCTGATAAAACATAATAGGTGGGAGGAATCCACCAATGCCTTAGGTAAATGTGTGCTACTCGATCCCAGAAACCCTGATTATTACGAAATGCTTGGATATGCTTATTTGCAAATCAAATCACATGAAGACGCTGTCAGAGTATACAAAGAAATTATCAACCTGCATCCGGATACTGCCGAATATAGAAACAGCCTCGGTATTGCCTATATGCTGACGGAAAAGTACATTCGTGCTATTGACCAGTTTCAGTTAGCAATTCATGTAGAACCTCTTAAACCAGACTACCACCTAAATCTGGCTAAAGCTTATCAACAAATCAACCATCAGCAAAAAGCCAATCAGGCGTTAAGCGAATATCGACGTCTAGATTCTGAGACACCAGACACACTAAAACTACGTCAAGAATGAAGCTACATCAACTGAACTATCTATTCCTCATACTTCTATCCAATCTATTACAAGCTGAGCCACAGGTTCAATTTGTCGACATTACGGCATCAACCGGAATCAACTTCAGACATTTGAATGGAGCGAAAAACAACTATCAACTGCCGGAAACACTGGGAGCTGGAGGCGCTTTTTTCGACTACGATAACGATGGATACCTAGATCTTTATCTGATAAATAGCGGTGACTTAGATAACCCAGAAATCAGTGCAAACTCTGACCAGTCACCAAACACAAGTGTGCTCTACCGTAACAACGGGGATGGAACTTTTAAAGACGTCACCGCATCCGCAGGAATAAGCAATAGCAACAATTACGGCCAAGGTGCCGCGGCTGCAGATTACGATAATGATGGCGACACCGACCTCTACGTAACGAATTTTGGACACAACAAACTGTACCAAAATAACGGGGATGGAACTTTCTTAGAAGTAAGTAAAGACGCGGGTGTCGCAGACCCTTCTTGGAGTACCAGTGCAACTTTCTTCGACTATGATCGCGACGGATATCTTGACCTCTATGTGGTTAATTACGTTGTTTATTCACTGACAGCCTCTTATCGCAAGTGTTATGACAACGACATTCGTAATTACTGCCACCCTAAATATTTTGAAGGATCCCCGGATCAACTATACAAAAACAATGGAGACGGCACATTCACCAATACGACAAAAGCTGCTGAGATTAGTGATGTTGGGGGGCCCTACCAAGGAAAAGGACTTGGAGTTGTCGCTGCTGACTTCAATAATGATCGACACCCAGACCTTTATATTGCTAATGACGATACTCCAAACTATCTGTTCTTAAATAACGGTGATGGTACGTTCATAGAAATCGGGATATTTACAGGATGCGCATACAGCAATGATGGTATCGCACAAGCTGGTATGGGTGTCGACACTGGAGACTATAATGAGGATGGATTATTAGATATCTTTGTTACCAATTTCTCGTATGAAACCAATGCTTTATACCAAAATAATGGGGATGGGACTTTCACCGATGTAAGTTACAGATCTCGTCTTGGCGAGGAAAGCTACCTATCTTTAGGATTCGGCACCAATTTTCTAGATTACAATAACGACGGCTATCTAGATTTATTTATTGCCAACGGACACATTTCTCCCCACATTGAGCAAACCATAGATGTTGTAACATATGCCCAACCGAACCAGCTTTTTCAGAACAATAAGAACGGAACATTTACAGACATATCCTTGGAATCAGGTCCTCATTTCCTGGAAAAGGCCGTTAGTCGTGGAAGTATTTTAGGCGACTATGACAACGATGGTGATATGGACATTGTCGTAACACAATTGAATGGTCCTATTGCGTTTCTACGAAACGAGAACGGAAACGCGAAAAATTGGCTGCGCATTCGAACAGTTGGGGCTGTTAGCAATCGCGATGGCATTGGTACTCGCCTGATCTTCAAAATTGGAGACAACGTTGTGATACGCGAAGTTCGGATGGGATCAAGCTATCTTTGCAGCCAAGATCCAAGAGTCCTATTGGGCGTATCAAACCATGAGTCTATTGAGAGAATTGAAGTCCATTGGCCTAGTGGGATAACGCAAGTTTTTGAAGATATAGCAGTAAATCAACAATTAGATATAATTGAAAAAGGGACACCCAATCTTAACTAACTAGCTTTAAGATGCCCATGAAAATAATCAAATAATAAACGCGACTTTAGGAGATCACATGTCAGAACCAGGACCAATCGTACCAACTGTGCTCAACTCACAGCTATCAGCAGAATTACAATCAGAAGTTGATTTTTTCCTCAAATGGGGATACTTGGTTATTGACGATGCATTAACGGAAGAGCAACTGGACATACTCAGAATAACACTCGACGAAACCCACGAAAAAGTCGATAAAGAGAAACAATCGCATGGCGAAGTTCGTTCAGATTCACATTTTATTGGCGAACTCTTAGAACAGGATGAACGCTTTGGCTTTCTAATTGATAATCCTCCGGTAATAGAACGAATTAAAGCAATATTAGGAAACTGCGTACAACTTCATAGCGCGACGTCGCGTGTCACAAAACCAGGGGCAACCGATCAGGACTGGCATCGCGATGGTCCCTGGCCTGTTGATCCTCGCGGTACACCTTACGGAAGTTTGCCCGGACAAATTAACTGCGGATATTTTCTTGATGAACTAACGATGGAAAATGGTCCTATCGTCATTGTACCAGGTAGTCAGCGGGCGCTATTTCGCCCACCGGAAGGACACCCTGCTTTCCCAGATCAAAAGTTTGTACATGCTAAACCCCGTCAAGCTGTTTTTTTTGATGGCTGGCTTTACCATAGAGGGTCGGCCAATAACTCACAACAAGAACGCCGAGTTTGCTTAATGTGTTATCAAAACGCTTGGATGAAGTCACGTGAGCCTTTTAACGGCCCTCGTGTTACCAAACTGCGGGAGGAAGGATCTCCAGAACGAAAGCTCCTGCTTGGTAGCATAGGAAGTTGGTGAGACATTTCATGAATCTCCAACGTGTTAGTAAACAAACAAGTGGTTCCTACATATCTTGAAGAATTACCTAGATCACTTAACTTTACTCATTATTCTATCCACCGCGCTCCTGAACTTTCCTGCGCCTTACGGATTCGCTGTTTTTACCGACGTGACCAAGGAATCAGGTATTCACACCGTCATCTACAGTGGCAGCCAAGACAAAAATCATTTACTGGAATCAGTTGGTTGTGGAACCGCATTTCTTGATTATGATCAAGATGGAAACCAAGATATATATATCGTTAACGGCTGGAAAATTGAAGATACGCATGTCATGGTTAAAGGTAAAAACGAGCTCTATCGCAACACCGGCAACGGAACTTTTGAAAAAGTAACTGAACAAGCGAAAGTAGGTGATAAAAGTTGGGGAATAGGTGTTTGTACTACCGATTATAACAACGATGGCTGGATCGATATCTACGTTACTAACTTTGGTGCTAACCGTTTATACCGCAACAACCAAGATGGCACCTTCACTGACGTGGCAACACAAGCCGGAGTCAATGACAAACGATGGAGTGTCGGCGCATCATTTCTAGATTTTGATAAGGATGGTGATCTGGATCTGTACGTGGTGAATTATGTTACCAGCTCCATTCAGGAGGTTTTAGAAGCGAAATTATCGCAAGATTGGAAAGGGGTTACAAACGTCATGAAGGGCCCCCAGGGACTAAAAGGGGCAGCGGATGCTTTTTATCGTAACAATGGAGACGGCACATTCACCGACGCAACGACAGAATCTGGTCTGATTGACATTGGGATGCTATACGGACTTGGTATCTGTACTACCGATTATGATCTGGACGGAGACATTGATATTTATGTTGCTAATGACGCATCACCTAACTACCTATACCAAAATAATGGCAATGGAACATTTACGGAGGTAGGTCTATACGCGAACGCCTCAGTAGCCAATACGGGGTTACCTCAAGCAAGTATGGGAATTGATTTCGCTGATTTTGACAATGATGGCGATTTCGACGGGATCTTGACCCATTTTAGCGGTGAATGCAGCACATTGTATAGAAATTTGGGGGATGGGTTCTTTGAGGATGCATCTGGATCGGTGGGATTATGGCAAAGAACATATCTACCTATGAGTTGGGGAACAGGTTTTTTTGACTATGATAATGACATGGATCTAGACCTATTCATCGCCAACGGACACATTTATCCTCAAGTGGATAGTCATTTAGCATATGGTGAATCTTATACTCAACTGAATCAACTGTTCAATAACAGTAAGGGCTATTTCAAAGAAACCACATCAGAAGCAGGAGATGGATTTAAGATACGATTGTCAAGTCGAGGAACCGCCTTTGCAGATTATGATAACGATGGGGATTTGGACGTTTTAGTAATTAACATGGATGCTTTACCAACACTCCTTAGAAACGATGGTGGAAATGCAAAGAATTGGTTATCCATAGAATTAAAAGACCAAAATAACATAAGCGGAATTGGTTCCATTGTCACTGTAAAAATAGGAAATTTGACGCAAACCAGAGAAATCCGATCAGGCAACAGTTACGCCTCCCAAAACGAATTGAGAACCCATTTTGGGTTGGGAAACGCCGACTTGGTTGATGAAATCTCAGTTAAATGGGTTAGCGGTGCCAAGACAACATTACACAATATTGCTGCATGCCAATTAATACAGATCGTCGAACCCAAGACTAACTCTGAGAATTGAGTTCCTAATCCCAAACTGCGAGCATGTCAATACCAATACATCTATACGTCTCTATGGACATCCAATCCAACCTGAAGTAAATGAACAAAAACAATAATAAAACACATGTTTCAATCTACACGATACTGATTGCAACTGCATTAATCCCAATAAATATTTATTGGAATGTGCAGATGGAATTAGTCAGATACTCAGGTCTACCAACAACCATTTCGTTATTCTTCAATGTGGTATTTAACCTCTTAGTCCTATCTTTATTGAATATCGGTATAAAGAAGTTTTCAGACAGAACACTTTTTAAACGCGGAGAGCTATCTATAATTTATATTGTGTTGTCCATAGCATCTGGTATTGGTGGACATAGCATGATGCAGATCCTTCCCCCCATGTTGGGCCATCCTTTCTGGTTTGCTACTGAGGAAAATGATTGGAAGAACCTATTTTGGAATCACGTTCCTTCATGGTTATCCGTCAATGATAAATCTGTCCTCAAAGGATATTATGAGGGAGGCCCTTTATATAATATCCAACACTTAAAAGTTTGGATTATCCCAATTGCTACCTGGTCTGTTTTTATTTTTGTTGTGCTACTAATTATGCTGTGCATCAACATTATCATCAGAAGACAATGGGTAGAAAATGAAAAACTGAGTTACCCAATCATTCAACTTCCCTTAGAGATGACAAGCCCCAATTTTTTCTCTAACCGTATGATGTGGATTGGATTCACAATTGTAGCCATCATCGATATCATAAACGGCCTTCATTTCCTATTTCCAACCATCCCAAAAGTATTTAGTAAAAGATACAACATTGCACTCTCGAGTCCACCATTTAACGCTATGGGCAATTTACCTTTCGCCATGTATCCTTTTGTTATTGGTCTTGGGTTTCTGATCCCATTGGATCTCAGCTTTTCTTGTTGGCTCTTCTTTTGGTTTTGGAAACTACAACTTTTATTAGGTAACGCAATAGGACTGAGGTCACTTCCTGGTTTTCCATACATCAATTCGCAAGCTGTTGGCGGATATATTGGTGTAACTCTAATTGCCATATATACCAGCCGAAAACACCTCCTCGGCATTTGTAAACAGTTTTTTGTTGCCGAAAAATCTTTGGGTAATTCTGGCGATACAATGTCGTACAGAACAACTATCATCGTTTTATTGGGAGGAATATTATTTTTAATTATTTTTTGTCATCAAGCAGGAATATCAATTACGGTTACCATCGTCTTTTTTATTCTTTTTTTCCTAATATCTTTAGGAATCACGCGGATGCGAGCAGAACTTGGTGCTCCAGTTCATGATATCCACTATACGGGACCGGAAGAGATAATGATTTGGGCGGTGGGAACTCAAAAGTTAGGTGCTGCAAATTTAACTGGACTTTCTTTTTTCTGGTTTTTAACCAGAACCCATTACAGTCATGTTATGCCTCATCAATTAGAGGGCTTTAAATTGTCAACCAGTACAGGAATCAGCCAGAAACAAGTAACCTTTGCTATGGTTCTAGCTGCCGGTGTAGGCATCTTATCCGCCTTCTGGGTGCTACTGCATATCCCATATCAAATGGGGGCATTAACCCGAATTCCCTTTCCAACAGTCAGTGCTTTTGGCAGGGAGCCATGGAGTCGACTGGAATCGTGGTTGATTAACCCATCACCAGCAAACTATCCAGAAACCTTGTTCCTTGGCATTGGTATATTATTTACCTTTTTTCTGATGTTCATGCGGATGAAATTTTTCTGGTTCCCCTTATATCCTGCAGCTTATGCGGTGACCAATAGCTGGGGTATTCATAACATATGGTTTTGTTTGTTTTTGGCTTGGGTGGTGAAACTGGTGACTCTTCGGTTCTTCGGCTTGAAGACCCACCAAAAAGCAACCCCCTTTTTCTTGGGATTAATTTTGGGAGAATTTACTGTTGGCTGCCTTTGGACAATAGTCGGTATCCTATTCGGGATTTCTACGTATGGATTCTACACCTAAATATAATCTAGTACTAAGATAACCCTCTCAGCACAACGGATAAAAAAGAACTCAATTTCAGATTAAAACTTAAAAATTGAAGGAGAAAAAAAATGGATTATGTTAACGATGTAGAAGACAAACTTAACCAGCTTGAGCGGAATGGTTATCTCCTAGTAGAGGACGCGCTTACAGCAGACGAAACGGAACACATTCGTCAACGTATCAACTATGCTCGTCAACAAGGCTGGGAAGAAGGTCTTAATTCAGTAGGCAACATGTGGTTTGATACCTTGCTGGATCGAGAACCAGAAACCTATCAGCCGCTGGTAGGACATCCTAGCGTACGCCCATATCTTGAAGGCATGATGGGCAAACAATGTCAGTTACGCAGTTTTCGGGCCCATATCAATCCTGGACCATATCTTCAAGAATGGCATCTTGATTTCCATGGTTATTGGCATGAAAAACGAGAAGCGAAAAAACACCGTTATGCTGTTTCTACTGTCAGTTTCAACACCACTTTTTATTTCCAAGATAATGAACCAGGATCAGGACATTTAAAATTTGTCAAGGATGGCCATCTGTCTGAACCCAAATATATCTATGCTGGGGATTGGCCAAAGTTTGAAGCGTGGTGCGATGCTCAAGAACACGTGATTCTCTACCCCAAAGCAGGAGATTGCGTTGTATTCATTAACCACATACCGCATCAGGGAGCCAAGGAGAGAGACGACATGGAACGCAGTAACGTGGTTTGCCACTATCAGGTGACACCAATGCACGATGGGGTTCGCTATGTCTCAAGCCCAAGAGGTTACACTGGAACCTTCCCCTTTGTTGATTGACTTAATCCTATTCTTGATTAGAATCACCTATTACGGAGAACCTAGAGCATTTCAACACTTGGAAAGAGCCTTAAGATCATCAAAGCCAAAGACAATCTCGTCACCCTTATATATGAATTTTATTGCAGTATCCTATCGCACATGATATATCATTCCCTGCTACAGTATTCAGAAATAACAATATCTATTAAGTAACAGGTACTCAAATAAAGCTATCAACAAAGCAATATAAAATTCTATCACAGCTGGATTTGACCTCAAGCCACCTAAATAATTTATTTTTTGAAACAAAATCAATGAGATTGTATGATAAAACCCGATACCAGCCGACTAAGACATCGATGGTATTACCTAAGCTGATACCTAACGAAGTGTCTGTATTCAGTTGCTCGAAACACTACTCGGCCGAACATTAGGACACCATAATTTCTTGAGTTATGCACTTATTTTCAATTTATCGCTTAAATTATTGAGAGAGGGACACAATGGATAATATCAATGATGTAAAAGAGAAACTCGATCAACTTGACCGGGATGGTTACCTTCTCATAGAAGGAACACTCACACCAGATGAAACGGAACATATACGCCAACGTATCAATTATGCTCGTCAACAAGGTTGGGAGGAGGGCCTCAACTCAGTGGGTAATATGTGGTTCGATACGCTGCTGGATCGAGAACCGGAAACCTATCAACCATTGGTAGGCCATCCAAATATCCGTCCATACCTTGAAGGCATGATGGGCAAACAATGCCAGTTGCGTAGCTTTCGGGCCCATATCAATCCTGGACCATATCTTCAAGAATGGCATCTTGATTTTTACGGCTATTGGCATGAAAAACGAGAAGCGGAGAAACACCGTTATGCTGTTTCTACCGTCAGTTTTAATAGCACTTTTTATTTCCAAGACAATAAACCGGGATCAGGCCACCTGAAATTCGTTAAAGGTGGTCATTTATCCGAACCTGAACATCTCTATCCATTGGATCGGCCGAAATTTGAGGCCTGGTGCGAGGCTCAGGAACATGATATTCTGCATCCCAGCGCTGGAGACTGCGTCATATTCATCAACCATATGCCGCATCAAGGAGCCAAGGAAAGAGACGACATGGAACGTAGTAATGTTGTTTGCCATTATCAAGTAACACCAATGCATGATGCCGTAAGTTATGTCTCAAGACCAAGAGGGTATGTTGGTACTTTCCCTTTTGTTAAATAACCAACACAGAATTAATTCGTATAATCCATATACACAAAACAGAAGCTAAGCGAGTAAAAAGGAGGACAAACATGATTCGTTTGCTAGTTTTTTTAATGTCGCTGGGATTGGTCTTTATCAGTTGCGGGGGTGACGACGAACCTGAAGCTACAACAAAAAAAGTAAAATCGACATCAGGAGTTGTTAAACCAGGCGCAACTGAACCAGCGGGCGAGGTCGCAGAAAAAGAAGAAGCTGAAGAAATTGAAGAAGTTGCTGGAGAACCCAGGAAAGAAATAATCTGGCAGAAAGATGGCTCCAAGATGATCTTGATTCCCGCCGGTAGTTTTGACATGGGTGATAATCTAAATGAAGGAGAGAAAGAGGAGCAACCAGTACACAAAGTAGAATTGGATGCTTTCTACATGGATGTTCACGAAATAACAGTACAACAATGGAGAAAATTGAAGGGCGGAAAACCAATGGAAGCTTGGGCTAAGGGTGCTTCTCCCGGCAATAAACACCCAGTAATCGGGCTTAAATGGGAAGACGCAGCGTTGTATGCAGAATCAATGGGCAAGAGACTCCCAACCGAGGCAGAATGGGAATATGCTGCTCGTGGTGGTTTAGTCGGTAAACGGTTTCCATGGGGCGATGAAGGCTTGGATGACGATGCTGTCCCCAGAGAACATGCCAACTTCGATGGAAAAGGGGGCAAAGATAAATGGGGTGACAAGACTGCACCCGTTGGCAGTTTCCCACCCAACGGTTATGGACTTCACGACATGGCTGGTAACGCATTTGAGTGGACAAACGACTGGTTCAAATATAAATACTATGGAAAGTCTCCCAGAAAAAATCCAACGGGACCAAAAGACGGGGACGAGGTAAACGGTCCCAAAAAGGAGCATGTCATACGAGGAGGCGCTGCCTCCCTCAATTCGTGGGCCCTACGTGTGGCTAAACGTACTACTATTGCTAATGATACTTTCCATAAAGTTGCGTGGATCGGATTTCGTTGTGTAGTGGACGTTAACAACCAAGGGAAACCACAACTTAATCCTCCCCAAAAGAGATGGGATGTGAAGTAGTCCGCTTATTTGTTGAAACGATTCGATGACACTTGGGTTGAGACGCTTTGTGCCTCAACCCCAAATTGTCTTAAGGAGAATAAAGTGAGCAATGACGTAGGCGACAAGCTCGACCAACTCGATCGAGATGGCTATCTTCTAGTAGAAGGAGCACTTACACCAGACGAAACGGAACATATTCGTCAACGTATCAACTATGCCCGCCAACAAGGCTGGGATGAGGGGTTAAATGCAGTTGGTAACATGAAATTCGATACGCTGCTGGATCGAGAACCGGAAACCTATCAACCACTGGT